>Ga0129312_1001242_pt1 | contig 15647 bp, 14 predicted proteins | sample O827metagenome_FD_94434 | JGI IMG/M metagenome (GOLD analysis project Ga0129312, IMG submission 94434) | Orangutan group fecal microbial communities from Wisconsin, USA - O827 metagenome | ecosystem: Host-associated > Mammals > Digestive system > Large intestine > Fecal | place: USA: Wisconsin... | reverse complement strand
TTTGATGATCACCACCATAGCCGCCACAAGCGACAGCTTGAACATCACATGGAAAATCTGACTGGCGGCACCCCTCCCGTCAGATACCTACCCTGTGTAGTCCCTTGTAAACTGTACTTTACCGATTGATAAGGAACTGTGACCTCGTAGGTGCTTCCCAGATACTGCACACTCTGAACGGGAAGCTCAAAGTGCAGCGCACCTTTTACCGGTGTTTGCGCGGCAGCTTCGGGACGGAACATCTCCGTTTCGCTGAGCCAGTTGGACTTTCCCACAAAGCGTGCCACAAACTCACTGGCGGGATGATGGTAGATGGTTTCCGGTGCGGCGTACTGCTCCACGCAGCCGCCGTTCAGGACGGCGATGCTGTCGCTCATACTCATGGCTTCCGTCTGGTCGTGGGTCACGAAAACAGAGGTGATGCCAAGGGCGGAGGTCAGCGACCTCAGTTCGTGACGCATTTTATCTCGGAGCAGAGCGTCCAGAGCGGATAGCGGTTCGTCAAACAGGATACATCCCGGCTGGACGGCGATGGCACGAGCAAACGCCACACGCTGTTGCTGTCCGCCAGAGAGCTGGTGGGGATAGCGCTTTTCAAAATCCTCCAGATGTACGGTGCGCAGTGCCTTGCGAACTCTGCTTTGTAAATCCTTCGTATCTTTTCTTGCCCGCAGTCCAAACGCGACGTTTTCAAATACCGTCATGTGGGGCCAGAGGGCAAAATCCTGAAACACAAAGCTGAGGTTCCGCTTTTCGGGCGGCAGGTTGATTCTGCGCGTCTTGGAGAAAACGCAGGTATCATCCAGCCAGATCTCGCCTTCGTCCGGCGTTTCCAATCCGGCAATCATCCGCAAAAGCGTTGTTTTGCCGCAGCCGGAAGGCCCCAGCAGCGTCGTAAAGCTGCCGTCCTCAATCGTCAGCGTTGTGGGCCATATGACCTGCTTTTTATCAAAGCTCTTTGAGATTTGATCCAGTCGAATTTCCATAGCAGTCCTTTTTTCTACGTTCACATTTAAGTATAAAGGCGGAATGTAAATTGTGCGATGCAGACTGCGTAAAATTAAAGTAAAATCAAGGCAGAGAAAGCTTCTGCTCTCCCCCAATAACAATTTTACATATATTTTCCGGCATGTGATTTTAGGCTTTACGCTTTGTAGCTACTATGGAAACTTGATTTTTGTAGTTTTTTGATTCTTTATAGCGGCCGACCCCGGAAAAGACAGATTTCATCCGTATTCTGGCTGCCGCCGCCATCCGCAACCGCCTGATCGACTATCAGCGGATGGAGCGGCGCCATACCAGACACATCTCCTCAGACCAGACGGTAGACGGGGATGCAGAGGGACGAACGCTTGCCGCTGGTTTTCAAAATACCGCTCCGTAATCTATATCCATCTGGTAAATGAATGCCGAAAATAAATGACGATTGGAGAATCCACTCTGAAGAAGATGAATTTGAAAAAATCCCTCACTCTGACTGCTTATGCCGCACTGGCGCTGTCTCTGCTGGCAGGCTGCGGCGCACAGCCCACCGAACAGTCTTCAACGGAAAGCAAGGCCATCGGCACCGTGCTGCTGAGCGTCAACCCCGAGATCGAGGTAGAATATGAGAAGAGCGGTCTGGTGCTGGAGGTCGAGGGACTGAACGAGGACGGCAAGACTGTTATTAAGAACGCGAAGGACTATCAGGGAAGGACTGCCGCACGGTGGTGAACGAGCTGGTCCGGGAGATCTATGACGACGGCTATTTTGAGAAAATGGTGGACGGACACACCAAAACATCGTTTTGAAGCTGGAGGAAGGCTCCGTCTATGTGAGCGACGAGTTTTTGCAGTATGTAGCCGACGGTTTAGCTGACACCTTGGATACGGCATAGCAAAAAGAGCCCCCGCCAGCCGTGGTACGCTGGCGGGGCCCTTTTGCACATCCGGAGCTGTTGGCCAACTGTTTTACTTTTGAATCAGTTCCTTATCACTGTTAAGTCAAATGTATGCCCGGTTTCGCTTCTTCCTGTTTTTTCGGCTTTCAAACATATAAACGTGTGTTATAATCACATCATATTGGGTATGGAAGCCGTCAGAGGGTATTATGAAAAACTGGGACCGAGATTTGTGAACGCGCTGAGTGAAATGCTGGTCTTTGATGCGGTGATCCGCAATACAGACCGTCACTTCGGCAATTTCGGCGTGCTGGTCGATAACCGAACCAATACGATCCTTTCCCCTGCTCCCCTGTTTGACCACGGCAATTCCCTGTTCAACTTTGCCGGTACGGACGAATGGGCTGACGATGCCTCTTTGAAGAACTATATCGAAATACTGTACCCCAGCGTGTACGATGATTTTCTCAGCACAGCGAAGAGCGTTTTGACGCTGGAATTGCGCGAAAAGCTGCGCCATCTGCTGACGTTCCGGTTTAAGAAACACTCCCGCTATAATCTTCCGTCCGAACGTCTAAACATGATGGAAAAGCAAATCCAAAAGCGGGCAGGAATCTTACTGAACCGCGAATAAGAACGACCGCCGAAATGTTGTTCTTACGTCATCGCAGCAGAACGAAGAGCTTCACCAAGTAACGCCTCTCTAATTCGTGCATCAAATGTGCGGAGTAGTGGCTATTTTTACGCTTCAGCATCAATCCACACGGATTGATAAAGTTTGATATGCTCGCTTCTGAATAATGTCCCACCGATGGGGAAATAGGCGATTTTCAACCCTTAGCTGCACAAAAACAGGCGGCACCCAACCGAAGTTGCGTCCCGCCTGTTTTGTCGTCCAATCCTGCTTAGCAGATGCCGATTTTGTAGTTTTCTCAGATTACTGTCTTATCAGCACACGGCTAAAACAGAATATCTTTTTGTCGCTGGCGATTCTTCATCATGTTTCTCCTGAACAATATTGCGGCATTATTTTACCATGAAGCGAAGCAAAATGGTATATAAACTGCACCCCATTTGTTAGACAAGTATGGTAAAATACTTGTACTAAGGAATGGGGTGTTTTTCTATGCCAAAGGGAGTGCCGAACAAACGATACACGCCGGAATTCAAGAAGCTGGTCGTGGAAACCATGCAGCAGGAGCAACTGAGCTATAGCGAAACCGCGCGAAGATTTTAGGTAAATAGTCATCGCCGGATTCAGGATTGGGAACGAATCTATCTGACCGAAGGTCCGGAAGGGTTAGCCATCGAACGGCGTGGCCGCAGCAGTAAGGGCCGTCCGCCAAAGCAGTTGCCGAAGCAGGTAGAAGAAGATCTGCTGGCAGAAGTCCAGCGGTTACGTGCGGAGAATGACTACCTAAAAAATTTGCAAGCCTTGATTTTGGAAGACGAGCGACACCAGCACAAAAAACGCTGGTAGTTCAGAAACTAAGGCAAAAACACGCACTCAGTATTCTGCTCTCAATCGCTCAACTGCCCCGTGCGACCTTCTACTATCATCTGAAACGGATGAAGCGGGTGGATAAGTATGAGTCAGAAAAACAAGAAATCACGGCAATTTACCATGAAAACAAAGGAAGATACGGCTATCGCCGGATCACAGCAGAACTGCGTGACCGCAAACTGCCCTTAAATCACAAGACGGTCCAGCAGCTTATGAAGGAGTTGGGCTTGGCTTGCCGTGTCCGAACGAAGAAGTATCGTTCTTACAGGGGCGAAGTCGGCAAAATCGCACCAAACTTACTGGAATCGGGACTTCAATGCGGACAAGCCGAACCAGAAATGGGTCACGGATGTGACGGAGTTCAGCTTGTTTGGGGAGAAACTGTATCTGTCCCCGATTCTCGATCTGCACAGCAGTGATCTGGTCAGCTATACTATTTCAGATCGTCCTGTGCTCAGTATGGTGGCCACCATGCTGGACGAGGCGTTTGCAAAAATTCCGGACGACACAAACCTTATTCTTCACTCGATCAGGACTGGTAATATCAGCACAAACAATATCAGCGGATGCTCCGCGAAAAGGGTATCCGGCAGAGCATGAGCCGCAAGGGGAACTGCCTGGACAATGCGGTAATAGAAAACTTCTTTGGATTACTCAAAAGTGAACTGCTGTATCTGCAAGAATTTCAATCCATGGAATACTTCAAAAGGAAGTCGTCGCGGCACATTTGAAAAAACTCATTGTGACAGTCCTTCCGTAAAAGAAGGCACAGCGGCTTCTGGGTATTGCCTCTCTGACCAACCAGACCTTCACAAATTTTGTCAGCGGGCAGCTTACCGAGGCGGTTATCATCGGCGTTTTGTGACTCTTTGGAATGCTGATTCTTGGGATTCCGCATGCCGGTGCGGTCTCCGCATTTGTAGCCGTTACTGCGCTGGTTCTGATTTTCGGCGCATGAATCGGCGACGGTCTTGGCACGTTTTTAATCTTGCTGGCAGACCCCGGCAAGGCTCTGTAGTTCATTCTCTTTCTGCTCGTTTTGCAGTAGGTGGAGGGCATCTTGGGAATGCTGTTCAACGTTCCCGTCTGCGCTGTGCTGTTCAGCCTTTATCTGGAGTTCATGAAGAAAGCAAGAGCCCTTTTGGCTTATTTTTTTATTCCACGGGCATAGCCTGTGGCTGCCTGTTTCAACGAGGCAATCAGCGGAGATAGCCTGCATCGGCTATCTCCGCTGATTTTTCATATGCATTTCTTCAAGCACGATCACTGACTTGTTGCACACATTACCAAGAAATTCGGCCTTTCATTTTGGGCGATACAGCAAGTGCCGTATCAAAAACGTATCATTGCGGACTTTTGCTCTCATTTTCTATCCACAAATCGAGTAGTGGATGAATTCTGCTTGCGCAATCACATCTTTACCGCAAACTTTTTACCTCTGCACTCTTCCAGTGCCGTCGCCGCCCATGAGCTTCGTCACGTCGGAAACGCCGACGCGGTTGAAGTCTCCGGTGATTGAGTGCTTCAGGCAGCTCGCCGCCACGGCAAATTCTAGCGCGGACTGCTTGTCCTCATAGTGGTTGAGACCGTAGAGTAGGCCGCCGGCAAAGCTGTCGCCGCCGCCGACGCGATCCACGATGTCACGGATCTCGTACTTCTTGGAAACGTAGAAGTCCTTACCATCGTTTAGGCAGGCCGCCCAGCCATTCCAGTCGGCGCTGTGGCTCTCGCGCAGCGTGATGGCGATCATCTTCATGTCGGGATACGCCGCGAGCACCTTGTCGCCGAGCGCCTTGTACTTTGCGCGATCCAGCTCGCCGGACTCGACGTTCACATCGTCCACAGTGATCTCAAGGGACTTCTGTACGTCTTCCTCATTGGCAATGGCAACGTCGACATACTTTGCCATCTCTCGCATGACCTCACTGGCCTTCTTGCCGTACTTCCAGAGGTTCTTGCGGTAGTTGAGGTCGCAGGAAACGGTGATGCCGCGCTTCTTGGCCTCCTTGACAGACGCAAGGGACAGCTCCATCGCGCTCTCGCTGACGGCGGGCGTGATGCCGGTGATATGAAACCACTCCACGTCCTCAAAGGCCGTATCCCAGTCGATATCGCCGGGCTTTGCCAGCGCGATGGCAGACCATGCGCGGTCATAGACGACCTTGCTCGGGCGCTGGTTCGCGCCGCCCTCGAGATAGTAAATACCCATGCGGCCCTCACCCGTGACGATGCGCTTGGTATCAATGCCGAAGCGGCGCAGCTCCGCCTTGCAGGCATCCGCGATGGCATTGTCGGGCAGGACAGTCAAGAATGCCGCGTCCTCGCCGTAGTTGGCAAGAGAAACAGCAACGTTGGCCTCGCCGCCGCCAAAGGTGGCCTCAAACATCGGGGTCTGGAAGAAGCACTCCTGGCCGGGCGCCTTGAGGCGCAGCATGATCTCGCCAAAAGTCAGAAATTTCATTTTGCTCTCCTTCTTACTTTTGCAGCAGGTGCACAGCAAAACCGCCGAATTCCTGCTTCAGATACACCGCGACCATCTTCTCGCCCTTGTACTTGGCCGTGGGCTCATCGAGCGTAAAGCCGTTTTTGACCAGCTCCGCCGCCGCGCGGGGGATAGAGTTGGTCTTGACGGCGATGTGGCCATTTTTGCCGATATAGGGTCTCTTCATGACCTCCACGCCGCTGCCGGCGAAGTTGGAGCTGTTGCCCTCTTTCACGCCGAAGCCAAAGGCCGCGTCGAGCGCGCGGCACACCGCGAGGGACTCCTCCGCGTCGCCGGCGTTCACGCCGACATGCGCGATCTCAAAGCCGAGCGCAATCTTGCGCGCCTCCTTGCAGAGGCTCGTGATCTTGTCAAAGTTATGTGCGGCGATATCCGCCTTGGCGCACAGCCAGCTGCCGCCAACGGCATGGATGAACGGCGCGGAGATGTACTCGGCAAGGTTCTTGCCGTTTACGCCGCCGGTGGGGATGAACTTGATGTCGCCGAAGGGGCCGGAGAGTGCCTTCATCGCGCTCAGGCCGCCGTAGACATTGGCCGGGAAGAACTTCACGACCTTCAGCCCGTGGGACATTGCCGCCATAATCTCCGTCGGCGTGACGCAGCCCGGGGTAATGGCGACGTTGTTCTCCACGCACCAGCTCACGACCTCGTTGCTGTAGCCGGGGGAAACGATGAACTTCGCGCCGCACGCGACCGCCTTCTTGCACTGCTCGAGCGTGATGACCGTGCCCGCGCCCACGAGCATATCGGGACACTCCTTCGCAACGGCCGCGATTGAGTCGGCTGCCGCCGCCGTGCGGAACGTGATCTCCATCACGTCCACGCCGCCTGCGAGCAGCGCCTTTGCAGTGGGTACCGCGTCGGCCGCGTCGTCAAGCACGACGACGGGCACGACCGCAGCGTTATATAGACGTTTCAAACTATTCATTTTGCTTAGCCACATAAAATTCATCAGTATCTTCTGTTATTCCCCATAACAGACAAAATGAGTAATTTCTTCTATTGTCTTGTCCGCAAAACCAATGTTTTTCAGAGAGCGCCCCATTTCGCGATAGTTTTCGCCATTAAATGTCGATGCAAGTGTGATAACCGCATCCATATGCGGTGTCGGAACATTCGCCTTCTCCGCAAGGCCGGAAAGAGGAACCAGTCCATAGGGAACATCCTCTGTAATATACCGATGGTGCGTAGTGCTTGGAGCCTTCGCCTCGGGCGTTCCTCCATGAACCTTACTGTGACTAAAGAACTCATACAGTGACGGCCATTCAGGGTGTCCATAGTATTTATGAACAAGTTCATTAAGGCTTTCCTGTTTAAATCCAATTGCTTCAGAAATTGCAATCTTTTCGTTATCGATCGCCTCCATATTCGCACAAACGCCGGGAGAAATGCCACCCCAGTAAAAGTCATAATCGCCCTTTGTCAGTTCGATGCGGCCTGCGTTTAAAATCGCGCTGATCGGATGAACGAATGCGTTAATATCCAAGAAGCTCGTATAGAAAATATTAGGTACGGCAATATACTGTGGAAAGAATTTATTCAGGTCACTAACAACTTTTTCCGTGCGTGATGCCGGGATGCAAGCCAAATGCATATTATCCTTGATGCCCAAAATATTCACATCATTGGGGCGATATCGGCGGCAGGCAAATATGTTTGAGGATGTTTCGCCCACCGTAACATCCTCTTTGTTCCCGTTTTCCCTGAGTACGTTAAGGAACTCCACTGCGCCGAACACCGATCCTGGATTGAGCACCACTGTCTGTCCACTTTTCAGGTATGGGGCCGCCAGCTTTGCAATGATGCGATGGCAAAACGCCGGTGTTACGACAAGGATGTACTCCACGCCATTTACCGCTTCTTCAATATTTGTCGTACATTTCGCCACCGAGCCAAAGCCGGTATCACAGCCTCTCATCTCAAAGCCGCCCAGTTCAATTACATCCTTCAAGTTGTCCGCCAATTCCGGCACCTCATAAAGGCATACCTCGTGTCCCCGCTTGCCCAAATAGGCCGCATAGGTGCATCCACCGTTTCCCGCTCCGATAATTGTAATTTTTCCCATTTTTAACTACTCCATTTCTTGTTCTATTTCTGTTTTGACCCCCTGCTTTATGGTCAAAATAATTCCCGTAAGAATCATGCAGCAACCTATCAATTTATAAATTTGGAAATTGAAAAGGCTATTATTTCCCTTCTATAACAAAACGGATGATTTCATCTAGACTCTTATCTGCGAGTCCCAGCTTCTCTAAGGATCTACCCAACTTGTAATAATCCTCCCCGTTAAACGTAGAACACAGGGTAATGAGACCGTCAATGTGTGGTGTGAGTACACCCACTTTTTTTGCCAGCTCCGAAATTGGCACCAATCCGTAGGGCAGGTCCTCTGTCAGGTAGCGGTGGCGCGTAGACGGAGGAGAAATAGACTCCGGCAAACCACCATGAATCGTGCTGTTCTTATAGAACTCATGCAACGTCGGCCATTCCCAGTGTCCGTAATAGCCATGGATCAGGTCATTGATGCTCTCCTGCTCAAAGCCAATGGCCTTTGCCAACGCCTGACGTTCCCGGTCAATAGCCTCGATATTGTTGCACACACCCACAGAGGCCATGCTTCCCCAGTAGAAATCGAAACGCTTCTCGTCCAATTCCACGCGCGAGGCACAGAAAATCATGGCAACGGGATGGGTAAAGGCATTGATGTCCAAAAAGCTAGTGTAAATAATATTAGGAACCGAGATGTACTGGGGGAAAAACGCGTTTAGTTCCCGAACCACCCGCTCAGTCCGGTCAGCGGGAATACAGGCCAGATGCATATTGTCTTTGATGCCAAGGATGTTGACGTCATTGGGGCGGTAACGGCGGCAGGCAAAGATATTAGACGAGGTTTCCCCTACAGTGATGTCTTCATGATTGCCTTTTTCGCGCAACACGTTCAAAAACTCGATGGCGCCAAACACAGAACCCGGATTCAGAACCACGGTCTGCCCGGCTTTTAGATAGGGCGCAGCTAATTCCGCAATAATCCGGTGTGCAAACGCAGGTGTGACTACCAGAATATAATCCACTCCAGTAACCGCTTCCTGAATGTCCGTAGTGCATTTGGTCACAGGCGCAAAACCGGTATCACAGCCTCTCATCTCAAAGCCACCCAGTTCAATTACATCCTTCAAGTTGTCCGCCAATTCCGGCACCTCATAAAGGCATACCTCGTGTCCCCGCTTGCCCAAATAGGCCGCATAGGTGCATCCACCGTTTCCCGCTCCAATAATTGTAATTTTTCCCATTGCTTATTCCTCCTCCCCTAATCTAAAATATCTTTAAAATATGGACGCATAAACATTGCCGTATAATATGGGCGCTCTGTTTCTCTTTCATATCCTTTTTCATAGATTTCTTTCTGATAAAACGAATGATAGAGCGCAAGTTTATCTCGGTCGAGTTCAACACCGATTCCAGGGGCCGTCGGAATCTCTAAATATGGCACCGTTTTCATTTTAAGCGGGCCGCCAATAATAACATCATCGATCATCTTGCCATACTCCCCCCACGAAGATGCCAACGTAAAGTTTGGGCAAGACGCCATAACGTGTAAACTGCCGGCTAATGATATACCTAATTGAAAGAACGAATGATGAACACACGGAATTCCGGCTGCTTCTGCCATCCCGGCGCTAATTCTTACACCGGTATATCCCGCATCAAATCGGCCGTCAAGTTTTACACAATCTACGCAATTCTCCCGTAATACATTGATCAACTCATACATCGTCCAGTTGACCTCATGCCCAAGAATTGGTACAGCAGTTCGGTGCTTTACATCGCTTAAACTCTTAAGATTGTAACGAATTGTCGGCTGCTCGATCCACCCCATGCCATAGGGCTCCATACGGTTAATCGTATTAACCGCTACACCAACTGGCCACGCCTGATTTGCATCTCCGCAAATAACAACACCAGGATCAGAAGCGCCTCTCCGCATTGCGGCAACCGCTGCAACATCATCATCCGGATCCATGCCAAGCTTTGTATAGATTGTTCGGAACCCTGCTTCTGATAATCTTCTGGCTTCTCGTTCCATCCCATCAAGATCCTGCCGCTCAATAATTCCTATCAATTCAATCTTATCGCGAAAAGATCCTCCCCAAAGTTGATATAACGGCACACCGGCTTTTCTTGCAGCGATGTCCCACAATGCCAACTCAATCCCTGAAAAGGCCCAGCTTGCCGCATGATGATGTAGATGGTTTGCGTTGTAGACAACATAAAGGCGCTTCATGAGCACATTGATGTCTTTCGGGTCTCTACCTATGAGCAGAGGCTTGGTGCTGTTCACAATTGCGGTCGAAAGATCTACCCCTAATACAGCCGGCGTCTCTCCTATCCCGATGATTCCTTCATCTGTGTGTACTTCAACAATCACCGCAATAACAGCGTTCGGACCCTTTCGCATTCTTGAAGTTGTTTCCGCTTTTTCAAGCGGAACTGCAACGGGTGTAGCAACAATATCTGTAATTTTCATCTTTTTGGTTCCCTTTCGTCCCTGTTTGTATCGCATTGCTGCTATACGGCTCTTTTATCCGATTCTGCTCTCCGCACACTCCTTATCTGTCGCTTTTAGGGCCTTGATTTTCATATAAGCATCGTGATATTTTTTCAGTTTCGCCCTGTCCAAGGACACGCCAACTCCAGCTTCCTGCGGCACTGCATAGTATGGTCCTTGTCTTTTTAGTTTCCCTCCGACGATAATGTCATCCTTCAGGTTTTCATATGTAAACGCTTCGTTTGCAAGCGTGCAGTTTGCTGTAGCTGCAATCATTTGAAGATCCATTGCAAATGCAATCCCGGCACCCGACGCAGCATGATAAATACACTGTATCCCTGCCGCCTCCGCCGTGCCAGCACTAATCCGCACATCGTTATAGCCCGTATGGAACCTTCCATCAAGATACAAATAATCCGCCGCATCTTTTTTTACTACATTCAGTACATCATACATCGACTGTGCACATTCATGTCCAGCCACTGGGACGCTGACAGACTCCCTCACCATCTTCAGTGCATCCAAGTTATATCGGATAACTGGTTGATCCACTAACTCTATTCCGTACTTCTCTAAGCGGTTAATCACGGAGATTGCTTCTCCGGGTGCCCAAAGTTGATGTGCGCCAACGCGAATCTTAACATGTACATCCTGTAGTCCATCGCGCACGGCAGCAACAGCAGCAACATCGTCTGTCATTTCGCCGCTTGCTTTTAGATAAATTGTTCGATATCCATCTTGCTCCAGCTTCGACGCTCTCTGTTTCATAGCGGGCAAACTCTGCCATTTAACTTCCTCGGCAAACTCAATTTGCTGGCGATATGCTCCCCCCCAAACGTCACACAGCGGCTTCCCCACTCGTTTCCCGAGGATATCCCAAAGAGCACTCTCCACTCCGCGAATCAGCCTGTCAGCGGCTTGCAGATGCAGCTTATGCAGTTGTAAATCTGCACTTAGGTCTCTGATTCTTTTGCTGATATCACATCCATCTTTGCCAATCAAATTGTTGCGAATAACAGTGTGCATCGGAACGTAGATATTCTCTTCTTCCAAAAGAAGCGGGCTCTCTCCAATGCCAACAAGTCCGCAATCTGTGCTAATTTCTATAATTAAGGCACAGACAATATCACTTTTCTCTTCCTTAAGTCCTTCGGCGGGAATTGCCACTGGCGTGATTTGAACATCTTCAATTATCATTTTCTGCCCCCTTCTTGCACATGCATTCAATCGTTATTCCGGCCAAAAACGCGGCCTGTTTCCATCTCCATGTTTTTGATCGTTTATGATGATAAAACTTTTTTTGAGGAAATGCAATACAAATCATTTAAAAAACTTTTATTCAGTTTACCAAAATTTTCAATTCCGTTTTGTACGAATTGCTATTTCTTCTGTTTTTTCTGAGTTTTTTGCATTTTTGTGTTTACTTTTTTTCTTGTCCGGTTTATACTTTTGCTTGACCGAAACATTCTCGATAAAAAACTTTTTGTCAGCATGTTTCTGATTTGCAACTGTCAAGCAAGAAGTTTTTCTTTGTCTGTGTCGGTTTGTTCTGGCGATTTTCAGAGCGAAAGATTAAAAACAAAAAGGAGAGAGAATCATGCAATTTTCCGGAAACTCAGCGCTATTCCTCGGGTCATTCATCGCATATATCGCTCTAATGATCCTGATTGGCTGGCTTGCAAGCCGCAAGGTATCAAAAGGTGGCACTGCATTTCTTACGGGAGGCGGCCACCTGCCGGTCTTCTTGACTGTTTGCACGGCAGCAGCAACCTTAATTGGCACCGGCGGTACTATGGGCCGCACCGGCCAAGCGTTTTCCGGCGGCCTCGCCTGTTTCGGTTACATCATTGTCGGCCCCGTCACTCTTTTGATTCTCGCGTTTGTATTCACTCCCATGCGCAGCAAAAACTTTATTACCATGGGGCAGGAAATCCAGTATTACTATGGCGGTGATATCAACGTCAGAAGGGTCGCCGGTGTTCTCACATTTCTTACCGAAATGTGTTACATCGCGAGCCACATGACCGGTGGTGCAAAGTATCTTCAATTCATCACCGGATATGACCCTCTTCTGTGCAAGGTCATTTGTCTGCTCGGCTTCACGGTTTATGTGTGGTTGGGTGGCTACCTTGCAGTTGTTTGGACTGATGCAATACAACTCGGTGTTATTCTCATTGGCTTTATCAGTATCTTCGCCAAGGTCAGTTCCATGATCAACGGCCTTGATGAGATCTCAAGCACCTTCATTGCAGCCGGTCAGCCCGAGGCACTCATTCCCTTTGGTGCCACGAATTCCACGGTTCTGATCTCTGCTATTAGCCTGTTCGTTGCCTCGCTGCTTGGCGAGCTCGGTGTTTCTACACATCGTCACCGCATCTATACCTCCAAAGATGCTGCCTCCGCCAAAAAATCCTTTATTATCACTGCAATTGTTGCCCTTTGCTTTGTTTTTATCCCTGTTTATCTCGGCATGGCAACTCGTGTTATTGCAACCAAGGCCGGTGTTGCAGATGCTCTGCTTGCAAATCGGGACATGACTTTCGCCTATCTGTGCACTGAAGTTCTCGGCGGCGGTATGGGTTTCCTCCTTATGATTGCCGGCCTTTCTGCGACACTCTCTTCGGGCGACTCTGATACCATGGCGGCAACAACTATACTTATCAAAGATGTTATTCCGTCCATCAATGGTAAGACTATCCCCGAGTCCGAAGTCAAAGGTTTTTCCCGCAAAGCTCTGCTCATTTCTCTGACCATCGCCTTCCTTTTGACTTTGCTGGCCAATGACTTTATTAGCTTCTTAAACAATGTGTTCGGCGCCTTGATGCCTGCACTTGCAGTTGCTACATTGGTGGGTCGCTTTTCAAAGCGCGTCACTCCTGCCGCTGGAATTTCCTGTATGATTGGCGGCACATTTTTCGGCCTTTGCTACCTGTTGATCCAGCCGCTAAAGGCTGTAATTTCCAGCACATTTGGCGGTCCTGCTATTCCCGTTGCTCTACTGAGCCTTGTCATCATCGTAGTCGCCTCTATGATGACTAAGCGCCCCGATTTGAGTGAGGATCAGATTCTTGATATTGTTTTGGCTGATGCAAAAATGGAGTAATTTCTCCTTCAGCAAGAAATGGGACGCTATGGTAAGCGTCCCATTTCTTGTTTTTTATACTCTTTCTTGAAACCGAAAATTTTTTCTGGTATACTAAGAAAAAAAGAAAGGATACGGTGTAAGCTCGTGAAATCGATACAAGACGAACACGAATTCTTCAGCAGCCTTTTTGATATGCTCAATGCGCATATGGGTCAAAACACTGAGCTCGCGCTCTTTGATTGCAGCACAGGCGAACCAGTTATTACCGACATTCGGAATGGACATATTAGCAACAGGCATCTTGGTGACACTGGAAATACAAACGACGCCTGTCCATTGCTTAAAGGGCAAGAAAATCTTGGTACAGATCGCCGTTTTGATCATTTGAGCAATGGGCATATTCTTCGCCGTTCCGATTTTGTTGTTCAAGGGGATGATGGCGCAACGATCGGAATCCTTGAAATCAATCAAGATATCACACAAGCCGTTGAAACTGAACGTTTTCTCCGCTGTTATAATATGTATCGAATCTGTGATTCCGGCATATGCAAAGCTGACATCTCGTCTGTTCTCGATGATCTTATTCAAGAGGCTCTCCTATCCATAGGCAAACCAATTTCTGATATGACGCGGGATGACAAAATCGAGTTCATTCGAATCTTGCATATGCAAGGTGCATTTCTCGTCACAAAAGCAAGCACTCGGATATGTTCTCTGCTCGGCATTTCGAAGTACACGCTATATAACTATATCAATCTAATCATCAGTGAAACGGAGGCTAATAAGATTTGAATTCTATACAAGAAAACCTCCCCTTTTTTACATCTCTTTTTGATTGCCTGCAGGCCAATCTCGGCGATAATACGGAACTGGTGCTCTACGATCTCACCGCTCCCTCTGGGCCCGTTATCGCCGATATCCGCAATGGCCGTATTTCAAATGGGACCGCCGGATTCGGCAAGGAATTATTGAGTCAAAAAAACGGCATATGGCCATTTCAGGAATATGCTAAAACCTATAATGCAATTCACACCACAAGCAGCGGGAGTGTACTGCGCTGCTCTGCTATGTGCATTTATGATGACAACGCTCTCCCTATCGGCTGCATCTGCATCAACCAGGATATCACCGAAACATTAGAGGTCGAACGCGCTCTTCACAATCTAAATAAATACCACGGGGCAGTAATGTCCTACGACTCGACTAATATCAGTTCTGTCTTAGACTCATTAATTAATGACGCGCTCGCCCATCAGGACGTTCCTCCTGAACAGATGGATAGAACTCAACGGATTGAGGTCATTCGATATCTTGATCAGCACGGCGCTTTTCTTGTGACAAAAGCCGGAGAGCGAATCGCCAATCTTCTTGGAATCTCGAAGTACACGCTCTATTCCTACCTCGATACCGTTCGGGCTTAGTTGCAGTTATGCATTGAACCGCTCTATATTTGAAAAGCTGCCTCTGCGGTCTAATGGCACAATGCATAAGCGGTTTTCCTGCCCTAACTTAGACTTTGACGATGCACAAAAAACTTCAACTATACGGCCTCATGCAAGTCTGATACACTACGGTCATACCCTGCGCTGCCGAAATCAATAAATAAGCATCCACCTGCCAAGCGGGTGGTTTTGCTTATGTGGGCAAAGCCCTATGTTCCTCGCACACGTGTCAAATGCGTAAGTACGGTTTGCCAGCTGCGTAGGTTACCATTACATCGCCAGCTGTATCCCATCATCTCAGGTCGTTTTCCTCATTATAGCATATCGCACGGGCTGTTGGGAGACTTTGTCAACAGTGCCAACTTGGCACAAAGTTACCAATCGCAAGTAAAGGTAAAGTTTCATTCGCCCCTATGCTTTTTTCATTTTAGACAATTTTTCACAGGACTTCCCGCCAAATTGTCGGGAAGCGGATTGCCGTACATCACAAGAAAACCAACAAAAACTTGTCCTGCATAAAGGATTTTATTCTGACATAATCCGACATTTGGAAATGTTGTTCTTACAAAGGCGCAGCAGAACAAAAAGCTCGCCTGACCTATGATAATATTCTCCGTCTATCTGACGACCCGGATGTGAACAATGTGATCCGCTTCCTGCGGGAACGTGAAATCGTACACTTCCAGCG
>Ga0129312_1001241_pt1 | contig 15653 bp, 12 predicted proteins | sample O827metagenome_FD_94434 | JGI IMG/M metagenome (GOLD analysis project Ga0129312, IMG submission 94434) | Orangutan group fecal microbial communities from Wisconsin, USA - O827 metagenome | ecosystem: Host-associated > Mammals > Digestive system > Large intestine > Fecal | place: USA: Wisconsin... | reverse complement strand
CCTATCTGGATCTTTTCTCCCGGAAGAATGGAGGATGCAAAAGAGGGATAACGATAATCCTCCTCTGCCTCACACACGCCTCTTAAGCCTGCCTTTGCAGTAAAAAATGGTTCTCCCTCTCCACCGGCATCCACAACCTGGGCACGGACCTCAAACCAGTGCGAATACCCTTCCGTACCATACAGCCAGTCTATGGCCTGCTTCAGTTTAGCCGTATCAATCACAAGTCTGGAATTATCTTCTGTTTTCTCTTTCCAGAAAACATATTCCTCCGGTATTTCTGTGGTAAAATAATCATTTCCGAACTGCTCCTCTATCCGGTATCCCACACTCCACCGGAGCTTCAGATTCCTGCCCGTCAGAGAGTCTGTATTTACGGTTAGTTCATAGATACTGTTCTCATAACCATATGTCCAGTAATCGTCCTCCCTGAGATTTTCAAAATGTACGGAATAATCTGCCGGATCAGCTTCTGCAGTTCCTGCTGCCGGTACAGAAGGATCTGTAAAAATCTCTGCCTCTGTTTCCGGCTGCGATTGCAGCAAATCCTCTGATTCCGATTCTGAGGCCTCACCCTGATACGGTATATCCTGCTGAACCTCTTCCCCAGCCAGGGTCTCCTCCGATATTTCTGTCTTTTCTGTTGACTCCCCTGCAGAAAGCTCCGGATTATCAGAATGGATCAACAGATCTTCATCTGCAAAAGCCTCCGCCATCGTTACCACCGGACTGCTGCAGCTTAGTACTGTCAGTGTAACCAGCCAAGATAAAATCCTTTTTCTCTTCATATGCAAAACCTCCTTATACTTCTGATAAATCACTCCTTTTGTTTTATATTTTAAGTATACTGAATTTTGTGTTTATTCTCAACTCAATACTGTTTCATTCTGTATTTTTATATGTTTTTTACAATTTTGCAGTTATTATTTCAGTAAATATTACATCAGAAAAATCATAATCCGCTTTTGCAGATAGATTCCACAGCTTCCCGGATCTTTTCAGGTGGGAGTACCAGGGCAAAACGCACATATCCCTCTCCATGAGGGCCAAAACTGGAGCCCGGAGTTACGATGACACCTGCTTTTTCCATAAGTTCCATACAAAATGCCATGCTGTCTGTTCTTCCTCCCGGAATCTTCGCCCACACAAACATGGTTCCCTTGCCGTTAGGAAGCTCCCAGCCAATATCACGAAGGCCCTGGCAGAGAGTATCTCTTCTTTCCTCATACATACGGCACTGTTCTTTTACACTGTCCAGCGGACCTGTAAGTGCTGCAAGAGCAGCTTTCTGGATGGGAAGAAACATACCGAAGTCAATCTGGCTTCTCAGCTTACGAAGAGCCGCGATCACGTCCGGACGGCCTACCAGAAAACTCATTCTGGCTCCTGTCACGTTAAAGGATTTGGAAAGGCTGAAAAATTCCACTCCCACTTCCCTGGCTCCAGGTGTGGCCAGAAAACTTCCTCCTTCTGCACCGTCAAAGATAATATCGCTGTATGCATTATCATGGATAATAAGGATATCATATTTTCTGGCAAATTCAATGATCTCCTCATAAAGTCCGGGTGTTGCAATACTTCCTACCGGATTGGAAGGCAGGGAAACTACCATATATTTTGCCCTTCTGGCAACATCCTCCGGGATATCTTTCACATATGGAAGAAAATCATGTTCTGCAACCAGCGGATAATAATATGGAACAGCACCTGCCATCAGGCTTCCTGCCGCAAATACCGGATAACAGGGATCCGGAAGAAGCACTGTATCTCCCTCATCACAGAGAGCCATTCCCAGATGTCCCATTCCTTCCTGACTTCCATATACGGTCATAACCATATCCGGTATCAGCTCAACTCCAAATCGTTTTTTGTAATAGGTACAGACTGCCTCAAGCAGTTCCGGAAGATCCCGAAGGCTGTATTTCCAGTTATTGTCATCTGCAGCAGCCTCTGTTAATGCTTTTTTGATATATTCCGGTGTTTTAAAATCCGGTGTGCCTACACTCATATTGTAAATCTTCATACCCTGCTTCTCCAGCTCCATACGGCGGTTGTTCAGGACAGCAAAAATCTCATCTCCAAATCTGTCCAGTCTTTTTGAAAATTTCATGATCGTTCCCTCCTGCATACAAAATTACTTTTACATTTTAGCACGGCAGTGCATACAACTCAAGAAAAAAAAGCACTGCGCAACATAAGATTTATGCTGCACAGTGCCTGGTAAAGCAGAAATTCCCGTTCCGCTCTGCTACATGCTTATCTGCGTTCATAACTTTTTCAGTTTCCACATTCAATACTGATCTCATTAAATTTGGCAAGGATGTGATCAATACCCAGAGCTTCTTTTTCTGCACCTGCGCAGTCGATCACTGCCTCTCCCTGGTGCATCATCAGCAGACGGTTTCCATATTCCACTGCATAGCGGAGATTATGTGTGACCATGATGGTTGTCAGGTGTTTTTCCTTTACCAGTTTGTCTGTAAGCTCCATGATGATATCTGCTGTTTTTGGGTCCAGTGCTGCAGTATGTTCATCAAGGATCAGAAATTCAATGGGCGTCATAGTTGACATGAGAAGTGCCATGGCCTGCCTCTGTCCACCGGAAAGAGAGCCAACCTTCACATGCATCTTGTCTTCCAGGCCCAGGTTCAGGGGACGGAGAAGATCTCTGTAAAAATCTACTCTTCCCTTATTAATTCCTCTTCCAAGACCATATTTCATCCCCTTGTTGTCAGCCAGCGACATATTCTCAAGGATTGTCATGCTGGGGCAGGTTCCAAGCGCAGGGTTCTGATAGACTCTTCCGATCCTGCGGTTTCTGCGGAACTCTTTTTCCCTGGTGATATCTTTTCCATCAAGGATGATCTTACCGGATTCCACAGGAATACTTCCACAGATGATGTTCAGCATGGAGGTTTTTCCGGAACCGTTACTTCCTACTACGGAAACAAACTCTCCCTCTTTTACAGTCAGGTTAAAATCCTTAAAAAGACACATCTCATTGACAGTGCCCGGATTATAATATTTATAAATATTTTTCAGTTCAAGCATGTGTCTTTACCTTTCTCTTTCTTTCCATACTGATCAGAAGTACGATCAGGAATAATGCTGCTGTGATAAATTTCATATCCTGCGGTTCGAAGTTCCTCATGGCAACTGCTGTACATGCCTTATAAAGGACAGAGCCTATGATCACGGCTGTTGTGGATTTTACAAATGTAAGATTCCTGAAAATGCTGGTTCCGATGATAACACTGGCAAGTCCGATCACAATGGCACCGGTTCCCATGGAAATTTCAAACACTCTCTCCTCCTGGCAGAAGATGCTTCCGGAAAGAGCGATCAGGCCGTTTGCAATGGCAAGTCCCAGGATCTTTACATTTCCTTCATCCTTGGCAAGAGCTGTGACAAGCTTGTCATTATCTCCTACTGCTCTTAAGAGAAATCCGGATTTGCTGTTCATATAAAAATCCAGAAGAAGTTTGGCTATCACAGCCAGAATAAGGACAATGATCAGTGTGGAGTAGGAGGAAGCACCTCCCGTAAAGATCTTCTCTGTCATGGAATTTTTAAAAATAGTTTCCTTGGAAAAAAGCGGTACATTGGAAGTTCCCGCAATCCTTAGGTTGATGGTCCACAGTGCTGTCATCATGATGATTCCGGATAACAGATCCCGTACCTTTCCTTTTACATGGATCAGTCCTGTACAGATACCTGCCACAACGCCTGCTGCAAATGCAGCCAGTAATGTAAGATAGGGATTTATTCCTTTTGTGATCAGAGCCGCACTGACAGCAGCTCCCAGTGGGAAGCTGCCGTCAGCGGTAAGATCAGGAAAATCCAGTATTTTGTATGTGATATATACGCCCAGTGCAAGGATACCGTAGATCAGGCCCTGCTCCAGGATAGTGATAACAAAATCCATGGTTTACTCCTCTGTACTCTCTATGATTTCTGTAAAACTTTCTGCTGCTGTGCTGCTTAACTCTTCCGGTACTTCGATCCCCAGGTTCTCAGCCACTTTCTCATTTACATAAAAGCTTGCATCTTCAATTGTCTCATATGGAAGCTCAGATGCTTTTTTCTCGCCTTTTAATACCTGTGCTGCCATCTTTCCTGTCTGTTTGCCAAGTGCCACATAGTCAAGCCCTTCTGCTGCAAGGCATCCTATCTTAACCTGCTCGATCTCGCTTCCGAATACCGGGATATTTTTCTCATTAGCCATCTCAAGGATTGTGGGGAGGGAGCTTACAACTGTGTTATCTGTCAGGTTCGTAAGGCAGTCTACCTTGTCAAGAAGGCCCTGTGCTGCCAACGGGATTTCAGATGTCTGTGTGATTCCTGCTGTCTCAATAGTGAAATCATATTTGTCTGCAAGTGCCTCATATTCCTTGATCGCAGATTCGGAGTTTGCCTCACTTGTTGTATAAAGGATTCCGATGGTCTTTGCATCCGGAAGCATCTTGCGGATCATCTCAAGCTGCTGCTCTACCGGAAGCTTGTCACTGGTTCCTGTAACCTCTCCTACAGAGTTGCCGTCTTCATCTGCCAGCTCTGCTGCAACCGGATCTGTAACTGCAGTATAGATAACCGGGATCCCTTTTTCCATTGCTGCATTGTAGGCGCTCTGGGCACTTGGTGTTGCGATGGAGCAGATCAGATCCACCTTGGAGCTTACAAAATTATCAGAAATCTGTCCTGCAGTTCCCATATCTGCCGCTGCATTCTTATACTCTACAGTCAGGTTCTTGCCTTCTTCGATTCCCTCTTCTTTCAGTCCCTCCAGGAATCCCTCACGGCAGTTATCCAGGGAACCGTGCTCTGCAAACTGCTCAATACCGATGACATAATTCTCATCTTCTGCAAAAACCATGCTTGTGCTTCCTGCTGTCATGACTGCTGCCATAAAAAATGCTCCTGCTGCTTTTAATGCGTTTACTTTTTTCATAATCCTTTTCCTCTCTTTCATGCAATTATGATTTTCATTACCTGTACACCCGGAGACTTCATTACAGCATATGGGAAAATATTCTCAATGCAAAAAACCGCCTCAAGCCTATACTTATGCTTGAGACGGTAATAAAGTTCTTTATTATCGCGGTACCACTCAAATTGACGAATCGTCCACTTAACGGTGTACTAACATACACTCCTCATTGGTAACGGGTTTGGTTCCCGTCGGTGCCTACTCTGTATTCCATTTCGGACCGCCCTCGAAAGTCCATTCAATATCTGGTTTCCTGCGGATTCACACCATCACCGCTCTCTGTAAAGATTCCTGGATATCTACTTCTCTTTCTCACTGGTTTGTTCTTGTTTTTTATGTTGGGTACACTTTACCACACTGATGCAGAGTTGTCAAGAAAAACTTTATATTAATTTTTAAAGCTGTGGATCGGCGCCGGAATCCTTCCGCCACGCTGTACAAACGCATCACAGGAGAAGGAATTCACAGGCATGATCGGTGCATATCCAAGAAGGCCACCGAACTCTACAGTCTCTCCAACACCTTTGCCGATCACCGGAATAAGACGGACTGCAGTTGTCTTCTGGTTTACCATTCCGATCGCAGACTCATCTGCAATAATTCCGGAAAGTGTGGATGCCTTGGTATCTCCAGGCACAGCGATCATATCAAGACCTACTGAGCAGACACAGGTCATCGCCTCAAGCTTTTCAAGAGTAAGGGCACCTGCATTTACCGCATCGATCATTCCCTGGTCTTCGCTGACCGGGATGAACGCTCCGCTTAAACCACCTACTGCCTGTGCTGCCATAACACCACCCTTTTTGACCTGGTCGTTAAGAAGCGCAAGGGCTGCAGTTGTTCCCGGTGCTCCGGCTCTCTCAAGACCGATCTCCTCAAGGATTTCCGCCACACTGTCACCGATGGCAGGTGTAGGCGCAAGGGAAAGGTCAACGATTCCAAATGGTACATTCAGACGTCTGGATGCCTCACGTGCAACAAGCTGGCCTACACGGGTAACCTTGAATGCTGTACGCTTGATCATCTCACAGAGTGTGCCAAAATCCTCTCCGCGAACCTGCTCCAGAGCTTTCTTTACAACGCCCGGGCCGCTGACACCCACGTTGATAATGCAATCTGCCTCTGTGACACCGTGAAATGCTCCTGCCATAAACGGGTTATCATCCGGTGCATTGCAGAATACTACCAGTTTGGCACATCCAAGAGAGTCCTGATCTTTGGTAGCCCGGGCAGTCTCAAGGATGATCTCACCCATAAGTTTTACAGCGTCCATATTGATTCCTGTCTTTGTGGAACCTACATTTACAGAACTGCAGACACGCTCTGTCTCTGCCATTGCCTGTGGGATAGAACGGATCAGAAGCTCCTCAGCAGGTGTCATTCCCTTGCTTACCAGTGCAGAATAACCGCCGATAAAGTTTACACCAACTTCCTTGGCAACTCTGTCCAGAGTCTTTGCAATGCTTACAAAATCCTCCGGTGTCTTGCATGCAGCACCGCCTACCAGTCCGATCGGTGTTACGGAAATTCGCTTGTTTACAATGGGAATCCCGTATTCTGTGGCAATCTCCTCGCCTGTGGAAACAAGATTCCTTGCCTTTGTGGTAATCTTCTCATAAATCTTTCTGTTCAGTGTATCAAGGTCCGGATCGATACAGTCAAGAAGGCTGATACCAAGAGTAATGGTACGTACATCCAGGTTTTCCTGCTCGATCATTTTATTTGTCTCGTTTACTTCAAAAATATTGATCATTTTTTTCTCCCCGATGAATTGATATTGATTATACTCTGTGCATCATGTTAAAGATATCTTCATGCTGGCAGTGGATCACAACGCCGATTTCTTTACCAAGTTCAGCAAGTTCTCCGGAAAGTACTGCTGCATCTTTCTCACATTTTGCAGTATCTGCAACCATCATCATGTTGAAATATCCCTGTACGATCGTCTGGGAAATATCAAGGATATTGATCTGGTTCTCTGCCAGATATGTACAAACCTTTGCAATGATCCCTACTGTGTCATTTCCTACTACTGTGATAATTGTCTTCTTCATTGTTTTTTCCTTTCTACACTGTTATTATGTCTGATATGTGATCCCGCCCTGCCACCTGGATCTTGAAATCCCGTGACTTATATGGGTTGTCACCAAGAGTTACCTCGGAGCACACCGTCTCATAAGCAAGCTCCTCGTAATTGTTCTCCCGGCTTAAATGGCCGAGAAAAACTGCTTTCAGATTATCATGAAGAATCCGGCACAGAAGCCTTCCCGCATTTTCGTTGGAAAGGTGGCCTCTGTCTCCCAATATCCTCTGTTTCAGGTAATAGGGATATTTTCCCACCTGAAGCATACGGATATCGTGGTTGGCTTCCAGAAGCACTGCATCCAGATTCTCAAGGTTCTTTACAATGTAATCGTTGTATTTGCCAAGGTCTGTGGCAATTCCCACAGAATGTTCCCCACATTCCAGGCGGAACCCTACAGGCTGCGCCGCATCGTGAGGAATGGTAAAGGGATTTATTTTTAGATCTCCGATCTCAAAAGGTTCATCCTCACGGATTTCATGGATGATCCCCTCCGGTATCTTACCAAGAGACCGGATCCCGGAAATAGCATCTGCCGTGCCTCCCGTTGTATAAATGGGGATCTCATATTTCCTGGCAATGACACCCAATCCCCTGATGTGGTCGGAATGTTCATGGGTGATCAGGATTCCGTCAATGTCTTTTCCCGTAAGTTCCAGGGAATTCAGGCCTTTTTCAATTCCCCTGCCGCTGATCCCCACATCTACCAGCACGTGTGCCTCATCTGAGCCTACATAAACACAGTTTCCGCTGCTTCCGCTGGCAATACTACAAAGTCTCATTTCTTTTCTATCCCTTCTCTGATCTGTCTCAGAGTATCCTCCGTACTTCCATTGTTGGTGATCACACGATCTGCATGACCCCGGAAAGTCTGATCAGATACCTGGTTTCGGATAATGCCAAGGGATTTTTCCCTGGAATAACCTCTGTTCTCCATAAGTCGCTGGATACGGATTTCCTGGTCTGTATATACATACCACACTTCATCACAGAAATCCTGGTATTTCTCTTCCAGGAAAAGGGCTGCCTCTACCACGCACAGCTCCCTTCCTGCCTGTCTCTGTTCCTCAAGAAGAGACAATATCCTCCGTTTCACAGCCGGATGAATGATCCCGTTAAGCTTCAAAAGCATATCCTTATTGGAGAATACTACATCCGAAACCCTCTTTCGGTCAATAGTTTTATCATTTTTTATGGATTCTTTTCCAAACAATCTGACAACCGGCTCATAACATTCTTCTCCCGGCTCCATAAGGACATGGCCGAGATGATCCGCCTGGATCACATATGCATCCCAGTTTTTTTCAAGCATTTCAAGTACTGTACTTTTGCCGGCCCCCACTCCGCCGGTAACTCCGATTATCCTCATGTCACTTCGCCTCATACCAGTTTTTGCCCTGGTGCATATCAACCTCAAGCTCCACTTTAAGCTGTGCCGCCCCCTTCATCTCCTCTTCAAGGATTCTGGAAACTTCTTCTGCTTCTTCTTTCTTTGTCTCTATGAGAAGCTCATCATGTACCTGGAGAACCAGCCTTGAACTTAAATTCTCTTCTTTCAGCCTCTCATAAACACGGTTCATGGCAATTTTGATGATGTCCGCTGCTGTTCCCTGGATCGGTGAATTCATGGCCACCCGCTCTCCAAAAGAACGCTGCATGAATTTACTGGATTTAAGCTCCGGAACAGGTCTTCTCCTGCCGAACATGGTACTTACATAGCCTTTTTCTTTTCCTGTTTCCACCAGTCCATCCAGAAAACCTTTGATGCTGGGGTAGGTTTCAAAATATTTCTCTATATATTCTGCCGCTTCTTTTCTGGTAATGCTGAGATCCTGGCTCAGGCCAAAGGAACTGATCCCGTATACGATCCCGAAATTAACTGCCTTGGCATTTCTTCTCTGAAGCGGGGTCACCTCATCAAGGGGCACATGGAACACCTGTGATGCAGTAAGCCTGTGGATGTCTTCTGCCTCCCTGTATGCCTGGATCAGCTTCTCGTCCCCTGACATATGGGCCAGGACACGAAGCTCGATCTGCGAATAATCCGCATCCAGGAACACATAACCATCGTCCGGCACGAAAACCTTGCGGATCTGTCTTCCCAGTTCCATACGCACCGGAATATTCTGAAGATTGGGTTCCGTGCTGCTGATCCTGCCTGTGGCGGTGATGGTCTGGTTAAAGGTAGAATGGATCCGTCCATCTTCCTCGATCACATTTCCCAGGCCGTCTGCATAGGTTGATTTCAGCTTGGCAAGCTGACGGTACTCCAGAATATCCCTGATGATCTCATGTTCCGGTGCCAGTTTATCCAGGATATCCGCTGCTGTGGAATAACCTGTTTTGGTCTTTTTTCCTCCGGGAAGTCCAAGTTTCTCAAAAAGGAGCACTCCAAGCTGCTTAGGTGAATTGATATTGAATTCTTCTCCTGCCTCCTCCCAGATCTTCTTTTCCAGTTCCAGGATCCGGCTCATCAGCTTCTCCCCGTAAACTTTAAGCTCCTCCCCTTTTACACGGATCCCCGACTTTTCCATGGAATCCAGGGTAAAAATAAGAGGCAGTTCAATATCTGTGTATACTCTCTTCATGCCTGTCTCTTCAAGACTGTTGAGAATAGGCTCTCTGGCACATACCGGTATATAGGCCAGATAACTCAGAAGCGTTCCAAGGCCTGGCACATCTTCCTCCCATGCCCGGCCAAACGAAGCCTTGCCGATCAATTCCTCCCTGGAAGGCACTTCCATTCCATCCAGGTATTTCTCCGCAATATACCGGCAGTCGTAATCACTTCTCAGAGGATCCAGAAGATAGGCTCCTACTCCTGCATCAAATACCCGGGACGGATCCTTAACAGAAATATATTTCAGCACTGTCTTGACATCCATGGCACACAGAACTGCCTTTTCTCCCAGAATGGAAATGCTGCTCCTTAAATATTCTCCTGTGATCAGTCCCCCCACAGGAATATAATAAATTTCATCTCTGCCAAGTGCCAGTCCTGCTCCATAAATCTCATTTTTATCTGCCGCAAGGGAAATCCCGATCCATTCCCTCTCTGCCGCCTTTGCAAAAAGATTTTCCATTCCCTGAAAATCCTCGCAGGTAAAATATTCAAGCTTCTCTTTTTCAGGTTCCTGTGCTTCTCCCTGAAGGCCTGTATTTCCTCCGGAGACTCCCATATCTGTTATGGATATATTCTCCGCCTTTGATCTGTCCGGTGATATCTCCAGCGGGCAGTCTGTACGGATCCTGATATTCTCTTTCCAGCGCTGCGCCTGTTCAAAATATGACTTCAGTATCTCGCCCACACCAGCAAAAAGCTCCTCTTCATGGGCATATGCATTTTCAAGAGAACCAAATTCCCTCAGGATACGGACTGCCAGCTTCTCACCGATCCCAGGGATCCCCGGAACACAGGAAGAGCCATCTCCTGTAAAAGCCATAAGATCTGCCACCTGTTCCGGTGTAATGCCATATTTCTCTGTTATCTTTTCTCTGTCAAGACTTTCCAGTACTGCTCCGCCTTTTGCAGTATCCGGCATACGGATGCAGATATGTTCCCCTGCAAGCTGAAGGAATTTCCTGTCTGCTGAAAAAACAGTTACATCAAAACCGGCATGGCTGTATTTTTCTGCAATTGTTCCTGCAAGATCCTCTGCTTTGTATCCATCCTGTTCTGCAATAAAGACATTCATATCTTTAAGCATCTGCTTTACAGAAAAGATCTGCTCCTTCAGGCTCTCCGGCATGGGATGATCTTTATGACGGAAAACCGGTTCCCCGGCATCAAATACAACTGCCAGATGATCCGGCTTCTCCTCCAGTAGCTTCAGGAAAAACTTCATAAATCCTCTCACCGCTCCCTGGTGCCTGTTCTCCTTATCTGTCTGATCCGGAAGACTGTAAAACATCTGCTCTGTCATACTGTTTCCATCTATCAGAAATATCTTTTCGCTCAAATCAGAGTCCTCCTTTTAGTTCCAATACAATAAAAGCCAGAAAAACTGCCAGTACCGAGATCACCAGACAGATGGCAAAAACTGTAACAGCCTTATAAAGTTTCTGCCTGCGTATATAATGTCTGGATTTCGCAATATCCTCCTCAAGAAGATTACGGAAATCCATAACCTGGTCTTCCTCCGTGTCATTAAGCTGTTTCATGGCCTCGTGGACAATAAAATGTGTGGCCAGCTCGTCATAACAGGCAGAGCAGGATTCGATATGTTCCAGAAAAAGTTCCAGGTCATTCACAGAAAGGGTATGGTTGATATACCTGTTGATCATTTCTTCTGCTGTCCGGCAATTCATATACATTCCTCACTTTTTTCTGCTGCTTTGGCAAAACGGATATTCCGCTTCACTGCATACTCATAAACGCAATCTCTTTGCGGTCTGGATTCATTATACCTGAACAGAATGTGAATGACAAGGTTTGGTTGCCGGCAGGCTTCTCTGTCTCCTGAAAAAGGGAACTGCCGCAGAGGTCCGGAAATCACCTTCCGGTGCCTGTCTGCGGCAGTCTTTTCTCTGATGTAACAGTTATTTACATGTCACTGCTGTTATCTGCAGCAGTCTCTGGAATATCCGGAATACCGGCTTCCTTCTCATTTAAGATCTTCATAAATTCCTCACCTGTGATGGTCTCATGTTCATAAAGGAATTTGGCGATCTCATGAAGCTTGTCAATATTCTCTGTAAGGATCCTGGTGGCCTTCTCATGCTGCTTTCTCACAACCTCCACCACCTTTTTATCCAGAAGGGTCTGTGTCTCAAAGGAGCAGGTCAGGCTGGCATCTCCGCCCAGATACTGATTGCTCACATTCTCCATGGCAACCATGTCGAACTCATCACTCATTCCATAGCGGCTGATCATGGCTCTGGCAAGCTTGGTAGCCTGTTCGATATCATTGGACGCTCCTGTGGTAATGCTGTGGAAGATCAGTTCTTCTGCTGCACGTCCGCCGGTAAAGGTTGCAATCTTGTTTTCCAGTTCCTCCCTGGTCATCAGGAAGTGTTCCTGCTCATCCACCTGCATGGTATATCCCAGTGCGCCGGAAGTTCTGGGGATAATGGTGATCTTGTGGACCGGTGCTGAATCAGTCTGCCTGGCAGCTACCAGCGCGTGACCTACCTCATGATAGGATACTATCAGTTTCTCCTTGTTGGAGAGCACACGGTTCTTCTTCTGGTATCCTGCGATAACCACCTCAATACTCTCCTCAAAATCTGCCTGTGTGGCAAACTTCCTTCCATCACGGACTGCACGTAAAGCAGCTTCATTGACAATATTGGCAAGTTCTGCTCCTGACGCTCCTACTGCAGCCTTGGCAATATCTTCAAAGCGGACAGAATCTGCGATCTTGATCTTCTTGGCATGTACTTTAAGGATTTCCTCACGGCCTTTCAGATCCGGAAGCTCAACCGGAATTCTTCTATCAAAACGGCCAGGTCTCAAAAGGGCAGGATCAAGGGAATCCGGGCGGTTGGTTGCAGCCAGGATCACAACACCCTTGGAACCGTCAAAACCATCCATCTCCGTCAGAAGCTGGTTGAGAGTCTGTTCACGCTCATCATTACCACCGCCGTATCCACCGTCTCGCTTCTTACCGATGGTATCGATCTCGTCAATAAACACAATACACGGAGCCTTCTCATTGGCCTGCTTGAAGAGGTCACGCACCTTGGCAGCTCCCATACCAACAAACATTTCCACAAATTCAGAACCTGAAATGGAAAAGAACGGCACATCCGCCTCACCGGCAACAGCCTTGGCAAGAAGGGTTTTACCTGTTCCGGGAGGGCCTACAAGAAGTGCACCTTTGGGCATTGACGCACCGATCTCCCTGTACTGCTCCGGATGGTGGAGATAATCCACGATCTCAGTAAGCAGCTCCTTGGCTTCATCCTCTCCCGCAACATCGGAAAACTTGATTCCTGTTGAAGATTTCACATAGACCTTAGCATTGCTCTTGCCAAAAGACATCATTCCTCCGGGACCTCCGCTCATGGAACTCATCATCTTCTTGCTGAGCCACCGTCCCAGAAGGATAAAGATCACAATAGGCAGTACATAGCCTACGATCAGGGAAAGTACAAGGGACTGTCTCTGAGGCGCTGTACCTTCAATGCTGACGCCGCCCTTGTAAAGACGTTCCACAAGATCCGGGTCATCCACAGCCACTGTCTTGCAGTAAACTTCCTCTCCGTCGATCTTTACCGTATAATAGATATAATCTGAGTTTATAGTTGCAGTCTGTACCTTCTCCCTGTCAACAGCCTTCAGAAATGTAGAATAATCGGTCTCCTTCACACTTCTCTCTGTAATTGCAGGAAGAGCAAAAAAATTAAGCAGAAAAATAATCACGATTGCTATAAGGGAATACGCGTAAAGCGGCTTTCTTCCGTTTTTTTTGGGATCAATATTCATGCTTTCTCCTCCGTTATCTTATTGTGTCTGTGCTCTATATCATGTGATACAGGTATAAAAGAAACCATACCACTTTTTTCTGCCTGTTTCAAGCCGGATACTGTTATTTCACAAACTTTTAAGATTTATAATTTTTCTCGAAAACACTTGCTAATTTCCGGCTGTTATGATATTATTATTAACGGTTTATGCCGCTGTGGCGGAATTGGCAGACGCACTTGACTCAAAATCAAGCGGAGCAATCCGTGCCGGTTCGAGTCCGGCCAGCGGCATTTGCAGGTATGAAGAGCCTGTCAGAGAAATCTGGCGGGTTTTTTTATTTCAAAAAAATTCCTGCAAGCAGGATTTTTAATTTAGGAGGAGGTCACATATGAACCAGGACAAAACTTTTCTTGGCACTGAACCTGTGGGCAGACTTCTTATGCGTCTTGCCCTTCCTACAGTTGCCGCACAGCTTATCAATATGCTTTATAACATTGTAGACCGTATCTACATCGGTCATATACCCGGAGACGGTGCCCTGGCGCTTACCGGTGTAGGAGTGTGTATGCCGCTTATCATGGTTATCTCTGCATTTGCCGCACTGGTAGGAAACGGCGGTGCCCCAAGAGCCAGTATCTTTATGGGAAAAGGAGAAAACGACACGGCAGAACATATTCTGGGGAACTGTTTCAGTCTTCAGATCATCATTTCTTTTGTCCTTACCATTATCCTGCTGCTGGGGAACCGTACCTTTCTTATGGCTTTCGGCGCCAGCGGAAATACCATTACCTTTGCCGTAAGCTATATGAACATCTACGCCCTGGGAACTGTCTTTGTACAGCTTACTCTTGGAATGAATAATTTTATCACTGCCCAGGGGTTCGCAAAGACCGGCATGTTTTCTGTGCTCATAGGCGCAGTTGCCAATATTATCCTGGATCCTGTATTTATCTTTGTCTGCCATCTTGGCGTAAAGGGTGCCGCGCTGGCGACTGTTATTTCCCAGGCGCTTTCCTGCATATGGGTTCTGTCTTTCCTCTTCGGAAAAAAGACTTTTCTGCGTATCCGCAGAAGTCACCTTGCCCTGAAACCAGGTATCATTCTGCCCTGTGTGGCACTTGGTTCCTCCCTTTTTGTAATGCAGCTCAGTGAAAGCATTATCTCTGTATGCTATAACTCCTCTCTTTTAAAGTATGGTGGGGATATTGCAGTAGGCGCCATGACTATTCTTACAAGTGTAATGCAGTTTGCCATGCTTCCCCTTCAGGGATTTGGACAGGGTGCGCAGCCTATTATCAGTTACAATTTCGGGGCAAAAAATGCAGACCGTGTCAGACAGACTTTCCGGCTCCTTATAAAAACCGGTTTATCCTATTCCCTGATCCTCTGGGCAATTATCATGGCTTTTCCGCAGATCTTCGCCGGAATGTTTACCTCAGATCCGCAGCTTCTTGCTTTTACCAGAACGGCGCTTCGTATTTACATGGCTGTGGTATTTATGTTTGGTATCCAGATTGCCTGCCAGATGACATTCATCTCCCTGGGAAGAGCCATAGATTCCATCATCGTAGCTATTGTGCGTAAATTTGTACTGGTTATTCCTCTTATCTACATACTGCCTCATATTTTCTGTTCCAACCAGACCAATGCAGTTTACATGGCAGAACCGGTTGCAGATGTTCTGGCAGTTACCTTTACTGCTGTTCTGTTTTTCTTTGAATTCAGAAAAGCTCTCAGGGAAATCTGATCCCGTATACAAAAACCCGATGCCGCCACGGCACCGGGTTTTTGTATGTGCAATATTCAGAAGATATCCTTCTTTTATTCCATCTCAGCCTCATCCTCCAGAAGCTTCTCATAAACAGGGAAGCAATCGAAAGTTGCAAAGTAATCCTTTGGAGTTTCTGCACGGCGGATAAGATCAAAGCTTCCATCCTCACGAAGAAGGATCTCTGCAGATTTCAGTTTGCCGTTGTAATTATATCCCATGGAAAATCCATGTGCTCCGGTATCATGGATCACAAGAAGATCTCCCATGTCGATCTTCGGAAGCATACGGTCAATGGCAAATTTGTCATTGTTCTCGCAGAGGGAACCTGTCACATCGTATTTATGGTCACAGGGCTCATTCTCCTTACCCATAACTGTAATATGATGATAAGCACCATACATGG
>Ga0129312_1001237_pt1 | contig 15688 bp, 11 predicted proteins | sample O827metagenome_FD_94434 | JGI IMG/M metagenome (GOLD analysis project Ga0129312, IMG submission 94434) | Orangutan group fecal microbial communities from Wisconsin, USA - O827 metagenome | ecosystem: Host-associated > Mammals > Digestive system > Large intestine > Fecal | place: USA: Wisconsin... | reverse complement strand
TGTGATCGAGGCATCTACAATGGATGGCTGCAATGTTTTCCAACAGTATCGTTACATAAAGCTTCCGCTGGTGAAAAATATATTCAGCATTGTCATTGTAATGCTTGTAAATGGATGTCTGAAAACCTTTGATGTATTCTATATTCTTGACAATAAATCCAGATCAACAGAGATGGTGGCAACTTATATGTATAAAACCGCTTTTAATTCGGCTGACTTTGGCTATGGAAGTACATTGTCCGTTTTTCTGGTCATTGAATGTCTGGTAGCAGTAGGGATTATACAGAAATGCCTGGGATCGGCGAAAGGAGATGGGTCAGAATGATAAAATCAAGAAAAAATATAGCTATTCGTGCTGTGTTCTATGTAGTGATCCTTATTTTTGTCATGATACAGGTCTACCCTATTTTCTGGGTTATCTGCTCCAGTCTGAAAACACCGGATGAAATGACATATACTGCACAGTATGCCCTGCCATCAGGATTTTATCTTGGAAACTATATCAGCGCACTGACGATTTCATCCATTCCAAGATATTTTCTTAACAGTACGGTTGTGGCAGTTCTCACACTTCTTGGTATCGTAGTCCTGGGATGCCCGGTTGCGTTTGTGATCAGTAAGGTAAAGGTAAGATATGCCAATGCACTGATGGCGTTTTTCCTGTTTGGAATGATGGTGCCTATTTTTTCCTGCCTTGTACCCATGTTCCAGATTTATAACAGGATCGGACTGAGAAATACATACTGGGCACTGGTGCTTCCGCAGATCGGGTTCGGACTTCCAATGTGTATCTATCTTTACACCGGATTTTTTAAATTTATGCCGGATTCTCTTCTGGAAGCAGCAGTTATTGACGGTGCCACAATGGGAACTACATTCCGCAAGATCGTGGTACCTATGGCTAAAAATACTACAATGACAGTTCTTACATACAATTTTGTTTTTGTATGGAATGAATTTACCTATGCCAATACGTTTATCTCATCTTCTGATATGAAAACTCTGCCAATTGGCCTGAATGACTTTGTGGGGCAGTTCGGAAGAGTGGACTGGGGAAGTACATTTGCGGCGATCGTAATATCGATCCTGCCTACACTGATCGTGTATTTTATTCTTAACAGAAACATAATCGAAGGTATGGCTGCAGGTGCGGTCAAGAGTTAGGAGGCTGAAATGGAAACAAGGATTGAATTGAAACAAGGATGGAAAATTTTGCAGGATGTTCATGATACAGGGGAAAAGATCGGACTTTATGCTGCCTGGGAAGCGGATACTTCCGTAGGTTCCCAGGTGTCTGAATGGGAGGAACTGGAGGAACTGAAACATCTGCAGCTTATCTATGCCAGACAGCCATATTTCGGGCGTGAACTGAGATATTTCAATCAGGCACCCTGGTGGTACAAAACAGAGTTTGAAGTTCCGGATCAGAAAGTTACGGATGCTGTCCTTAAATTTACCAATGTGGATTATTATGGAAAAGTATGGCTTAACGGAGAATTTCTTGGAGAGCATGAAGGATATTCCGCTCCATTTTTCTTTAATGTAAAAGATAAGCTTGTTTTTGGAAAGAAAAATTATCTCATTGTAAAGGTAAGTTCTCCATGGGATGATGAGGTGGAGCTGGATGCACAGGATTCCAGAACTACCCTGGTAAAAAGAAATATGGTAAAAGGTACCTACGAACATTCTGATACATTTATCCAGAGAGATGTAAATCCTGTAGGAATCTACGGAAAAGTGGAGCTGATCCTGACAGAAGAAGGTGTTCTGGAAGATCAGACAGATCTGAAGTATGAACTGGATCCGGATGGAAAGAAAGCAGACGTATATGTGGAAACTGAAGCACGAGGTCTGAGATCCGGGGAGGAATATGATTTTAATGTAAAGATCCGGGAAAAAGAGTCCGGCCTTATAAAGGCAGAAAAAACTGTTCATATAATGGCAGAGAAAGCAGAGACGGGCTTTAAATGTGAGCTTAAAGTGGAAGATGTCAGGCTGTGGTCCACATGGGATCATGGTTATTCCTGGATGTATCAGGCAGAACTTACGTTAAGCAGGGGAAAAGACATACTGAGCAGCAGAACAACGAATTTTGCTTTCCGGGACATCCAGATTGAGCGTAATGAAAAAATAACAAGATTCTGGCTTAATAACAGGAAGCTGTATATAAGAGGCACCTCTTATTTCCCGGACTTTTATAGTTCTGCAATGACAAGGGAACGGTACCTGAGAGATCTTCTTAATGTAAAGGCGGCAGGTTTTAACCTGGTGCGGGTACATGTCCACACAGAGCAGGAAGTTTTCTATGATCTGTGTGACGAGCTGGGGATTGCAGTTCTTCAGGATTCGGAGTACAACTGGACGCATCCTTCAACAGATGAATGGGCGCAGAGATTTGCAGATGTTTACAGAGAAAATGTGAAACTTCTGAAGCATCATCCGTCTCTGATCTGCTGGATCATTATGAATGAACCGGGATGTGTTGATCCGGATGGAAATGTGAGAAGGAGATTTATGGAGGAAAATCCGGGACCTGCTCTGTACAGGGAGGTACAGAAGATGGATCCGGGCAGACCGATCATCAAGGGTTCTTTCTGCGAAGATGATCCGCTTAGCGGGGACAGCCACAATTATCTGGGTTCTTTAAGCGGTGGAGAATATGCAGATATTTATGAGCAGACAGAAAAGCTGAATACAGAGTACGGATTTGATGCACCGGGCAGCAGTGAAAATCTGAAAACTGTTCCGGCAGTATATCATCGTCTGGAAAAACTGGTGGATGATATCCCGAAGATCCAGGAATATCAGTATAAGCTTCTGAAATATTATACAGAGCATTACAGGATCCAGAAATATGAACCTTGCTCAGGATATGTACAGTTTATGTTTATCGACCTGTGTCCTCAGAGCTTCTACGGATTATATGACTGGTGGGGAATTCCCAAAAAGGGGCTTCAGGCTATACTGGAAAGCAACGCACCAGTGGGTGTTTTTGCAAAGCACAAAGATTATCTGGACAGTCTGTATATTGTAAATGATACAGATGGAGCTCTGGGACAGTGTGAACTTACATGGATCATTACAGAAGCATTGAACGGAGAACTGGTGGAAAAGGGAAGTGTTAAGGCAGAAGTTCCGGCAGACAGCCGTGTCATGGTAAAAACCTTTGAGAAAGATTACGGAAAAGGTCAGAAGTGGAACCTTACACTGATTCTTTCTGATAATAGCGGTAAATGTATGGCAAAGAATACCTATCAGGATATCTGCACTTTGCTTTCAAGAGTTGATGGGCATCCGGACCGTATGAGCCATGAGTTTGGAATGAGACTCTACTGGGCCTGAGATATCCGTAGCGCACGGTCACATTCATCCTTTCCTTGTGTCAAAAATCACAACATGCTATAATTTGGTATAAAGAAAGATTTTCGGCGTGGAAGGAGCGAGAGTGTATGCGTTTACAGAAAGTGCAGGAAGCACTGAATACCAAGAAGATCCCATTTGAGTATACGGAAGAGGATGGCTGCGGAAGTATTGACTTCATGTTCCGCGGACTGAAGTTCCACGTATGGGAGTATGAGGACCGTGTATGGGGGGCTGAGACCAATGTGTTTGCAGCCGGAAGAAGTGAGGATGTGGAAGGTGATTACCAAGAGATCATCTCCAGGGAGATCCTGTCCTGGCCGGATATGATCACACCTAATTAAAAAGAACTGCAGATACTGTCACAGATAAAAGTTTCACAGATCAGTCGACCTGTGAAACTTTTATTTTTTCCTGGAAATCTTTTGTATAGTGAAGCTCATAGTCTTCGGTGATGAAGACAGCCTGGACACCTTTTTTTTCTGCGAAGGCAAGGCCTTTTTTCAGGCCCAGTGCAAAGCAGGTGGTACTTAAGGCATCGCCGTCCACGGAACGGTCAGAAATGATGGTGACGGAGATCAGACCGTTATCATAAGGATATCCGGTGTGTGGATCCAGGATGTGATGATAGAGTTTTCCGTCCTGCTTAAAGCAGCGTTCGTAGATTCCCGAGGACACAACAGAACGTCCGTTGATATCTACTACAGCAGCAGTTTCATTGCGGTCGGCAAAAGGCTTCTGAACGCCAACCTTAAATGGCTCTCCGTCAGGCCGTCCTCCAATACAGAGAACATTGCCGCCCAGATTGATGATGGCACTTTTTACGCCGTTTTTTTTCAGGTATTCACTGATGCGGTCGGCAATATAACCTTTGGCAATAGCCCCTACGTCAAAGGCAGTGTCAGGAGAAGGAAGAGTAAGCTCCTGCCCGTTAAGTTCTACACCATCAGAGCTGCACAGTGGCAGTGCTGTCTGGATATCACTGTCTGCCGGTACCTGGGGATCTTCTGCGGTAAAATCCCACAGAGAGGTAAGGGGCGCAATGGCAATATCAAAAGCACCTCCGGATTCCCTGGTAAAGGTAAGTCCTTCATCCAGAAGATCTGCAAGCTCGGGGGAGATCATCCAGGTTTCCTTCTGTGAATCAGGATCTGTACTTATCTTATAAGGAAAACTGCCGGATTCTTTACCCTGGTCTTCTCTATGGTTCAGTTTGTACAGCTCACTGTCTTCATTGGTACGGCTGAAAACGAGCTCATATCTGTCACAGAGAGAGAGGCAGTCATCCAGGAGAGATCTGTCCCCGGAATCATAGATCTTGATATCAACAACTGTGTTCAGTTTAAAATCAGAAACACTGACAGGTTCCTGCTCATCAGTTTTGTTTTGGGTTTGTCCGCATCCGGCAAAAAGAAAACAGAAACAGATCAGCAGCGTGACAGATAAAAGCCGGGTGAAGATCCAGTGGGATATATATGATTTTTTTAACATGATTCCTCCATCAGAATGAAATAATATAATAAGAAAATATATGCAAAGAATTATATCACAGGACATGGCGGCAGCAAAGGGGAATATAAATGCCCGCTTTATCTGTCCCATCTTGTAATTCCGGTTCCTGTAAGCTATAATTTCTCACAGAAGATTAAAATGCTCAAAGGAGAGGAAACCTATGATAAAAGTGATCGCCAGTGATATGGACGGAACCCTTCTTGGGGATGACCATAAGATCGCACCGGAAACTCAGGCTGCCATTAAACGTGCCTGTGATGCGGGAATCCGTTTTATGGTGGCTACAGGACGTAATTTCCGTGGAGCCATGGACGCACTGAAGGATACAGATATTACCTGTGATTACATCTTAAGCAGTGGAGCGGAGGTGAGAAACCCACAGAGAGAAGTGGTGAAACGTACGCCGATCCCCATTGATCTCTGCGAGGAAGTCTATGAGGAGCTTAAAGAATATCCTGTATCTGTCATATTTTTTACAGACAGGTATGATTACAGGCTTGGAACCAAGAAGGAGATCGAGGAGGGTATTATCCGCCAGATAAGACTTTTCCATATGGACAAAAATGACAGCGATGAAAAGATCCGTAACTCTGCTCAGTTCCTGCAGATTGCCGGAAATACAAGAGGAATCTCCGATATCCGTTCCCTGGAAGAATGTGAGGCTCCGGTGTACAAGATCTTTATTTTTGCAGGAGATGTGGACATGCTTCAGGAGATCGGGGAAAAGCTGGGGCGGAACCCGGAGCTTGCGGTGGCATCTTCCTTTATCCTGAACCAGGAGATCACAGAGGTCAGAGCACAGAAAGGACCGGTGCTGAAGGAGTATATAGAATCTCTTGGATACACAATGGATGAAGTGATGGTACTTGGAGACAGTTTTAATGATTATTCCATGCTGTCCATGGATTTCGGTGCCACGGTAGCCATGGAAAATTCCGTTCCCGGGATCAAAGAGGTGGCGAAATATATAACCAGGTCAAATGAGGAACTTGGAGTCGCCTGGGCGATCGATCAGGCTATCGCTGCAGGAGACGGAGAATTAAAGCTCCAAAAGTAAAACTCCCCCTTTTGGAAAAACACTATATATATTATAATGTAATTAGATAAAAAATCACAGATGTGGCAGGCGTATCGGCTGCATCGGAACAAGAGAGGAAATCACAATGGAAAACGTTTATATTATGGATCACCCGCTGATCAAGCACAAAATCTCAATGCTCCGTGACAAGAACACAGGAACAAATGAGTTCCGTAAACTGGTAGAGGAGATCGGTATCCTGATGGGATACGAGGCACTTCGTGATCTTCCTACAGAGGAGGTGGAAGTTGAGACACCGATCGAGACATGCAGGACACCTATGATCGCCGGTAAGAAGCTGGCTGTTATCCCGGTACTCCGTGCAGGTCTTGGAATGGTAAACAGTATCCTGACACTGGTGCCATCTGCCAAAGTGGGACATGTAGGTCTTTACAGAGATCCTGAGACACATGAGCCGCATGAGTACTACTGTAAACTTCCGGAGTCCATTGATGAGCGTATCGCGGTTATCGTTGACCCGATGCTTGCAACAGGCGGTTCCGGTGAGGCTGCCATTGATTTCGTTAAGAAACAGGGTGGAAAGAACATCAAGTTCATGTGCATCATCGCAGCTCCTGAGGGACTGAAACGTCTCCACGAGGCACATCCGGATGTACAGATCTACTGCGGTTCCCTTGACAGAGAGCTTAATGAGAACGCCTACATCTGCCCCGGACTTGGAGATGCAGGAGACAGGATTTTCGGTACAAAATAACACACTTTAGAGCTTGCTGCGGAACAATCCGTGGCATCTGAAAAAAGCATCTGAAAAAACTTCAAAAAATACTTGACACACCCGGCACTGTTATGGTATTGTACGTAAGAACGCTGCCGAAGACAGTAGGTGCCGTAAGGCATAAGGATCAAAACGCCTACCGAGGTCCAAGTATTCTGAGTTAAGATTACACAAGACCTTATTGCGAAGCAGTAAGGTCTTTTTTTAACGGATTGACTTATTGCGACGGCGGTATACAAAATCTATAAGGAGGTGTACCATTTCATGGCAAAAGTAGAACTGAAACAACCAATCGTAGAAGAGATCTCTAACAGCATCAAGAGCGCTGAGTCTGTTGTACTTGTAAACTACAGCGGTCTTACAGTTGAGCAGGATACAATTCTTCGTAAAGAGTTAAGAGAAGCTGGTGTTCAGTACAAGGTATACAAAAATACCATGATGCGTCGTGCATTCGAGGGTACAGCATTTGAGTGCCTCAGTGAGCATTTACATGGCACAAATGCGATCGCTATCTCCGAGACAGACGCAACTGCTCCGGCAAGAATCCTTGCTAAATATGCAAAACAGTTCCCGGCACTTGAGCTGATCGCAGGTGTAGTTGAAGGTAACTACAATGATCAGGCCGGAATTCAGGCACTGTCAACAATTCCTTCAAGAGAGGAACTTCTTGGAAAACTGCTTGGAAGCATCCAGTCTCCGATCACCAACTTTGCTCGTGTGCTTAATCAGATCGCAGAGCAGCAGGGTGGTGCTGACGCAGCAGCAGCTGAGTAATTACAGCATAACGGATTTGGCGGTTCCCGTTAGAGCCGCATGAGATTAAATTAAATTTTATGATGGAGGGAAATTAAAATGGCAAAATTAACAACAGAAGAATTTATTGCAGCAATCAAAGAATTATCTGTATTAGAGTTAAATGACCTTGTAAAAGCTTGTGAGGAAGAGTTCGGCGTATCCGCAGCAGCAGGTGTTGTTGTAGCAGCAGCAGGCGCAGCTGAGGCAGCTGAGGAGAAAGATGAGTTTGACGTAGAGCTTACAGAGGTAGGCCCGAACAAAGTTAAAGTTATCAAAGTTGTTCGTGAGGTTACAGGTCTTGGACTTAAAGAGGCTAAAGAGGTTGTTGATGGTGCTCCTAAGACAGTTAAAGAGGGCGCATCCAAAGCTGAGGCTGAGGACATCAAAACTAAACTTGAGGCTGAGGGAGCTAAGGTTACACTTAAATAATCCAGTCAGAATAAGAGTTTTTGAGGCTGTTGTGCCTGCCGGTTTACCGGCGGCGCGGCAGCTTCTTTTTTGTCTTTTGCTTTCTGAGAACAAAATAAGGATAAGGGAAAGACAGAAAGAGGGATGAAATATAAATATGAAGAAGAAAATATTGACAGGTGTTCTGGCTGTGCTGCTGGGACTTACAGAAATTTCGTTTCCGTCCACGGTACAGAGCGCGGCTTCAGAAAAAAATATAGGTAGCGTAGAAATAGAAATACAGGAAGCATTTTCCGCAGAAACCCCGGTTAATGCAGAAATGCAGACTGAAGATCCGAAAAAAGCGATCCTTGCACAGGATGCAGCAATGGAGCAGCAGGAAGATCTTGAGGAGGAAGAAAATATGCCTGCCTGGGAACCGGATCCGCTGGTTCTTGATGATGACGGAAGTGTGGTTCCTGCATCTGCTGCAGCGTGGACAGATGAAGACGCTGAAGCAGAAGCAGAAACCGAACCGGCGGAAAAATCCGGAATACAGGACCCCGGGGAAAACGCGGTACAGGAGCCGGAAGAAGAGATTTTTTCCGACGGAAATACAGACAGGACCGTGGAAGAGGACAGTGCGCCGGAGAATGAGGTGTCGGTTGCTGACGGGACAGTGGATGAAATTGAACAGACTGATTCACCGGAAGAACTACAGAGAACAGCAGATCCGGAGACAGCAGGAGCTTTCGGTGAAGAACTGGAACTGGAGCCTGATCAGGCCGGTGTACAGGGAGACATACAGAACTCAACCGATGCAGAAGCAGCCGAAATTTCCAGCGAAGAACTGATCCAGGAAGCAGATCCTGCCAATATATCAGATGCTTCATCAACTGATGCATCATCGCAGGGAGATTTCACCTCAGGAGAAGGCTGTAATGAAGGTTTTTCAGATGGAGCTGCTGATAGATACAGGGTGCGGACTTTGAAAATAAAAAACGGTCAGGATATTACTGCGCCACTGAATACTTTGTTCCTGAGACTAAAAGACAGGGCCACATCCGGTTCACCGTACAAGATCATCATCCCGCCGGGGAAATATGTGCTGACAGGTACACTGTGTATGTACAGCAATATGTATTTATATGCACAGGGAGCTACGATCACAAAAACATCAGATACCAAGCATCTGATCCTCAGGCTTGGAAATACGAAAGAATCAAAAGGCGGATATTCCGGCTACAGCAACATTGTGATCGATGGAGGAAAATGGGATTTTAATTATAAATGTGTAAAAGGCAAGGATGAACCAGGTGGTTTTGTAGGCTTCTGTATAGGACATGCCAATAATGTGGTTATCAAAAATGCCACGTTCCTCAATAATCTGAAATCTCATTTTCTGGAATTTGGAGGCGTAAAAAATGCCACGATCACAGGCTGTACATTCCGGGGATATTATAAGAATTATGTAAAAGGCGGCCAGGAATGTATCCAGATCGACTGCTGTACTGATGAGGATAATGTTTTTCCGCAGTATATGCCTTATGATGGCAGTACCTGTGAGGATTTTCTGATCGAAGGAAATACATTTGAGGATGTTTTCGCAGGAGTAGGCACGCACAGCATGATGGCAGGAAAGACGTACAGGCGTATTTTTGTCCGGAACAATACATTCCGGAATATCAGAAAACGCTGCGTTGAATTTCTGAATTACGAAAACTCTGCAGCAGAAAATAATACAATGATCAATGTTGGGCTTGGCGTGGAGGTTTCTGCTGTGAACAAGAAGAACACCCATCTCATCAGAGGATATAAAGGCGGACCGGATGTGAATGCAGACAGAAAGATCCGGGTGACAGGAAACGCGATCAGCCTTGCGAATACAACGAATATTGGCGGAACAGCCTGGATATGCAGCGGTATAAAAGTTTATGGTTACAGAATGAAAGGAACCGGAGGCGTGATTCCGGAAGGAATCTATCCGGTGAAAGGGGTTGCAGTAAAAAACAACCGGGTTTCCGGCTATGGAAACGGGATCAGTATGAAACTGACAAATACAGTCCGTGCTTCCGGAAATCAGATCAAAATGAAAAAGACTTCTGCATTTTCCAATCTTGGGATTTATGCAGACGATTCCAGAGGTACCTGTGTTGAACAGAATACAGTATCAGGAGCTGCGAATGCAGGAATCTATTTTGGTGATGATGTGTATGGTGTCAATTCGAAGCAGAAGAACTATATCAGTGGAAACAGCGTAGTTTCTGTTGGAGGAGACGGAATTTTTCTGCAGGCGACAGGTGCGGCATCAAGAGTGGAAAAAAACTCGGTGAGATCTTCAGGCTGTTCGGGTATCCATGTAGATTATGGAAAAGCTGTGGGGATTTACAGGAACACTTCTTCGTTTAACCGAAATCAGGGGATCAGGATCGAGCATACAAAGGGATGGATCTGGATCAGGAACAATCGGGTTTTATCCAACAAAAGGAATGGGATACTGATCTGGAAAGCAAAGATATCAGAACTGAACCGGAATACTCTTGACAAAAACAGCGGGAGTGGGATTTATCTCAATGAGTCACAGGTTCAGGATATAAGATACAACGCCATATCCGGGAATGTGAAGAGGCAGGCCATATATGTAAGTGGCTGCAAAGGCCGGATCAGTGTCGGCCGCCTGGTCTGTAAAACTGTTACATCAAAGAGCACTGCGATAAAGGGAACAGCATCCGGCAGCCGCAGTGTTACGGCTTATGTGCAGAAAGCCGGAAAGCTCACAAAGCTTGGCACAGCATATGTAAATAAGAAGAAACAGTTTACGATTAGAATAAAAAAACAGAAAAAGAATACAGCTATGAAGCTTATCTCAAAGGATAAATACGGAAACACAGTAACTGTCGGCTGTACTGTGAAATAAGAATGTGCCATAAGCAAAGGATTCTGTTCCGGATATGCAGATATCGTCTGTATCAAAGGAACAGAATATTTTTTGGGAAAAATGTAAAAAAATCAAAAAAAGTGCTTGACACACTTTTTTTCTTATGTTAAAGTGGAGGATGCTATATTATGGCTAGATATGCCTGCCTAAAGGTCAGGCGGGATCATGTTGTAATAAATAATAAAAAAACAGGGGTGAAACGTCAATGGAAAAAAACAGAATTCGTTCTGTAAAAACTGGAAAAAGCATGCGTATGAGCTACCAGAGGCAAAAAGAAGTCCTGGAAATGCCAAACCTGATCGAAGTTCAGAAAGATTCCTACCAGTGGTTTCTTGACGAAGGTTTAAAAGAAGTATTTGATGATATTTCTCCGATCGCAGATTACGGCGGAAAGCTCAGTCTGGAATTCATCGATTTCACATACGATGAAAAAGATGCAAAATATTCCATCGAGCAGTGTAAAGAACGTGACGTGACTTATGCCGCACCTTTGAAGGTTCGAGTAAGGCTGATCAATAAGGAAACAGAAGAGATCAACGAACACGAGATTTTCATGGGAGATTTACCGCTGATGACTGCAACAGGTACCTTTGTTATCAATGGTGCTGAGCGTGTTATTGTCAGCCAGTTAGTACGTTCCCCTGGAATCTACTACGCGATTGCTCATGATAAACTTGGTAAGAGACTGTTTTCCAGTACTGTAATTCCCAACAGAGGTGCATGGCTGGAGTATGAGACAGATTCAAACGATGTATTTTATGTACGTGTAGACAGAACAAGAAAGGTTCCGATCACTGTTCTGATCCGTGCACTGGGCATTGGAACCAACGCCGAAATCGTAGAACTGTTCGGTGAAGAGCCAAAGATCCTTGCAAGTTTTACAAAGGATACTTCCACAAACTATCAGGAAGGTCTTCTTGAGCTGTATAAGAAGATCCGTCCAGGTGAGCCGCTTGCTGTAGAGAGCGCAGAGAGCCTTATCATGGCCATGTTCTTTGATCCGAGAAGATATGACCTGGCTAAGGTTGGACGTTATAAATTTAATAAGAAGCTTCATTTCAACAGACGTATCGTAGGCCACAAGCTTGCCGAGGACGTTGTAGATGTTACAACAGGCGAGATCATCGCAGAGGCAGAGACTCTTGTTACAAGAGAGCTGGCTGATACACTTCAGAATTCAGCAGTACCTTACGTATGGATCCAGGGCGAGGAGCGCAAGATCAAAGTCCTTTCCAGCCTTATGGTAGATATCCGTCATTATATGCCGGAGCTTGAGGATCCGAAGGAACTGGGTGTTACAGAGTTAGTATACTACCCTGTACTCGAAAAAATTCTGGAAGAAAATGACACATTTGAGGACAGATGTGCAGCAATCAAACGTGATATCCACGACTTGATCCCGAAACACATCACCAAGGAGGATATCCTTGCGTCCATTAACTATAATATGCATCTGGAGTATGGCCTTGGTAATGACGACGATATCGACCATCTGGGCAACCGTCGTATCCGTGCCGTAGGTGAGCTGCTTCAGAACCAGTACCGCATCGGTCTTTCCAGACTTGAGCGTGTGGTACGTGAGAGAATGACAACACAGGATACTGAGAGCATTTCTCCTCAGTCCCTGATCAATATCAAACCTGTAACTGCAGCAGTTAAGGAGTTCTTCGGTTCTTCCCAGTTGTCACAGTTCATGGATCAGAACAATCCTCTTGGAGAGCTGACTCATAAGAGAAGACTTTCCGCACTGGGACCTGGCGGTCTGTCACGAGACAGAGCCGGATTCGAGGTTCGAGATGTACATTACTCCCATTATGGAAGAATGTGTCCTATCGAGACTCCTGAGGGACCGAACATCGGTCTTATCAACTCCCTTGCATCCTATGCAAGGATCAATCAGTATGGTTTCGTTGAGGCACCATACAGAAAGATCGATAAGTCTGATCCTTCCAATCCTCGTGTAACAGACGAAGTTGTTTATATGACTGCTGATGAGGAAGATAATTATCATGTAGCTCAGGCGAATGAGCCTCTTGACGCAGAGGGACATTTCATTCATAAGAATGTATCCGGTCGTTTCCGTGAAGAGACACAGGAGTATGAGCAGCGCATGTTTGACTATATGGACGTATCCCCGAAGATGGTATTCTCTGTGGCTACAGCCCTTATTCCGTTCCTTCAGAACGATGATGCGAACCGTGCGCTGATGGGATCCAACATGCAGCGTCAGGCCGTTCCGCTTCTTACAACAGAGGCTCCTGTTGTTGGTACCGGTATGGAAACCAAGACCGCAGTTGACTCCGGTGTGTGTGTTGTTGCCAAGAAGTCCGGTACGATCGAGCGTTCCACATCAACAGATATCACAATGAAGAATGATGACGGAACAAGAGATACCTACCATCTGACCAAGTTCATGCGAAGCAACCAGAGCAACTGCTACAACCAGAGACCGATCGTCTTCCAGGGTGAGCATGTTGAGGCCGGTGATGTTATCGCTGATGGTCCGTCTACTTCCATGGGTGAGCTTGCACTTGGTAAGAACCCGCTGATCGGATTTATGACCTGGGAAGGTTATAACTACGAGGATGCTGTTCTTCTCAGTGAGAGACTTGTACAGAATGATGTTTATACATCTGTCCATATTGAGGAATATGAGGCAGAGTCCCGTGATACCAAACTGGGACCGGAAGAGATCACACGTGACGTTCCGGGTGTCGGTGATGACGCTCTGAAAGATCTGGATGAGCGTGGTATCATCCGTATTGGTGCTGAGGTACGTGCCGGTGATATCCTTGTTGGTAAGGTTACTCCTAAGGGAGAGACAGAGCTTACTGCTGAGGAACGTCTCCTTCGTGCCATCTTCGGTGAGAAGGCAAGAGAGGTACGTGATACTTCCCTTAAGGTACCGCACGGTGAATATGGTATTATCGTAGATGCCAAGGTATTTACAAGAGAGAACGGTGATGAGCTGAGCCCTGGAGTAAATCAGGCAGTACGTATTTATATTGCACAGAAGAGAAAGATCTCCGTTGGTGATAAGATGGCTGGTCGTCATGGTAACAAGGGTGTCGTTTCCCGTGTACTTCCGGTTGAGGATATGCCATTCCTTCCGAACGGACGTCCCCTTGATATCGTGCTGAATCCTCTGGGTGTACCTTCCCGAATGAATATCGGACAGGTCCTGGAGATCCACTTAAGTCTTGCTGCCAAAGCACTTGGCTTCAATATTGCAACACCTGTATTCGATGGCGCAAACGAGGTTGATATCCAGGATACTTTGGAGCTTGCCAACGATTATGTTAATACGGAAGACTTTGAGGAATTCCGTGAGAAATACAAAGATATTCTTGCACCTGATGTTATGCAGTATCTGGATGAGAACAAGGCTCACAGAGCTCTGTGGAAAGATGTTCCGATCTCCAGAGACGGTAAGGTAAGACTTCGTGACGGACGTACAGGTGAGTACTTCGACAGCCCTGTAACTATCGGACACATGCACTACCTGAAACTGCATCATCTGGTAGATGATAAGATCCATGCACGTTCCACAGGTCCATACTCCCTGGTAACACAGCAGCCTCTGGGTGGTAAAGCTCAGTTCGGTGGACAGCGTTTCGGAGAGATGGAGGTTTGGGCACTGGAGGCATATGGTGCTTCCTATACACTGCAGGAGATCCTGACAGTTAAGTCTGATGATGTGATCGGACGTGTTAAGACCTATGAAGCGATCATCAAGGGAGATAACATCCCTGAGCCAGGTATTCCGGAGTCCTTCAAGGTACTTCTTAAGGAGCTTCAGTCACTTGGTCTGGATGTAAGAGTCCTGAAAGAGGATCGTACAGAGGTAGAGATCATGGAGACCTCCGATTACGGAGACACCGATTTAAGACATGTTATCGAGGGTGATTCCAGAGGAAGAAGAGATGAGGAATCCTTTGGAAAGCACGGCTACACAAAACAGGAATTCAAAGGTGAAGAGCTTGTGGATGTAGAGGACGAGGACATGGACGAGGATGAAGATCTCATCGAGTTTGAAGAATCCTATGACGGTGATGAGGAATAAGAAAGGGGAAAGAATACATGGCAGAAACAACCAACGCCAATGAAACATATCAGCCAATAACTTTCGATGCCATCAAGATCGGACTGGCGTCCCCTGAGAAGATCAGAGAGTGGTCACGCGGTGAGGTTTTAAAACCTGAGACAATCAACTACAGAACCCTGAAGCCTGAGAAGGATGGTCTTTTCTGCGAAAGGATTTTCGGACCAAGCAAGGACTGGGAGTGTCACTGCGGAAAGTACAAAAAAATTCGCTATAAAGGCGTTGTCTGCGACAGATGTGGTGTAGAGGTAACCAAATCTGCCGTTCGTAGAGAGCGTATGGGACACATCGAGCTTGCAGCTCCTGTATCTCATATCTGGTATTTCAAGGGAATCCCGTCCCGTATGGGACTGATTCTCGACCTTTCTCCAAGAACACTGGAGAAGGTGCTTTACTTTGCTAACTATATCGTGCTGGATCCTGCTGATTCCGGACTTATGTACAAACAGGTACTCACAGAGCGTGAGTACCAGGAAGCACGTGAGTCCTATGGAAACGGCTTCCGTGTGGGAATGGGTGCCGAGTCCATCATGGAACTTCTCAAGGCTATTGATCTTGAGAAGGATTCCGCAGAACTTAAAGCAGAGCTTGTTGATGCTACCGGTCAGAAACGTGCAAGGATCATCAAACGTCTTGAGGTTGTTGAGTCTTTCCGTGAGTCCGGCAACCGTCCTGAGTGGATGATCATGACTGTTATCCCGGTTATCCCGCCAGATCTTCGTCCTATGGTACAGCTGGACGGAGGACGTTTTGCAACAAGTGACCTGAATGACCTGTACA
>Ga0129312_1001236_pt1 | contig 15692 bp, 13 predicted proteins | sample O827metagenome_FD_94434 | JGI IMG/M metagenome (GOLD analysis project Ga0129312, IMG submission 94434) | Orangutan group fecal microbial communities from Wisconsin, USA - O827 metagenome | ecosystem: Host-associated > Mammals > Digestive system > Large intestine > Fecal | place: USA: Wisconsin... | reverse complement strand
TGCACTTTCCAGACCTTTCAATATCGCAACCAAGGATCAGGTATCTGATGTAGCACAGGATTTTATCAACTTCATCATGAGTGCAGACGGACAGGCAGTGATCGAGGATAAGGGTTATATCGCTATCGATGCCAATGCACCTTCATTTGAGAGCAACGGAGCTACCGGCAAGATCGTAGTTGCAGGTTCATCTTCTGTAACACCTGTTATGGAGAAACTGCAGGAGGCTTATCTGGCTGTCAACACCGGTGCAGAGATCGAGCTGCAGGAGAGTGATTCTACAACCGGTATGACTCAGGCGATCGACGGAACATGCGATATCGGAATGGCCAGCCGTGATCTCAAGGACAGCGAGCTGGAAGCAGGCCTGACACCTACCTCTATCGCAATGGATGGTATCTGCGTGATCGTAAATAACGCAAATGATATCACAGATCTGACAACCGACGACATTGCAGCGATCTTTAAGGGAGAGCGCACAGAATGGTAAAAGAGAAGATTATGAAAGCAGTATTCTTCGCCACCGCATGTATCAGCATACTTGCGGTGGGGCTGATCTGCATTTTTTTGTTTGCAAATGGTATGCCGGGTATCCGTGAGATCGGATTGTTCAAGTTTCTGTTCGGAACGACCTGGCGGCCCGGAAACGGTGACTATGGCATCCTGCCGATGATACTCGGCAGCTTGTATGTCACAGCCGGAGCGATCATTATCGGTGTGCCGATCGGCATACTGACAGCAGCCTTTCTCGCCAGATTTTGTCCGGCAAGATGGTATCCGATGATCAAGACCGGCGTAGAACTGATGGCAGGAATCCCCTCCGTTGTGTATGGCTTTTTTGGACTGGTCGTGCTCGTACCGTTTGTGCGAAATACGATCGGCGGTAAGGGTTACAGTATTCTGACGGCGAGTATTTTACTTGGAATTATGATCCTCCCTACGATCGTCAATGTCTCAGAATCTGCGATCCGCGCCGTACCCAAAAGCTATTATGAAGGTTCTCTGGCTCTTGGGGCAACACATGAGCGCAGTGTATACCGTATGGTGCTGCCGGCCGCAAAGTCCGGTATCTTCGCAGGTGTGATACTGGGTATCGGACGTGCGATCGGTGAGACGATGGCGGTGATCATGGTAGCAGGTAACCAGCCGGTCATGCGTGCACCGAATGAACTGCTCAAGGGTGTATGTACACTGACAGCAAATATCGTGATCGAGATGGGCTATGCACAGGATCTGCACCGAAAAGCACTGATCGCGACCGGTGTTGTGCTCTTTGTATTTATTCTCATCATCAACATCAGTTTCAGTCTGGTAAAACGAAAGGTGGTAAGTGAGTCATGACAACGGTTGCCTGTGATGAAAAGTCATATGAAAAGATCATCGCGAGAAATATGATCAAAGCACATATTCTGCGTGCGATCACGATCGTGGCTGCGGTGCTTACGACGCTGGTACTTGGCTTTCTGGTCGTATACATATTGGTGAAAGGTGTACCGCATCTGACACCGGAACTGTTTTTCTGGGAGTATGATTCGGAAAATGTATCCATGCTTCCGGCACTTATCAATACATTAGAGATCACATTCCTCACATTATTGCTGGCGATCCCCTGTGGTATCGGAGCAGCGATCTATCTGGTGGAATATGCAAATACAAAAAATTGTTTTATACCGGTCATCCGTATGACTGCAGAGACGCTGACCGGTATTCCTTCCATTGTATATGGATTGTTTGGAATGCTGTTCTTCAATCAGTTTTTCGGTGTATCGATCCTATCCGGTGCACTCACGCTGGCGATCATGGTACTGCCGGTCATCATGCGTACGACAGAAGAGGCACTGGTCGCTGTACCGAAGAAGTATCGTGAAGGCAGTTTTGGACTCGGTGCCGGCAAGCTGCGTACGATCTTTTGTATCGTGCTTCCTGCTGCATTACCCGGTATTTTTTCAGGAATCGTACTTTCCATTGGACGTATCGTTGGTGAGACAGCAGCGCTGATCTATACGGCAGGTACGGTTACCAAAGCGTCGAACTCGCTGTTTAATTCCGGACGTACACTGGCCGTGCACATGTATCTGCTCTCCAAAGAGGGACTCAATACCGATCAGGCATATGCAACTGCGGTCGTACTGCTGGTACTGGTCATTGTGATCAACTTTATCGCAGGCAGGATCGTGAAGGGCAGACAAAATGATTAGTATGAATATAAAGAAGGAGCACAGACATGACAGATAAATTTACCGTCGAAAATCTGGATCTGTATTATGGTGATTTTCATGCACTGAAAAACATAAATATGACTTTAGCGGAGCATGAAGTGACCGCCTTTATCGGTCCCAGCGGATGCGGAAAATCGACATTTTTAAAGACTCTCAACAGAATGAATGATCTGGTGGAAAACTGCAGGATCACAGGAAACGTATTGTTGAATGATACGGATATTTTTAACGGAATGAATGTCAACCTGTTGCGCAGACGTGTCGGCATGGTATTCCAGAATCCGAATCCGTTCCCGATGAGTATCTATGATAACATCGCTTACGGACCGCGTACACACGGTATTAAAAATAAGACCCAGCTTGATGAGATCGTGGAGCGTTCGCTCAGTCAGGCTGCGATCTGGGATGAACTGAAAGATAGATTGAAAAAGTCAGCACTTGGGTTGTCCGGAGGACAGCAGCAGAGATTATGCATCGCACGTGCAATGGCAGTCAATCCGGAGGTGATCCTGATGGATGAGCCGACATCCGCGCTCGATCCGATCTCGACATCCAAGATCGAGGATCTGGTACTGGAACTGAAAAAAGACTATACGATCATCATGGTGACACATAATATGCAGCAGGCAACGCGTGTCTCTGACCGCACAGCATTTTTCCTGCTGGGCGAGGTCGTAGAGTATGACAGTACGGAAAAGCTGTTTTCTATGCCGCAGGATAAACGTACCGAGGATTATATCACCGGACGCTTCGGTTAATGTGGAATATTGTGTATAGCGACAGAATAGAAGGAGATGATAGATAAGATGTCGAGAGTGAATTTTACAAAACAGTTAGAACAGCTCAATGATCAGATGATCACGATGGGCTGTATGATCGAGAATACGATCAGCATGGCGATCAAGGCGCTTGCAGAACAGAACGTGCAGTTAGCAGAAGAGGTCATCGCCAGCGATTATGAGATCGATACCCAGGAGAGAAATATCGAGCAGATGTGTTACAAGCTGTTACTCATGCAGCAGCCGGTAGCCAAGGATCTGCGCATCGTATCGGCGACCATGAAGATGATCACAGATATGGAGCGGATCGGAGATCATGCGGAGGATATCTCGGAGCTCACCGTGCGCATGGCCGGAAAACCTTATCTGCAGGAGATCACGGACATCGAACAGATGGCGGCAGAAGCTACTAAGATGGTGACAAACAGCGTGGATGCTTATGTCAACAGAGATGCTGTGCTGGCGCGGGAAGTGATCGCAGCGGATGATATCGTAGATGAGCTGTTTGATAGAGTAAAACAGAAGATCATCGAGGAACTGCGGACCGGAACGAGCGATGGCGAGCAGGCCACAGATCTGCTCATGGTCGCAAAATACTTTGAGCGGATCGGAGATCATGCAACCAATATAGCCGGATGGGTGATCTTTTCACTGACCGGAGAGCATGAATAAAAACCGTGTAAAAGGAGGAACTACTATGATAAGCATAAACAGTCTGATCTTATTTGTAAAAATCCTGCTTCTTGCAGCAGCATGTGTAGGGATCGTGTGGTTCGGTTACTGGTATGAGGATCATGTATCCTGATCGGCAGGATTTTTGAAAATTTACATAGATTTTACATAGATTATCCTTGTATTTTACATAGATGTTTTACGATAAAACAGACAACGTAAAACATAAGAGAATAGTAGGAGTAAAATCATGGATATTTTTGGGTTGCTCACCATGCTGGGTGGGCTGGCACTGTTTTTGTACGGAATGAACACGATGGGAGACGGACTGGCGAAGATGGCCGGCAGCCGTCTCGAACAGATCTTAGAGAAATTGACGAGCACGCCGATCCGCGCAGTATTGCTCGGTGCCGGTGTGACGGCTGTGATCCAGAGCTCATCGGCAACGACGGTCATGGTCGTCGGTTTTGTCAATTCCGGGATCATGAAGCTGTCGCAGGCAGTAGGCATCATCATGGGTGCGAATATCGGTACGACGATCACTTCATGGATCTTAAGTCTCTCAGGTGTACAGGGAGACAGTATCTTTATCCAGATGCTCAAACCCAGTTCATTTTCACCGATACTGGCACTTATCGGTGTTATTTTTCTGCTGTTTTTAAAGGATGAAAAGAAAAAGGATATCGGAACGATTATGCTCGGCTTTGCCGTGCTCATGTTCGGAATGGAGACGATGAGCGGAGCGGTCAAGCCGTTGGCAGATGTACCGGCGTTCACCGATCTGTTCGTCGCGTTCAAAAATCCGATCCTTGGAATGGTCGTCGGAGCAGTGCTGACAGCGATCATCCAGAGTTCCTCTGCTTCGGTCGGTATCTTGCAGGCAATGTGTGCGACCGGTGCGGTCAGCTTCGGAGCTGCGATACCGATCATCATGGGACAGAATATCGGTACGTGTGTGACAGCGCTGATCTCTTCCATCGGAGCCAGCAAGAATGCCAAGCGTGCGGCACTGGTTCATCTGTATTTCAATATCATTGGAACCACACTGTTTATGGTCGTATTCTATACGTTGAATGCGTTCCTTCATTTTGCATTTTTGGATTCGGCTGCAAATGTCGCCGGTATCGCGGTCGTGCATACGGCATTCAATGTCGCGGCGACGGTCGTATTGCTTCCTTTCTCCAAGGGGCTGGAGCGTCTGGCTATACTCACGATCCCGGATCAGCGGGCAAAAAAGGTTGTTCCGACGCAGCAGCCTGCAACAGAGGATAGCGGCATGAAGCTGCTCGATGAGCGTTTCCTTGAGCACCCCGCATTTGCGGTCGCGCAGTCCAAGGCAGCAGCCGTTGATATGGCGAAACTCGTAAGAGAAGCATTAACACTTGCGATTCCGCTGTATCAGGATTATGATAAGGATAAGGTGGCGCTGATCTGCGATATAGAGGACCGTGTGGATCAGTACGAGGATGTACTGGGCACATATCTGGTTCAATTGTGTGCAAAACCGCTCTCCGAGCATGACAATCATGTGTTGACCACTTTATTGCACAGCATCAGTGATCTGGAGCGTATGGCAGATCATGCGGTAAATCTGGCACAGAATGCACAGCGCATGAAAAAAGAAAAGGCTGATTTCTCGAAAAAAGCGCAGGCAGAACTGGAACTGTTTTCGTCAGCGATGAACGAGATCCTGTCACTGACTTTTGATGTGTTCGAAAATGAGGATGCGGCTGAGGCTGCCAAGGTCGAGCCGTTAGAGGAAGTCATCGATGATCTCAAGGAGGAGATCCGTTCGCGCCATATCAAGCGTCTGGCAAAGGGAAAGTGCACGATCGAGTTAGGCTTTGCACTGACTGATATTGTGACGAACTATGAGCGAATCGCTGATCATTGTTCCAACATTGCAGTTGCAGTGATCCAGATGAATGAGAAGGAACATGATGTGCACAAATATCTGGGACAGGTCAAGACCGAGGATCCCCAGTTTGCACAGATGTACCGGGTATATAAGGAGAAATACCTATTAAGTCAAGGTAACAAAAAATAAAAAGGGAATGAGAACATGGCAACGATTTATGTAGTAGAGGATGATCAGAATATTCGGGAGATCGAGAGCTTTGCACTGAAAAATTCCGGTTATGAGGTGGAGGATTTTGCCTGCGCCGGAGATTTTTACAAAAGGATCGAACGGGTATTGCCGGATCTGGTGATGCTCGACATCATGCTGCCGGATCGGGACGGACTCGATATCTTAAAGGATCTGCGTTCACGCGTGGATATGCGCAGACTGCCGATTATTATGGTGACAGCCAAGACGACGGAGATCGATAAGGTCAAAGGACTCGATCAGGGAGCAGATGACTATCTGACCAAGCCGTTTGGCGTGATGGAGCTGATCTCGCGTGTCAAGGCATTGCTTCGCCGCAGCAGCGGTCTGCAGGAGGATGCTGTTTTACAATTTCAGGATCTGCAGATGAATCTGGAAAAACATCGTGTCAGCATCGGGGGTGAGACGATCGAGCTGACATTCAAGGAGTTTGAACTGCTGCGTATTTTCATGCAGAATGCAGGTATCGTGCTCCAGAGAGAGACATTGATGAATAAAGTGTGGGGAACCGATTACGAGGGCGAGAGCCGGACACTTGATATGCATATCAAGACACTGCGCCAAAAGATCGGTGAGTACGGCAATCATATCAAGACCGTGCGCAATGTCGGCTATCGTCTGGAGTAGTGATCCGGTGATCGTGTTGTATGGAGTCGAGCAAAGATGAAGAAGAAAATCAATGCGCGTTTTGTATTGCTGACCGTGATGTCAGTCGTACTGACACTCATCCTGGCTACAATGGCGTATTATGAACTGTTTAAAAAAGAGGTGCTGGCTGATCTGCGTTCCTATACATATGTGCTGCAGCATGCCAGAGTATTTGATGATGTGACAGCTGTGCGGGAGTATACTTTATCGGATACGGATATCCGTATTACACTGATCGATCCGGACGGATCCGTGCAGTATGACAGCCAGGCAGATGCCGCGGGTATGGATAACCATGAGAATCGTCCGGAGATCGCAGAGGCGTTAAAGGAAGGCTATGGGGAAGCGATCCGTCATTCGGATACGATCGACCGCAGCCTGTTTTATTATGCACTTCGTATGGATAACGGATCGGTGCTGCGTGTCGGCAAGGAGAGCGGCAGTATCTGGGCGGTGTTCGTCAGTATTTTTCCGTGGATTGTAGGAATCGGTGTCATACTCATTGCGATCGGACTCATATTGTCACATTATCTTACGATGCAGCTGTTGGAGCCGATCGGGCGAATGGCAAACGATATGGATCATCTGGACTCGATGACAGTCTATAAGGAGATGATCCCGTTTACGACGAAGATCCGCAAGCAGCATGAGGACATTATCAAAAATGCAAAAATGAGACAGGATTTCACGGCGAATGTATCACACGAGCTGAAGACACCGCTGACATCGATCTCCGGTTATTCGGAACTGATCGAGAATGGGATGGCGACGGATGCGGATGTGATTCGTTTCGCGGCTGAGATCCACAAAAATTCCATGCGGCTGCTCACCCTGATCAATGATATCATCCGTCTTTCGGAGCTGGATGTATCCGAGCAGACGCTCATGACGCAGGATGTGGATCTGTATGAGATCGCACGTACCTGTGTCGATATGCTGCAGATCAACGGCGAAAAGCATGATGTATCGATCGCTCTGTATGGTACGAGCTGTACGGTGAATGCGAATCGGGAAATGATGGAGGAACTTGTCTACAATCTGTGTGACAATGCGATCCGCTATAACAATGCGGGAGGCAGTGTGAGTGTATGGGTCACGAAAACGCATGATCATGTCATATTGTCGGTAAAGGATACCGGAATCGGTATCTCGCAGGAGGATCAGGAGCGGATCTTCGAGCGTTTTTACCGCGTGGATAAGAGTCGTTCCAAGTCGACCGGAGGCACCGGCCTGGGGCTGGCGATCGTCAAGCATATTGTTGAACAGCACGGTGCAAAGCTTGAGATGGAGAGCCGTCTCGGCGAGGGCACGGAGATCCGGGTGATCTTCTGACAGATGAATATAACAACAGGAAAAGTTCTGTACCTTGTGTACAGAGCTTTTTTGATTTAAAAACATTTACGGCGATTCGTTTCTGTTGTATGATAGCTATGAATATGCAAAGGAGGATTTATCATGCAATTATATATGCCGACAAAGGTTTTATTTGAAAGAGGATGTGTGAGAACACACGCAGAGGAACTGCGTGCGCTGGGCACCAAGGCGATGATCGTGACAGGCAGACATTCCAGCCGTGTCAACGGTTCGCTCGCTGATGTGGAGGATGCCCTGAAGAAAAATGATCAGCCGTATGTGATCTTTGATGAGATAGAGGAGAATCCGTCTGTGGAGACTGTTGCAAAGGCAGCCGCGATCGCGGTAGCGGAACAGGTAGACTTTTTCGTGGCGATCGGTGGCGGTTCACCGATGGATGCGTCCAAGGCAATCTCGATCCTGACGAAAAACCCGCAGGCGATCCCGGAGGCGGAGAAGCACCTGTATGCTAAGACACCGATGGAGGGCTATCCGGTCGCGGCAGTGCCTACGACATCCGGCACCGGATCTGAGGTCACACCGTATGCGATACTGACACTGCATAGCAGGCATACCAAGCAGTCGATCGCGCAGCATCTGTTTGCTCAGGTAGCATTTGTGGATGCCGGTTATCTGAAGACTTCATCCTATGCAAACATGGTGAGCACCTGCGTAGATGCGTTGGCACATCTCATCGAGTCGTATCTGAATACGAACGCAAATGTGATGAACCGCATGTATTCTGCAGAGGGTCTGCGTGTGTGGGGATCGGTCAAAAAAGGATTATTATCTGAAGCGGCAGGTGCGGATGGACAGATCAGATTGCCGGATGAAGTGTTTGATACATTTATGCGGGCATCTGTCATCGCAGGTATCGCGATCACGCATACCGGAACGAGTATTCCGCACGGCCTGAGCTATCCCGTTACTTATGAGATGGGTGTGCCACATGGCAAGGCAGTCGGATATTTCCTGCCCGGTTTTCTGCGTGCTTATGAGAACCGCAGTGATGTAGACCGTGTGATGGAATTGCTGGGATTTGCCGGTGTGGATGCGTTCTGCGATTATTTGGAGCAGTTGATCGGGCGTCCGCAGATCGCACCGGAACTGTGGGAGCGGGATACGCAGATGCTGTTGTCTAATCCGGCAAAGCTGAAGAATTATCCTTTTGCGATGACAGCCGATGTACTGAAGGGATTCCTGTAAGGCGGCAATAATTGGTTGTCAAGGAACTATTTTTTATCCGGGCTGTCAGACTGCAGTCACAGTGGTATCCCGATCAGACTGCTCCGGTTGTCCGGCTGTGTCTCGCTGTCCCTTCAGCTTGGGCTCGATGTGTCCTTCGGTTCCCTCGCACACATAGCCTGCAGCTTTCAGCTAAGACATGGGTGTCGTTATCAATTCGCTCGCACTGTGCCGGACAAAAGCCGCAACTGCCGAGAACCACTGCGATTGCAGTCATCAGCCCTGCGCTACATATGATCTGAGCAACGAATTCGTTGTGTGGAATGAGACATGTGAGCACAAACGTAATTCACAGAATATCGGCAGCGCGAGCAAAGCAAAAGTCAGACTGCTTGCGGAAGCTGCATTTACAGATTATATGTGCTCACATGGCTCTAAGTCATAACATAACAGTTTCGCAGTGATCTAAATTTTGCAAATAGAGAAGGAGAATCACGCAGGATGAACGCAGAAAATGCATTTAAAGAATTAGAATTTCAGGGACCGGAGTCATTTCCGCAGATCCAGGAACTGAACATCATCAGCGGTGGCTGCCATCTGTACGGATATCTGCTGACACCGGATCACAGATACGAGAAGCCTTATCCGACGGTGATCATGTCACACGGATTTCCGGGCTACACGACAAATAATGATCTTGAACTCGCACTCATGCGGATGGGATGTGTTGTGATCCATATGAATCACAGAGGAGCATGGGGCAGCGAAGGCAATTATTTATTCACCAATCTGAAAGACGATCTGATCGCGGTCGCAAAATGGGCGCATAATCCGGCGATCGCAGAGCAATATGATATTGATACAGAGCATATATTTTTCGTCGGACACAGTATGGGTGGTATGACAGTCCTGAATGCGACCAAGGAACTGCCCTTTATCAAAGGAGTGACCGCCATGGCAGCATACGATATCGGAGCGGCATTCCGGTATCATCTGGAGAAAGATTTATTTTTGATGATCGAGACGGAAGGACAGTGTCTGAAGATGAATTCCGCAAGTGAAGTGTACGAAAATGCACTGGAAAACTATCATTATCTGGGCGTGTGCAATGACTACGAGAAGCTGATCGATCATGACGTACTGTTGGTCGAGGCAAAATATGATACCATCGCACCGCCGGATCTGATGCTGAAGCCCTTAGCGGACAAGCTGGATGCAGACAGCAGCCGTTTTTCTTATGTGACGATCGATGCGAACCATAGTTTTATCGGGCAGCGGATGGAACTGACGAGGATCGTCGGAAACTGGATCGAGCAAAAAACAAAACAGTAGTATGAGCAGGATCTTATTGACAAGCCGCCCGTCTTATCAGGCAGTAAAACAGTCACTTGGTGATCGCACGCAGATACCGGAATCTGATGCGCGCTGCAGCGATAGTGATATGTATGAAATCTATTGTTCGGAAATGGAACGGCTGGAGCATCTGGTCGTTCCGGCTGCCTATGTATCGCGGCTGCGTGCGGATGGGACATTTGAGAAGAACGGTGTGAGTTGCGGGCAGGATCTGCTGGCTGTTGTCCTGACGCTCGGCGCGGAGGGAGAAGCATATGTGGAACGACTGGGTGCGCAGGGAGAACATCTGCGTGCATTGGTGGCAGATGCAATATTGAACGCATGGCTGTTTGCCGCTGACCGGAATCTGCAGGAACTGCTGCGAAAATGGTGCACAGACCATCGGCTGGGAGTACGTGAGCGGATGGAGCCGTATGCCCGGCTGCCGGAGCAGGCACAGGGCTGGATCTGCGGACAGTTTACGGCGGAGGCGGATTTTGACGTTCATCTGACCGCAGGAGGCATGCTGCAGCCGGAAAAATCGATGGGTTATGTACTGCTGCTGGATGATAAAGAATACCGGTTTGCGGCGGGACATGACTGCAGTAGTTGTGAACGTTCGGATTGTATGATGAGAGATACAGACGGGGCATGTGAAGGCATGCAAAAGGAGTCACGGAAAATGTCAAAAAAGCAGATACAGATCGTCGTGGAGGATCGGGGAAAAAAGATCACATGTGTACCGGGTGAGCCACTTCTGCATACACTGCGGGAAAACGGTATCCGGGTGGATGCTCCGTGTGGCGGCAGCGGCCGGTGCGGAAAATGTAAGATCCGTGTCGTGAGCGGGGAACTGCCTGTGACGCAGACGGATGAGCAGTATCTGACCACACGCGAACTGGAATCGGGGATTCGTCTGGCATGTGTGGCGCGTCCGGAGAGCAATCTGCGTATCCGTATACTCGCAAAAGCAGACCGGCAGATCGCGACCAGTGCAGATGTGAGCGGGCATCAGCAGGTAAAAAATGAACCGCCGGCAGATTTTGCACCGGATCCGGGTGGATACATCGTGGCAGTTGATATCGGTACAACGACACTGGCAGCGTGTCTGTGTGGATGTACGAATGGAAAAGTCTATAAAAAATATACGGTGACAGCCGTGAACCGGGGCAGGGATTATGGTGCAGATGTGCTCAGCCGGATGGAGGCATCGGTGGGTGGCAGGCGCATGCGCCTTCAGGAACTGCTGCAGGAGGATGTGAGGGAACTGATCAGACAGTTGTGTGCACACAGCAGCGTGTCCGTACAGGAGATACACAGGATCGTGATCGCGGCGAATATGACAATGGTGCATCTGCTCATGGGATATTCGTGTGGGACGTTGGGCAGAGCGCCGTTCGTGCCGGTAAACGCCGGTCTGATCCGGGCTGATGCCCTGCGTATTCTGGGTGATACGCAATTAATATGTCCGGTAGAGATCCTGCCTGCGGTATGTGCATTTGTAGGCGGTGATATCGTATCCGGCATGCTTTCACTGGGAATGGATCGTGGTCAGGAGAGCGCATTGCTGCTCGATGTCGGAACGAACGGGGAGATGGCATTGCGTCATGATGGCAGTATCTATGTGACGAGTGCAGCAGCCGGGCCTGCTTTTGAGGGCGGAGGCATCAGCTGTGGCTGTCCGAGCGTTCCGGGAGCGATCTGTGGTGTGCATCTGGAAGGATCAGGACAGCCGGTATTACGCACGATCGCGGATGCACCGCCGGCCGGTATCTGCGGCAGCGGCGTGCTCGAACTGGTGAGTGAACTGCTGACACATGACTTGATCGATGAGACAGGGTTGTATGTATCCGGGGATGATCGTGAAAAAGGTTATGCACTTGCAAAAAACGGGAACGGAGATCAGATCTGTTTCACGCAGGGAGATATCCGTGCGTTCCAGCTTGCAAAGAGTGCGATCCGCGCAGGAGTCGAGGCGCTGCTGTCAGCAGCGGGTATCACGGCAGCGGATGTGTCACAGGTGTATCTGGCAGGAGGATTTGGTGTGCGGATGGATGAACAGGCTGCGGTACGCACCGGATTGCTGCCGGGGCAGTTTACCGGGCGGATCCGTGCAGTCGGCAATACCAGTCTGGCAGGCGCTGTCTATGCAGGGATGCATGCGCCGGTCGATACCCGCTGTCAACGGCTGCTCGCACAGTGCAGGCAGATCGTGCTGGCAGATCAGCCGGAGTTTGAGGAAAACTATCTGAGGTATATGAACTTTTAAAAGGAGAATGACGATGAGCAGCACGTTACCGAAAAATGAGCAGGGACTTCGTTTCGGTTACACGACCGGAAGTTGTGCAGCGGCGGCAGCGGCAGCCGCAACGCAGATGCTGGTCACAGGTGAGACTGTGACGGAAGTGACGCTGGACACACCAAAAGGGATCCGGCTGGTCCTCGATATCGAACGGATATCCGGAATGGATGGCAAGGTACGCTGTGCGGTGAAAAAGGACGCGGGGGATGATCCGGATATCACAAACGGTATTTATATTTATGCAGTTGCAGAAAAAACTGATCAGCCGGGTATACAGATCCAAGGCGGTATCGGTGTCGGCACGGTGACCCGTCCGGGTCTGGATCAGCCGGTTGGCGAAGCTGCGATCAATCATGTGCCGCGCGAGATGATCACGCGGGAGGTGGAGCGTGTCCTTGGCTCCAATCAGATGAGCAGTACAGATACCGGAATCCGGATCACAGTCGAGATACCGGATGGCGTAGCTCTGGCAGCGAAGACATTTAATCCGAGACTGGGAATAGAGGGAGGATTGTCAGTGCTGGGAACGAGCGGTATCGTGGAGCCGATGAGTGAAGATGCGCTGAAACGCACGATCCGAGCTGAATTGTCGATGCGGCGTGCAGAAGGTGAGACGAGGATCGTGTTAGTGCCGGGTAACTATGGACTGGACTTTTTGCGTGAATCATATAAAATAGATGCCGGGACGGCTGTGAAATGTTCGAATTATATCGGGGATGCCGTAGACATGGCGGGAGCACTGGGATTTACACAGCTATTGCTCGTTGGTCATATCGGAAAGCTGGTCAAGCTGTCCGGAGGGATCTTTCAGACGCACTCGAGACAGGCAGATGCCAGAATTGATCTGATCGTGTCAGCCGGAGTGCGTGCCGGTGTGCCGGTCGGGATCTTGCAGCGGTTGTTTGATGCGGTTACGACCGAGGATGCGCTGCAGATCTTAGAGGAGCATCAGGTGCTGACGGCTGTGATGGAGGTTGTAAAGGAGCGGGCTGCATATTATCTGCAGCAGCGAGCGGGGGAGCGCATGCAGACGCAGGTGGTGCTGTTTTCGAACCGCTATGGAGAGCTGTGAGCTGCGTCTGTGTGAGATACATTTAAAGTGGAGAGAATACGAGGAGAACAATAGATGAACCCAATATTTTATGGCGTGGGCGTCGGCCCCGGTGATCCGGAACTGCTCACATGCAAAGCACTCCGGATCATGAGGAAAGCAGATGTTCTGGCAGTGCCGGGAGAGAAAAAAGAAGCATCCGTGGCCTATCAGATCGCCTGTCAGGCAGATCCGGGTGTAGCGGATAAAGAATGTCTGTGCATTCCGATGCCGATGACCAAGGATGAGCAGAAACTGGACGCAAGTCACGCAGCGGGCGCGCAGCAGATCTGTGCTCAGCTTGCAGCCGGAAAAAGTGTCGCATTTCTGACGCTGGGTGATCCGACGATCTATTCGACTTATCTGTATCTGCAGCGGCGCGTACAGCAGGCCGGATACGGGACGCAGATCATAAGCGGTGTCGCTTCATTTCTGGCGGCGGCCGCCGCATTTGATATCGGACTGGTGGAACGCAGTGAGCAGCTTCATATCGTACCATCCACTTATGGCGTAGACCAGGCATTGGAACTGCCCGGAACGAAGGTGCTCATGAAGGCAGGAAAGCAGCTTGGCAGGGTCAAAGAAGCTGTCAGACAGACCGGGGCAGACGTCTATATGATAGAAAACTGCGGGATGGAGGGAGAACGTATCCTCCATGGCGTGGATGCGATTCCGGATGACAGCGGATATTATTCACTTATTATCGTAAAGGAGAGAACATAAATGGTACATTTCGTCGGCGCCGGAAGCGGTGCTCCGGATCTGATCACACTGCGGGGAATGCGGCTGCTCGAGCAGGCAGATGTGATCATCTACGCGGGCTCGCTCGTGAATCCGGAACTTTTAACTTATAAAAAAGAAGACGCTGTCGTCTACAACAGTGCAACGATGACACTCGAACAGGTACTCGCGGTCATGGAACAGGCCGAGCGTGACGGAAAGGACACCCTGCGTCTGCATACCGGAGATCCGTGCCTGTATGGAGCGATCCGCGAGCAGATGGATGCGCTCGATGCGCGTGGCATCGCCTACGATGATACACCCGGAGTCAGTTCTTTTCAGGCGGCAGCCGCAGCGCTGAATCTGGAATACACCCTGCCGGAAGTATCACAGAGCGTGATCATTACCCGGATGGAGGGGCGTACTCCGGTTCCGGAAAAGGAACAGATCGAGTCATTTGCCGCGCACGGTGCAACGATGGTCATTTTTCTGAGTACAGGGATGCTGGAGCAATTATCAGAACGTCTCCTCGCAGGCGGTTATCAGAGATCGACACCCGCCGCGATCGTCTATAAGGCATCGTGGAAAGAGGAAGAGTCCTATGTATGTACGGTAGAGACACTGGCACAGATTGCACAGGCGCATGGGATCACCAAGACGGCACTGATCATCGTCGGGGATGTTGTATCGCACAGCAGCTATGCGCGTTCAAAGCTGTATGATCCGTCATTTACAACAGAATACCGGGAGGCAGACAAATGAAACAGACAACAGGAAAGCTATATATCGTAGGGATCGGGCCCGGCGGCAGGGAAGGGATGACACGCGAGGCTGCGCAGGCACTGCAGGAGAGTGACTGTATTGTCGGGTATCATGTGTATACACAGCTCGTACAGGAGGAATATCCCGATAAAGAATACTATACGACACCGATGACCAAAGAGGTAGACCGGTGCAGACAGGCACTGGCATTTGCGGCCGAGGGACGAACGATCTCGCTTGTCTGCAGCGGAGATGCAGGAGTCTACGGCATGAGCGGGCTGGTGTACCAGCTGCAGGAGGAGTATCCGGATGTTGAGATACAGGTCGTAGCGGGTGTGACGGCTGCGCTCGCGGGAGCGGCGGTGCTCGGAGCTCCGCTGATCCATGATTTTGCGCTGATCAGTCTCAGCGATCTGCTGACACCGTGGGAAAAGATCGAAAAACGTCTGCTGCTGGCAGCGGAGGCGGATTTTGTGATCGTTTTATATAATCCGTCCAGCAAAAAGAGACATGATTATCTTCA
>Ga0129312_1001232_pt1 | contig 15743 bp, 10 predicted proteins | sample O827metagenome_FD_94434 | JGI IMG/M metagenome (GOLD analysis project Ga0129312, IMG submission 94434) | Orangutan group fecal microbial communities from Wisconsin, USA - O827 metagenome | ecosystem: Host-associated > Mammals > Digestive system > Large intestine > Fecal | place: USA: Wisconsin... | reverse complement strand
GAAAACTGCGCTCCAGTCTACGTCTCCAAAGCCAAGAGTTTGACCAAAAGAAGAGGCCGACCGGCCAAGGCCAAAACCGAGAATCTGGAATTATAGGTATATTAAATTGAAAAACTCAGAATACGTAAACAGACACAGAAGTGGACGAATATAATGGTAATCATACTGTTCATAATTATTATTATAAATTTCTATAATCTGATGGCATACGTTCCTTACATCTTCCTCATTTTTAAGATACATATCGTTTAACGTAAGTATTCTATCAAGACATTCCGCCAATTTTAATGAAGTGTCCCCATACAGTTCCTTTAGATATGCACTTTCTTTCACATACCACAACTTCGCATTTGAATAATCTCTACAATTATAATTTGCTATACCAGCCAAGTGACAGACAAGCCTACTAGCCTCTTTTTGCCAACGAAGCGCTTGCGAATAGTTTTCCAGTTTTAAATGGCACAACGCAAGGCTATTATAAATTCTAATCGCATCACTATAATTGTCATTTACATTCCCAGCAAGATCTTTTAATTCTTTCTCTTCTGCTGATACTATTTCAGCATAAACCTCTTTTACCATACTGACATCAAACATGCTATAATAGAGTTCATCATCATAAAACATATCAGGGTTCTCTGTCTTAGAAATATCCCATTCTTCAAAAGACCATCCTGCACGAAGATACTGTTGTGTGGAGTCAATAAAATGCAGTTGGCACAACACTGCGTCCTCCACACAAATCCTGACAGAATCCAACATTTCTTTTTCATTATACAACTCCGCGGCATATATATATCCATTAACAGCGTTTGGCATTTCATAAAAATGTTTTGATCTTATATGAGATTCTCTCCTCACGCAGTTTAATGTCAAACTTTTATTTCCAGAATCAATTGAAGCAAGCCGCATAGCCGCAAGAAAGCCTGCTGACATAAGGCTTTCTGGGTCATAATATCTGTCTGAAATCTCTAGTCCTGACGAATAACAACTAATCGCTTTTGAAAACTCACCCAAACCGTCTCTATAATTTGTCCCTTGACTCGAGAATATCCTAATAGAATCTCTAGCTGTAAGATTCGGACAATTCCACGCATTTTCAAAATACTTGTTCTCGCAACTGAAACTGCCAGCATTCATTTGAATCTCAAGATTGCAAGAATCAATATCTGCAATCTTAATGCAATAACATTCAAGCGTATCTATAATATTTGTATATACCGGGAATTGGCAAAGCGCAATTTTTGCGTTATAAATATTTAACAATTTATCTCTAAGAGTATGTTCAAGGTTGAGATTTGAATAACGAATATTATTTCTTATCTCCTTCAGTTTAAAATATGTTCTCTCAATGCTTTTACAATCAATAGAATCCATAATACTTCTGGCCCTTCCGTAATCACCAAGTTCTATACACATATTAAGTTCTCTCAATTCAGGTAAAAGCCTGGCATAATCCAATTTGGAATACCAATCCGCAATCCATTCAGAGGCTTTATTCTTCATATCCATAGGTAGTGCCTTTGAGACTCCGTCAGATTTCATTCTTTCCAAAGACAATCTTTTCAGATTATCACATAAAGAGTCTGGACTCATTACTATCTCCTTCTCTACAGTTGGTGAAATTGGGCATTTCTTCTGTAAAATATCGCTCTGGACATGATACCCCTGACAAACAACATTGTCAATGATATATGTATCATATCCAGGTCGAACCCCATTAAACAATATTGAAAATTCACCTTTATCATTACTATAAGAGCTATTTTGCTGGCCAGCAATAGAAATTATGGCATCTTTAAGGGGTTTCCCATTGGGGTTTTCTGGTCTGCCAATCGTCCTCACCAAACCTTTTTGCTCTACAATTTGAGCCGTTGCGGATATTGATATCAGCAACCCGACGAAAAACAATTTAGTTTTCATTCTTATTGAGTATTATTGCATCCATATTGCCGCAGGGCATATAGACTGTTCCTATATGACGATTATTTTCCGAACATATCTCATATGATGACCTTTGGCGTATTATCGGAACCGAAAGTTCCACTCGACCGTTGCCATCTGATATGCAGTGCTCACCAGCCACAATCACAGGATAACGACAAAGCCTTTTTCCGCCAGCATCAAACAACACAAAATTCACTTTGCCATAAAAGTCCTCATCCCTACGGAATGGAAGTACAATGTTCTTCGACAGATTCACTATAGTGTCCACGGGAACAAACGCCGTAGCATTTATACGCATCCGTGAACTTTTTCCAATAAACTTCCGAGGGATATTGGGGAAATGCACTTTTCCGCCAGAACTTTTCAACGTATCGGTTTTATACTCATTATCCAATGACAATTGCACGACAGCGTGACCAAATGACGGCAGAGAGACAACCACAGGTGAGCATTCCACCGAAACAGAGACTTCTACAGGGCGGTTATAGAGATACATGGCATACAGAGATACCGCAATCAATACAGACACACATAGCTGAATGAGAATATGACCTAACATCAGACGCACGTGTCGCCTCCAGATTAAATCAAATTCGACATCAAGCAATTTGGTTATCAGCTGCACATACGCTCGCTCCCTGTTCACCCACGGAAAACGACTGACCTTCTCATTGACATTGGCCGCCAAAAATTCCGGCAAGTCTAGTTCTTCGAGAACCGGATTGAAACATTCTGTCTTAGGATTTCCACTGTGAGGGATTCCGTCCACAATAAAGAAGCTGATCTTATTCTGCCTGCCAATCTCGCAGAAAAATCTGATTTCCCAAGCCACCCATTCGGAAGCAGCAGAATGTGGAGAACAAATGATGATGAGATTCTTGGATGCCCTAAGTCTAGCCTTCAGTTCATCTTTCAGCGGATTCGGCTGTATATCTGTCTTGTCTCGGAATACAGGCTTTATCGGGTTTCGTTTCCAACCACGCTCAGTGCATAACGTGGCAGGCATTCTATACCCCTCAAGCTTACGCTGAAGTTTTCTCCCCCATTTCGCATCAGCAGAGCTATAACTTATGAACGCAACATACTTATATTGTTCCATACTATTTTCCCAACGCATTTAGTCTCGCCTTGATTTCTTTTGCCTTGTCAGAGTCCTCCCCGGATATCGTCACCGCAATTTCCAACGCCCTTTCATAATACTTTCGAGCCTGATCCACATTATCCATTTCTTCATATAGACGAGCCATCGTCTGATACATCCCACGGAATTTAGGTGTGTTTTCAGAGACATAGCCCTTTGACTCTTCAATGCAATGCTCAATACAAGCTATAGACTCCTTGCGTTTACTCATTTTCATATACAGAAATGCCAGATTGCTATATATATCCGCAAGTTTCGGTCCAGACCCGAATAGAATTTTTCTTAAATCCAGCGTCTTCCGCAGATATTTCTCAGCCATCTTATAATTCCCGGACAAGCCATAGGCCACCCCCAGATTATTATATGACAATGCCACTTCCGGATGTTTTTCACCAAACAGCGCCAAACGGATAGATAATGCCTTATTATGCAATTCAATCTCTCTTTCGTAGTTTTTCTGCTTGCCATACACCGCCGCCATATTATTATACAATGTAGCTATCTGCGCATTGTCCTCTCCTAATACGTCCCTTTTAAGTCTCAGGCTCTCCTCATATATCTTCAAAGCCTTATCATACTCGCCAACAGCCTGATACACATTTGCCAAATTCGATTTCACTGTCGCCTTATCTAACCTGGAACATGGTACGTCATCCAAAATCGACACAGCCTTTTCCAAATTCGATATTGCATCATCATATCTATTCATATTTGTATATGCAGTACCGATACTATTATATGCCGATGCGACATCTTGATGATTCATTCCATAAAGAGCCAATCTGATTTCCAAGACCTTCTCCCCATACGACAATGATTTCTCGAACTCGCCCTTCTCAAAATACACCGAGCTCATGTTATTGTAGATAATCGCAGTAGCAGGATGCACGTCTCCATATATCTTCCTATTAATGTCAAGTGCTTCTTCATCTAACGACAATGCCCTATCATAATATCCAAGTTCCTCATAAATCTGCCCGACATTTCCCAATGCCACCGCAACCGGACCGCTTTCCCGACCGTAATTAGCCTCATATATCCGCACGGCTCTCATAAGATATTCTTCTGCAGATTTCAATTCCCCAATCTTGAAATAAATCACTCCCAAATTGTTATATGTGGTCCCTGTCTTCTTATCTTCGGGCCCACAAATTTTCAATGATAATTCCAAGGACTTTTTATGCGCCTCGACAGATTTCCCGTATTCGCCGATATTACTATAATGACAGCCTAGATTATTATAACAGTCCTTAACATGAGCATCATCTTCCCCATAGGACTCAAGAAAGAGACCGAGCGCCTTTTCTTCGTATTTTATAGCATCGTCATATTGACCCCTATTCGAAGACAACGAGGCCATACAATCATAACTTTTACCAAGTTCCACAGCACTGTCCTTACCAAGTTTTTCTCGAATCGCCAATGCCTTCTTAAAATACGCTTCAGCCTCATCATAATGCCCAGTACCATTGTATGTCTTACCGATCATATCTATGAGCTCCGCACAACGCTTACTTCTCGCCCCCTCCATGCTCCCTACTAACGCCAGAGCTTTCTCATAACACGAACGAGCCTCGTCATACTTAGACAAGTACTCTTCCAAATAGACACCCAAAGCGCACAAATTACTGACATTCAATGTATCTAACGCCACTATTTTCTTTAGACATACCAATGCGGAATCCAATTCAACCCTCGCACAGAAGATATCGAACTTAGCGTTATACGCAGAATACAGACTTTCATCAATACGTGCTTTGGACACTTTTTCCTGTTCCAATTCTTCTTGTTTTCTCTCTATATTCCGGATCAAAGACATCCTTTCAATTTCAAGTTCCCGTACATTAATGGCATTAAGCGCGGAATCCGCTTTCTCTAACTCTCCATTCTCGATATAGGCATTAATCCGTGCCGCAGTGGAATCCAACTTGGCATAGTCCGTACTCGCATAGCGTTCCACCATATCATGAACAAGCATATCTCTCTTTTCATACAACGCCTCCAGCTCAAGCAACGCCTTACCATACGCAGTTCCCAGCGAATCTCTTTCAGACTGAATCTTCTTGAGGCGTTCTTGATATCTCGCCTCAACCTGCTTACGGACTTTGTCTTCAATAGCCTGCTTATCCTTATATGAAATCATCACAATCTCCTGAGGGACAGATGGGGATATAGGCAGTCGCCTCCCCAGCAGGTCCTTGTCATTAACTTCATATCCAACTAAGCTTACGCTTCCGATACTGTAACTGTCAATACCTGCCCGTGCCCCGGGAAACAATATCGAGAACTCCCCCTGCCCATCGCTGGCAACAGAGTTATGACTCCCTGTCACTCGAATCACGGCATCAGGAAGCCGGACACCGGCTCTGTTGTCAGGCCGTCCGACTGTCCTGACAAAACCATACTGTGTAACTGTCTGCCCCGAAAGATTTAGGGCTATCAGCAAGAAAAAGAAGGCTGAAAGTCTTTTCATAGCTCATTGATCTGTCTGTTGTCGAGATATAGTCTTATACTAGTTTCTACCACATTATAGTCATATTGGCGGTATTCCTTGCCGGTCTTTTCATGGATGTCCCGGAGTTTTTCCCAGGAAACAAGGCAATTATGCGTCATACGGATATCGTCACAGGATGTCATATCCGCATTGTCCTCAATGTAGCCCAATACCTCTACAGCAGCCATCCAACGCAGATGTTCGCATTTAGCCAAGTTAGTCATCAACTCCGACTCATATTCAAGCCTTCGACCTTCGGAATCCACATAGACGTACTCCCCTGTCGATTCTTCCGGTGTCTTTACTCGTTCCATCGCATCAAGGTTTTCCAGAATATCCTCCGACATTATCCCGCCCGTCAGAAGATGAATTTTCGTGCTCACGTGGCACGCATTTGCAAGATTCTGGCTCTGTTTCCTTGTGTTCTTCACTATATCGGCAACAGTATTCCATCGTAATGTCTCACACGCATACTGGCCACAATGTCTGTTATATGTCTTTTCAAACGTCTGTGCCATAACAAGATATTCCTCAGCAAACACGATAGCTGGAGAAAAGACATCGTTATCATTGCCGAAAAACCTGATTACCCCGTCATCGAATTTCTTCAGGATGTCGTCATAATTATTGCCTCTGACACGCACATATATCGTGAACTTTCCTCCGTTATAGACATATTTCCCGTCCGCTCCGACCGTCGATTTTCTCATCACATATTTATACAGTGCCAATGCTGCCCCCACATTCGTCTTGTCATCACCGAGAGAGAACACTACATAGTTCAGCCCCCTGCTGACAAGCCCGTCCACAATTCTCCAATAGTCCTCCGAATCAATGCTGCATTGACGGAAATCCAGCGCAGGATTGTCCTTCAGTGCAGGTTTTTCAGCCAAATAAGTGCCGCATATGTCATCCATAGACAAATCCACAAGCGTAAGTCTATAAGGTGCCCTGTTCCCGTCCTTACCCAGGAATGCCGAAGTCTCATACAGCCATTCAAATACTTTACGTCCAGTCTCGCCGAAACCTACCACAAGAGCATTGAATTCACTCGTCACCGTGCCATCCGGTCTTCCGGATTCCGTAAGCCCTTGTTCGACGAAGTTCACTGGCTGCGCTTCCGCATCACGTCTGAGTTCCATCGCAGACAGATAAGAAGAATCTATGAGACGATCTGTGCGAAGCCTGTTTTCCATGCAGTCCGAAGCATGGCAATAGTACTCAGCCTCAACGTTCACATCCGCATTGAACATTGACCTTACTTCCTGACAATCACGGATATTCTTGTCCTCATCCTCGGACAGGAACAAGAACGATACTTTCCCGTGGTGTAATCTATTCAGATTTGATAACGCATTCTCCTTATCTGCGACTATCATCCTATCCCTAAGGTCAATATGCTCCATAGCATAGGATGATTCTGTTCCGATAATATGACTGAATGACATACGGTGCGGGACTTGCGAAAATGGAGTCCCATCGCTAGTGATGAATACAATGTGTCCGTCATTAAGCTTCGATGCCAGTACATAAGCCTCTGAGGACTGGTTCCAGAAGACATAGAAACGTCCTCCTTGTCTGCACCATCGCCTCATCTTCCATTTGGAATCGAGATATATGCTGAGCACGCCAAGAATGAGTGATGCGCTGCACAGCACGGCGCAGAAATGAATCAACGAAAACAATGTCATATACACGGCATCGTGATGCCATTTCGATGCGACTTCTATCAAGTCCGAATGAGACACGAACATCTCAATGGATGACAATGAAGAACGCATAAACAACGCCAGCGCATTGTGCCGGCATCCCCCGTCATTGAATCCAATGAAGTATATGCCCACGCCTGCCAGCCATACGAACATCGCTGCAAAGGCGATTCGCCGTACAAATTTTCTGGAACGGCTCTGTTTCCTGAACAGGTGGAAAACCAAGCCCCCGATTATTATCAGCAGGACGGCTGTAAGGAAGAAGTTATGAAGAATGTAATCCATAACGCCATCGTTGCGAGATATCCTTGACAACGCAGTCTGCACACGTACACCTGACAATCCTAAGCCTATGAATCCTATGAACAATAAGCCCATGATCACCAAACTGATTTTTCGGATAAGTTTCATTCAAATATAATATTTCAATTACCTTAAACAATACTATCTAATAAAAAATTTGGACGGGTACATTAGTGAACAATGTCATTTCTGTTTTCAAATATATTTTCTGCTATCCCAGTGTTCCAATATTGGTTTGTCATACACTCTATGATTTGTATATCTGCTCGTCAGTCAATAAAAAACAGAAAGTGTGGAGTCCGATGGCGCTTGTTCAACTGAAGGCTCTGACAAAGCCCGAATAAAAACAAGCGGTACGGTACTCCACACCTATATGGACAATGACGGATGAGTGCAAATAATGCACCCTTCCGCATATTTTCATACACGAGAGCGAGCGTTCGCCGTATCCCTTTATTCCTTAGTAATTTGTCAGATTCTCAAGTTGAGGATTCGTCAACACTTTCTATATGTAGTGGGCCTAGCCGGCCCCTGCGGAAAATCCGCATTGTCCAAATTTAGACATATTTATCCAGCAATCAAATATTATCCCCGCATTTTTCCAGTTCCAGTTTCCTTTCACCTGACGCCACGAACTTCTCGCCATCAAAATGCAACACATCATACCCGTCCAGAAGACTCAGCCCGTCCGTCTGCGGAACATATAGTTCACATGAAGATGCGTCATAATGGAACATCCAGTCGAAGCCGCAGCTTTCGAACATGTCATACCATTGCGGTATGTCATAGTCCACATATAATTTCATCCGTTCATCCTCTGAACGCCATTTTCCATCAAGCAAATCCACCTCCATGACGCCATTTATATTCAGACGGAATGCTTTCACCCATTTCGCCGCCTCTATAGATGAAGCCCGGCCATAACATACTGCGAAATAGTAGCAGTCCTTATCGTTTTTCCTTACGCAATGGAGGTCCTGAACAAATACGTCCGAGAGGAACTCCGCATTCACTTTGACAGATTTCCCAGACGGCCTTTTCAGATACATCTCGCTTCTGAAGTTCGGACTTGTTCCTCCAGTACCTGTATCCCATGTCTCCACTTTCACCACCCCGTCTTCAGAACACAGTGTAGTAACCTCACTCTCCTGGCTTTTATAATGTTCATAATCCTCACCGGCAATCACTTCCGACAGACTGGCAGACACATTCTTTGCAATTCCGGACACCTGTTCATTGCCCGAAGCCGGAAGATTTTCAAATAAGACACAAGCTATGGAGTATTCAGGAAAATTCACCGGAAAAATTCCTGCGAAGGTTTCAGCGGAGTATTTTTTCTTATTCCCATTGTCATAGGCAATCTTCCAGGATACCGACTCCCGCCCGACAAGACCAGCGCCTCCTACGGAATCAAGCGCGTCCATAATAATATCAGTATCAATATTGTCATAAAAATCCCCGCAGTAACCGGAAGCACGATTACGGACAAGTTCAGGAGCGATTATCCGCCCTGCAGCCAAAGACGAATAAAATGCCGCCACATGAACAGGAGACATGAACATATCCCTGCCATGAATAAGATGCTGCACAGCCGAAGAGTTCCAGTTGGCTGATTCCGGCGAACATATCTCGATACTCAAGCCATCTATGCCAAGCCCGTCATAATGATCCGGAAGAAAAAACGACTTGAGCGTCCTGGCATAATGGTCAGGAACCATCTCATACACTCTTGACAATTTCCCGAAAGCAATGGCATCGGAAAGATCCGCATGGGAATACGCCATACCATCATCAAGCGCCACCATCCACGATGCTGGAGACAGGACCTCACCAGGTTCATATTTTCTGACCGCATAGTTATAACATTCCGACAATTCGTCCTCAAAGTTCCTGCCGAGATTCACGATAACAGGGATTTCACCTGTCATGATATTCTGGACGACAATACATGCAGATTTCAGATGCTCCTTTCCGGCGAGGGCTTTCCTCAACAATGAATCCGCAACAGCCTGCAATCTTATATTGATTGTCGTTTTCAGGGTATGCCCAGAAAACAGTTCATCTCTACAGCTCCATACAAGACCGTACCCATCGTTCACTATCAGTAGAGGATCATAATGTCCCAGAGTCCGATACGCAAGATTACCGTAATGATGTATATTCTCGATAGAACGGTGGCTGCTTGTGCCTGTATATGGAGCAAAAGACACAAGGACATTGCCGTTACAATCCAGAATCTGCGCATCATAGATTTTTTGCAATCCACTACCGGCACGCTTAAAGCTGTCGCATCCTGAAACCAAGGAAGTTACGACAAAAACGAATAGCAGAAGTCTATTTTTCAGTTTCATAGCATTGTTAATAAAAGGAGCATCAGGCCGGGACATTTCTTTCATTCCGAGAAAACTGTCAGATTTTCAGTTGAGAGACGTCTCGTCCCGATGCTCCATGTTCATAGGCCCTATCTATATCAGTAAAACATCATCTTGTCATCACATAGCCCGCCCAGTAGAACGGTTCCGGATATCTGGAACGGACAGCAGACTGCGCTGCGCGGAAAGCTCTTTCCACATCACATTTTCCAGAGACCAGAGCCTTATACAGCTCTGACATGAACATCGCCGAAGCCACATCGCTGGCCTCCCAGAGCGACATTATGATGGTTCCGGCACAAGCCTTCCTGAATGCCCGCTGCAGACCATAGACACCTTCTGCAGATGTCTTTCAGAGTCCGGAATCGCATGACGCCAGGCATACCAGTGCGGCATTGTCAAGGTTCATTCCGGCAATATCTTCCGCCGACATCAGCTCCCCGCCATACATCACCAGTCCGGAGAGTTCCATAGGCGAAGTGCGTCCAGCCAGAGATGCCGGCTTCAATGTATCGGCAGCGTCGTAGAAGAAGCCATGAGATGCAATGTGTATAATCTCCGGAGCCCGGCAATCCATCATCCTGAAATTCTCCGCAGTACCATCGGCACCAGCGTATATGTCCACATGAGATTTCCGTCCCAATGCCCGGCTGACATTTCTGATTTCTTCATTCGTGGCATCAATGCCGGAAGACAGACCTCCGAAGACAGCAGCCGACAGAGGCTTCCGCAAGGATTTTCTTTCAGACATGAGTTCACGTGCAGAGCTTAACCTGACGACATTGAAACGCTCCGACAGCATCATGCCATCATGGCGGAATGATTCGAAAGGCAACGAGTGGAAACGCCCTGACGGCACAATATAGAGAGTCTCCCCTGCCGATGCCTGAGTCAGGACATCCCTGAACAGATCACCTGCCGCCGATGCGTAAGGCTCTTCGCAGATACGCCACGCGGCATCTGCCAGAGAGTCCAGGACCGGTTCCGCACAGATATCCACAATCTTCGGGGCCTTCCAGCCTTTACGGCACACAAAAGCCCGATAACAATGACTACCCCCCCCCGACGGATAATCTATCATATCCACGAGAACTTCACCATCCTTCAATGCCACTGAGACACTATCGGAATCCACTGACGCCATGCTGGAAAAAGCAGTCATTCCGGTCAATCCCGAAAGTTCAATGTCCGCAGAATGAAGCTGCCGGCAAGCCTCGGCAATCTGCACTGTATCAGCGCCCGTCGCCTCCAGTTCAGCCAGCTTGTCACGCATGGCAATGAACTTATAATACGCAGCCCGCACCTCCGGATCAGCAGAGCCGAACACCTTTTCAGCTACTGATCGCTCGGATGCCAGCAGGAGGTCTTTCGTCATAAGGTGCGCATCATACGCTTTCCTGGAAATAGCGGAGCTCCTGTTCCCGGAGACAGATGCGAACTCTGTCACGGACGCAGCTACATCCTGCATGTCAGAGAGATATCCTGGCCGCTCTTCCGAAGTGAGATAAGGCATCCGCGCCTTTATCCGTGAAATCATCAATTCCGAAATATCGGAATACAGCTTCTCCGCCACGGAATAATGTCCTGCAAGCATTTCCGCTTCAGCATGTAGTCTCAGCCCCTTGAAACCATATCGGGATTCCCTGCCATATAGCCGGCACCTGTAATCCGAATACGCAGCATACGCCTGCGCAGACTCTTCCATACGTCCCGACAGACGCAGTGCCTTTCCGACCTGAGCCAGAATCTGAACCCGTTCGGGATTCTCCTGCGGCACAAAAACTGACATGCATGAGTCGGCCTTCTCAAGAAGCGACAATGCCTTTTCAGGGCTGCCATGCAGAAGTTCAAGTGCACCGGAGTATTGATACAGCCGCCCTTCATTCATCACATCGTCGGCAGGGATCATGAGAAGTGAATCAGCATACACTCTGGCCCTTTCCGTCTGCCCCAGATTATACAGGCAATTAGAAACTATATAACAGTCAAGCCCGGGAGCAACATCCACCTTCCGGCTCAGGGCCAATGCTTTCATGGCATATTCCAGCGCCTTGTCGTATTGGCAGGCACTATTTTCCATAAGATACAACTCTCCATATATCGCATACTCAAGCCCTGTATCATGAATCTTCCCGGCCAGCTCCACAGCTTTCAGGTATAGAGCTTCAGCCCTGCTGATCCGCTTGTCTGCCGCCGCATCTTCAGCCATATCGAAATATGATGAAATAAGCACAGACGGATTGTCCGAAGACTCCGAAACAGACCGTATCTGCTCCCTCAATTTCAGGACAAGACTCTGAATATCATATTTGCGTGCCCAGTATTTCTTACGGCAGATAATGTCCAGACGCTCCTCTTCCATATCCGGAGGAAGTACAGCCTCCGCCATATCCAGGCAAATCATGACCGAGTCAATGTCCGCATGAGACTCATATACATCAGACACAAGCACCATGACATCACTTGCGCCCTTAAGGTCCTTATCTTCAAGCAGCAGCGAATATGCCGCATGTCCCAGTTTCAGGACACCATCATAATCATATCTCTCCATTGACAGAACCTCCTCCACCATGTCATAGTAACTTCTGGCACGGCTCAGGCTATCAGGTTCTGCCGACAATGCATGGCAGCAGACGCCATAAGCGGCAATGATTATTGTCAGGATATATCTTTTCATCGTTTATTTCTCAAACAGTTCTCAAGAGAATCAAGTTTTCTGGTTTCAGTGGCAATCACTTGACGCTCATAGGTTTTCGCTTCTTCAGACAAGCCCTCGTCCACTGTAAGCTCGGCCCTTTCCTTATCAATAAGCTCCAGGGCCTCGCCATATTTCCCGGAACGGATAAGGCCAATGACCCGGTCCGACGCCATTTCACCGCCTCTTATACATGCCCCGGCATCAGGAGATGAAACCGTTGTCTTTGCCGGAAGGAATACGTACAGAAGCGCCACGCCCACCAGAGCCGCCGCCACACCGGACAAACCTCTGACGAGCCGCCTTCTTCTCGCATCTTTCGCTAAAGCAGCCTGTTCAAAGGAAGAGAGGACAGCCTTCTTTCGGGCAATATCCTTGATTGCCGTCTCAATTTCCTTCTCCAGAACAGTGTTCTGTCTATCCATATCAGTATCAGTCATTTTCAAAATTTATCATCATATGTCAATCCAGCCCCAATTCTCGGAAAAGCCATGTCACCCTGTCCTTGAGAGACTGCATGCACTTATGCTTCCTGGTTTTCAGACCATTATATGAACCATCATGTCCCAATGCCTCCAGAATCTCTTCCAGACTCATCTCGTCATAATAGAACATTGTAAGAATCTGTCTGCATCTGGCCGGCAGGTCCATTATGGAGCTGCAGACCACAAGATGCCTGGAAGCCGACACATCATCAGCAGAAGTATCCGGCATATTATCTTCGTCAGCTGCAAAAATAGGCAGTTTTCCATTTCTCCGCAGCATTTCCCGATACTTATTCTTCACAATTCTCATAAAGTATGCTGACAGGTCCTGCACATCATACCTTTTTCCTGCACGGCATGCATATACCTGCCCATCTTCAGAGTACAATGCCCCATGCTCAATATTCTCCCACAGGATCACGAAAGAATCCTGAAACACGTCAGAGGCATCCTCCTCCGCCACATCCCGGCACAGACGTTTCCATGCATTAAAACAGGCCCGCAGCCGCTCATACATATCCATCAGCATCTTGCGGTCACCATGCCTCACAGCTGCCACATAATCGGAATCCCTGACCAGTCTCATCACTCAAAAATCATCGAGAATCTACATTGTTCCACATACCCGGTCATGACAGGCGACTGCGGATACCTTCCCCTCACATCCTCCCTCTGCATGAAACCATCAATCATCGCAAGCACATCCGCATTGGAAAGCCCCGCGAGACTGTTCCGGAGCGATATCAATGCGTATGTCAGCTTACCATGTCCCGAGCTATGCTCCTGGTTCATCTGATAATCCTTGCATGCGCTCATTGTCAGCCATTGCTCTTCAGGCCTGGAGGCACCTCGGCCGCGCTTTCCAGGAATAATGAATTTCTCGTAAACGCCCCTGAATCCGTTTTTCCGATTCTTCGGCTCCCTGGTGGAGTCCCCGCTATGGCAAGCATCCACAACGACTATGATATTCCCGGACTTTCCCACCTTGCGCCTTATGGCATGAAGAAGCTCTGCCGTCTCATCATCACAGAGATGCCGTTCACCTCTGTCCTCCTCGCAATACCGTCTGCATGCATCATAAGGTATCCATGACTCATCCCATCCGTCAGGCTCATCTCCATTCATGTCTGTCATCCATTGTCCATGGCCGGAAAAATGGATATAGACCAGGTCGCCGGCGGCACAATCAGCAGCAAGCTGCCTGAAAGCATTGACAATGCCGGTCTTCGTGGCCGAGGCATTGACAAGAGTCCGGATATCGGTGAAGCCATTGGAGCTGAGCATCTCCACAACTGGAGGGACATCCTTATCTCCATGTATTTCAGGCCAGGAACTGTCTTTCTGGCAGCCGACACCTATGACAAGCGCACGCCTGTTCCCAGCCAGTCCCGCCGAAACGGAAACAAGCAGTATTGTAAAAAGAATAGCGACAAGTTTCTTCATGTATATCTGCATTGAACAGTTCCCATACAATATATGCAGAATTTTTCATTTTGTAACCACCTGAAACGAAGAAAATTCAGACCGTGGAGCGTACTTCTGCGAGTATCAGCATAAATCGAGTAGGAGGAAAACGAAATAGTCTTCTTCCTACTCTCGTCTTCCGACCTCTCACACCACTGTACGCACAGTTCTGCATTTGACCAATATTCTTTGCTGCTGTTGCAGCAGATTCTTTACCCTTATCTTGAGATTCTTCCAACTTTTCCATACGCACACGCATATCCGCCTGCGCAGCGTACGATCGGATGGTCTCGGCGTAAATACTTACGCTATACTCTATTGGATGACGCCGTCCACCAGAGGCGGAATACCCAGTTTGCGCATCTTGCCATTGTCTTTCGGTATAAGTTCACCTTTGGTCGTTTTCTTTCACCGTTTTCCAATGGTGAAGGCATTCATCGACATGTCGTCTGTCAGGTGGTGCAGTACGGCGGACGTGGCCAGCCCACGGCCTCGGGAAGTGGGAGGTGCCTGCCGGAGACAAGTTCTCGCGGGAGCGAGGACGCAGGAAACGGTAGGAGGGCCGAACGGAGCGCAGCGGAGTGAGTTCCGCCGTACTGCACCACCTGATAACAAAAGATGCCATAGCCGGCATTTGTGATGGTCCAGTTCCGGTAAACAGGAGTGACTTACTGATTCGGGATGACGCGGATTAAAGGATTATTACTGGTGTAAGTGATCATTCCGTAGCCGAGCAGAGAACAAAACGGGGTAAAAATCGGCCGGATTTTACCCTGTTTGTTCAAATTTTTCAAAACGGTGCAAAAAATGACGTTTTCTTACACCGTTTTCCAACGATGCGGCATCTGAATGGGACGAATTCCGGCAGGCGGGACGATGCCACGGCCCCCTATGTAACACATTGATAATCAGGTATTGTTTATTTTAAGCGTGGATTTCCGAAGATTTTTTGGCCACTAATCCACATCTAATTTCATAACTCACTATAAATCAAACTATTACAAAAATCGATGTGGCACCGTCCCGACAACAGAGGTACGGAACTTCGGAGACGCTTACTACGGAACCGCGGAACAGAAAAAGGCCGACCAAATCGGTCAGCCCAAATTATTTGTGAAGAACTTGTTTCTAGT
>Ga0129312_1001229_pt1 | contig 15784 bp, 25 predicted proteins | sample O827metagenome_FD_94434 | JGI IMG/M metagenome (GOLD analysis project Ga0129312, IMG submission 94434) | Orangutan group fecal microbial communities from Wisconsin, USA - O827 metagenome | ecosystem: Host-associated > Mammals > Digestive system > Large intestine > Fecal | place: USA: Wisconsin... | reverse complement strand
TTCTGCGTGGGAAAGTAAAGCGGGAAAAGGGGCGCAACTCAAACATAACTCGGATACAATTTGTATCAACCATACTGCTGTGGGGGCGGGGTTTGCGAAAGCCTCGCTCCCTTTTCTGTTTCGCATAAGTTATGTTTGGATTGTCGTATTTTTGTTGTTACTTTGTTGCTTGAACCAAATAACAGCAACAATGGCAACAAAAGAACCTATCCGCCTCCGTCAGCGGCGGACGAAGACAGGCAACCTGTCCCTTTACCTTGACATCTATCTCCACGGGCGGCGTTCATACGAATACCTGCAACTGTACCTTATCCCCGAGCGGACACAGGCGGACAAGAAGAAGAACCGCGAAACGCTCGCCCTCGCCGAAACGATACGGGCAAAGCGAATGGTAGAACTCCGTAACGGCGAGTTCGGCTTCAAGACCGAGTTCCGAGAGGACACGAATTTCTATGGGTATTATATGGCGATGTGCGAACCCCGCATCAAGAAAGACAGCAGCGGGAATTGGGGTAATTGGCATTCCTGCTTGAAGCACCTCAAGCATTATGACAAGCACCTCGAAAAGCGGACATTCAAGGAGATTGACAGGGAGTGGTGCATCGGCTTCCGCGACTTCCTCGAAACGAAAGCAAAGGCTTGGGAGAACGACGACCGCGACCGCAAGGTTTACAATCTGTCCCGCAACAGTTGCGTGTCGTACTTCAACAAACTGCGCTGCTGCCTCAATCAAGCGTTCGAGGACAGGATTATCCCCCGCAACCCAATGCAAGGCATAGAGGGTTTCAAGCCCAGTGAGGGGACGCGGATGTACCTCACGCTTGAAGAACTACAGCGGCTAACCAACGCCTACTGTGAATCGAAAGCCGTACAGACGGCGTTCCTGTTCAGTTGCCTCACAGGGCTGCGGCGCAGTGACATCGAGCGGCTCACTTGGGGCGAAGTCCACACGCAGGGCGAGTTCACGAGGATAATCTTCAAACAAAAAAAGACGGGCGGGTTGGAGTACCTTGACATCAACGCCGAGGCTGTCGCCCTTATGGGAAAGCGCGGGACGGCGGACGCTCCTGTGTTCGCGAACTTCTACTCCCCGTCCACGACTAACAGGTTCATCAAGGAGTGGTGCATGCGTGCCGGCATCACGAAGGACATCACTTTTCATTGCGGGCGGCACACTTTCGCGACGCTTATGCTCGACCTCGGGACGGACATCTACACGGTCAGCAAACTCCTCGGACACCGTGAACTGAAAACGACACAGATATACGCAAAGGTCATCGACAAGAACAAACAGGCTGCGGTCAGCCGAATACCGTCCATCCTTGCGGCGGAGGACAGCGAAAAGTAATTTGCGCCCCAAATACGGGCTTGAAACTTTCCAAAGGTATAAACCCTCACCCGAAAGGTTTGCGACGCTTGTGCGCTTTTTTCGCGAGAAATAACTGTGATTTGGAAAGAAAATGCAGAATAAGGGAAATTTTCACCCCTTATCCTGCAACAATCCCGCACTATAAGGAAATTTTCGGGGGCTTATTGGAAACAAAGGGTTCTCCCTCCCCTGTGAGCAGCCACCGTGCCGATACTCCATAGTCGCGGACGAGGTATGTGAGCCAAGCCGCCTGGAACATATCCCGCTCGGGCTGTTTTTCGAGTGTGTTGAAGTTCCAACGGTTGATACCGTAACGGACTGTAAAGGTCTGTTTCCCTCGGATCACCTTTCTGTCTTTGAGCAGGTACAGGGCGTGAAAGAACCTCCGTACTACTGCTTGGCTTTCTTCTGTCTGCATACTCCTTTGCTGTTATTGTTTGCGGCGGCGAATTTCGCCTCCAAATCCTTTTCCCTATCACGCAGCCGCCCCGCCCAAGCGGACACGACAGCGGGGCTGAAATCGGGCTTCTTGCCCGTCGTGACAGCCTGTTCAAACTCCCGCAGTTCGTCGGGTGTCATGACGGGCAGGTATTTCTCCAACTCGAGGACGGCGGACACAGCCCCGAGCATCTCGCGGCGGACATCCGAGTACGCCTTTTCGTTCAGCATAGCACCCTCCCCGAGGAGCAGCCACCGCGCGTCAATCTCGGGCAAGACTTCCAACACCCGTATCACAGGGCGAATCCCGAAGTCCGCCCCTTTGAGGAGTTTCGACAGGTAAGGGGGTGTCCACCCCAACAGTTTGCAGAATTCCGTCTGCCGCCCGCCCGTCTTGTACTCGATGATTTCTTTGAGCCTGTCTTTCATCACCACTTATTTGGTTCGCGTGTACTTGTAAGTTAATATCATCGATAAGGATTGGTCATGCAGCCGTATAGTGTTTTTATCTATAATACTATAATCATACTTTTTTGTCTGTGCAAGACTATACTTATTCTCATCAACGACACCGTACATGGCGATTTCTTTCTTACTTACATTAACGTAGAAATACATGTCCCATTTTTCTCTTTCATTTCCGAGGTAATCGAATTCACGTGTAGATCGTCCGTGAAAGTACTCGACAAATGTACTTCCCAATAAATTGCCGCTCATTTCTTTCGTTTCTCCGAAAGGGGTAAACGACAATATTTCAGTGCCTCCCTCCCGTTTCCATTCTCCTCTCAATACGTCAATGGCTTCTTTTTCTTCGGCACTATAGCCGTCATGATTAGAATTCTCTTTGCTACAAGACAGGAATGCGGTGATAGCAATAATACAGATAATGATTTTCTTCATATTTAGTTTATTGTTTTTTTATAGAGTAATGTATTGAATCTCATTTTTGCATATTGTCAATGATTGTTATCAATCTGTCAATATGTTCCTGTGCCTTGGCGACGAGTTTCCGCTGCTCGCTGATTTCGTTCAAGGCGCGGGACAGGGTTTCGTATGCGTTGACATTGTTCCAATTATTTTCACCATTCATACAACCGCCGCGGAACATATCCCCCTCCCCTGTAAGAATCCAAACAGAGTTTAGATTTTCGTCAAGCGAACACAGTTTCCCGACGAACTTTTCCGACAGGGGGACTTTCCCGTTCACTATTTGACTGAACGATGATTTGGTATAACCGAGGCGTTCCGACAGGTCGCGTTCATTCTCGGCTAACTCTTGGTAAATGAGCCAGTTAATGGCTTTCTTGATTCGTCTTTCCTGTTCCATACTGCTATTGCCTTTGGATGCTTATAGAAACGGAGTTTATGTGAAATTAAAATTTTGTTCCGAAAATTTGTTTGAAATCGAAATTAAGTTTATATTTGCAACGTTATCCGAATTTATAAGCGGGCAAAGATACGAATAAATTTATGAAACAAGAAATTAACTCATAAGAAAAAAACAGCAGTATGGAAAAGCAGAAAGAAATCGAAGCCCTCCGAAGCCTCAAAGGTGACACCTATTTCGGCGAGTACTTCAGCAGCGACGACATCGAACAGATGTGTAAGAACATCACGAACGACTTCCCGATTGAAACGGATTGCCATTTCGCGGAAAAGGAACGCAGCCTTATCAAGCAGGTGAACGCCGAAAAGGTACGCGCCGCACAACTCGAGGAGGATATGGTAAAGTGTTTCATCGAGGAGAATGAGGCGGCGTTCAGCCCCGAGTTCTATCGCTACTGCGCGGCGCGCGTCGGGCGGCTGTTCATCATCAAGTGCAAGCGCAAATGCGGTTACACCCTCAATGATGACGAACTCGAGTTCCTTATCCGCACCGCCGACAGGCACATCAATCCCGAGAACTATCAAACATCTAAAAATCAGTAATATGGAAGCAGCAACATTACCCGTTTTCAAGACACCGTTCCGTGTCGAGAAAGAAGCCAAGGAGTTGGCGGTTTACAACGACTACAAGGAGTTGATGACCGTGCAGGGGCAATCCGCCACCGCCGTGACTGAACACCTTATGGCGAAGTACGGCATTCACAGCGCAAGCACAATCTATGATATTCGCAAGCGCGTCGAAGCGAGGATTAAAGCAGAGGAGGCGGCACAATGAGGACAATCTTTGAAATCGTGAGGTTGATCCTGAGTGTGGTTGACTTCGTTATCGTGAACATCGCGATAGTATTAGCGTTCGGCGAGGAAGCCCCCGATGCAAACTTCGCGTGGTGGGAGTTTTTCAGCATAAAGATACTCGCGGGCTTCGCCCTGTACCTCGTGTATAAGGGCTTCTTATGGAAAGGCAAGCACAACCTCCTGCCGTTCTTCTTGATTGACGATTACAAAGAACTTATCAGCCCCGACAGCGATGCAGACAGAGCGTAAACAACAGCCGACCCTCGCGGAGTTGAGCGACAAGATTGACCGCCTTGAAGCGATAACGCTTATCGGCGCGAAGAATGTCCTCGACATCGACGAAGCCGCCCTGTTCACAGGGTACAGCAAGGGTCACCTATACAGGATGACATCGGGGCGGCAGATACCTCACTTTAAGAAAGACCGCAAACTGTTCTTCCGCAAGGACGAACTCGAGGCGTGGCTCACAGCGGTCGACAACCGCGTGCGCACGGAAGCGGAACTCGGGACAGCGGCGGCGACATACTGTTCAACCCATAAAGCACAACGAGTATGACACAAAAGACACAGAAGGAACTTATCCTCGACCACCTGCGTAACTTCGGGACGCTCGAACCGCTCGAAGCCCTGCGGGAGTACGGCATTTATCGCCTCGGCGCGAGGATTTCGGAACTCCGATCACAGGGGGTTCAAATCAGCAAGGAAATGGTCGCCTCAAAGAGCAGCATAACAGGCAAGACGGTTCATTTCGCAAAGTACAGACTAACAGCAACGCCCGAAGCAGTAAGAGGGCAAGTAAACCTATAAAATCACAACAGTATGGAACAAGAAACCATCATCGTGCAACAGAGTGATATGCTGCAAGCAATTAACAAATCGGAGGTCGATATGCAGATAGCAACGGCGAAAGCCTATCCGCGTGATATACAGACCTGTTTGAACCGTATCAAGACTATCGCCACCCTTGACACCGAAACGGCAGAGGACTGTTTCTATGCGCTCCGCCGACAGGGAACGCTCATTGAGGGCGTGAGTGTCCGCCTCGCGGAGATTATCGCGGGCAGTTGGGGAAACCTCCGCGTGCAGACGCGCATCATCGGCAACGACGGCAAGACTATCACGGCACTGGGTATCTGTCACGACCTCGAGACGAACCTCGCCGTCAGCGTCGAAGTGAAACGCCGTATCACAGACAAGCACGGGAAGACATACAGCGAGGATATGCAGGTGACGACGGGCAACGCCGCCTCCGCTATCGCGTTCCGCAACGCTGTGTTGAAAGTCGTTCCAAAGGCTGTAACGAGGCGCGTGATCAACGAGGTAAAGGATGTCGCCGTCGGGCGCAGTATGGACTTGGAGAGCCGCCGACAGAATATGCTCGCATACTATGCGAAGATAGGCGTGACGGAAGCCGAGATACTTAACTACTGCGGCGTGAAAACAGTCGCGGACATCGATGCGCAGATGATATTTGAGTTGTCGGGCTTGAAGAACGCGATTAAGGAGGGTACGACAACGGTACAGGAAACATTCAAGGCGAACACCGCCGACGCAGAGAAACAGGCGGAAGCCGCCCGCAAACAGGCAGAGGGAGCCAAGGAAAAAGCAGCAGCGGCTATGGCTGCATCACAAGTGAAGAAGTAACTCAATTAACCAATAAAAACAGCAGTATTATGGCAAAAGAAGTAAAGCAATCAATCGAGGAACTCACGGCGTGGGTCAACGAAAGTAAGGGCGCAAGAGGAGTGATTATCCTCGCTGCCGAAAACATCAAAATTAACGAGGGCGGCGCAACGGAGGGTGACGCGAGTATATGCGTCGCGGGGCGGGGTGACCTCCTGTGTCACCTGTACGAGATAGGAATCACGGCAAAGGACGACAACAACCCGCTTCGCCTTATCCATAGGAGAGTTATGCGCAAGTTGGATCTCCGCAAGGTAATAACCGCCCTCGCGGACGCGGCTGTTTCGGAGGTCTTCGGCGACAACTCCCCCGAGGCTTCAAAGGGCGACAACGCCGCAGAACAGGGAAAAGAATAAGTATCACACAGGGGAGGCGTAATAACCTCCCCATAATCAACAAACAGCAGTATGAAAATAGAAATCGAAATCCCGAAAGGCTGTAAGGCTGAATGGGTGAACGGCGTGCTGACGCTGATTCAGGACAAGAAAGAAGACCTCCGCCCCGTGACGGAGAGAGTGAAAACCTTTGAGGACGCTGTCGCTGAACTCGGCGAGGACAACAACCTCGTGATGATGTTCAAACACTTCGAAGCAGAGGGCTTCGCGGCAGGTAGTGAAGACCTTATCGCATACCTCAAACTCCGTATCATCACAGCGGCATTGAACGAGGGTTGGACACCACAGTTCACAGGCGACGAATACAGGTATTACACTTGGTTTAACCTGTACGGCGAACAGGAGTGGAACGACCTATCCGAAGACACCAAGCGACAGCGTGGTGTCCTGTTCGGCGGTCACGCGTCTTACGGTGCTTATGCAGGCTTCGTCTTTGCGAACTCGTATTACGCCCCCTCGGGTACGTATGCGTGCATCGGCTCTCGCCTTTGCTTTAAGAACAGGGATCTCGCCTTGTATGCGGGAAAACAGTTTGCCTCCCTTTGGTTGGACTTCTGTTACCTCCCCAACACCGAATGCAAACCTTATTTCAACGAATAACAATCAAATCAACACAGCAGTATGGCAACACAGATTATCCGCCCCACAAACAGGGAAGAATGGCTCGATGTCCGCAAGAGCGGAATCGGCAGCAGCGAGGTCGCAACAATCGTAGGGTTGAACCCCTTTGAAACCCCGTATCAGTTATGGAGACGCAAGCGCGGTCTTGACGCTCCGCAGGAGGAGAGTTTCGCCATGAAAGCGGGACACTACCTCGAGGACGCTGTCGCGCAGTTTTGGCACGATGAAACAGGTCGTGACATCATCAAGCGCAGCGCGATAGATTGGATTATCCGCAGCACGGAGAAGCCGTATATGCAGGTCAGCCCCGACCGCACCTATTGGCTTGACGGGAAACACAGCAACGACAACAAGGGAATCCTCGAATGCAAGACGACGCAACTCCCTGTTGACGGTGACGACCTCCCGAAACATTGGTTCTGTCAAGTTCAGTATCAACTCGGTGTCGCGGAAATGACACAGGGCAGCCTCGCGTGGCTGACACAGGGGCGCGAGTTCGGTTACAGGGACATCGCTTTCGTTCCCGACTTTTACGGTTGGCTCGCGGAGGAGGCGGAGAAGTTCTATCGTGACAACATCATCGGAGGGACTGAACCCACCGCTGTGAGCGTCCGCGACATCCTGTTGAAGTACAACCGCCACGCCGACGGGAAGATCATTGAGGTCGGACAGGACATTTTCGACGCATACAGCGAGTTGAAAGACCTCAAAAAGGAACTCGCAGCCCTCGACGAGCGCAAGGAAGCCCTGGAGGAGAAAATCAAAATGGCTTTCGGGGACGCGGAGGCTATCAGTTACGGGGGCGACACTATCGCGACTTGGAAAGCCCCGAAGCCGTCGATGAAGTTCGACAAAGCGGCTTTCAAGGCGGCAAATCCCGACCTTTACACCGAGTACAGTAAGAAAACACAGGAAGCGCGTCGTTTCCTGTTGAAATAAGCGGAAAACACAGGAGGACAGGCTATGATAATGATAAGCAACAAACAGCGTGACGACATCGTGAGATACCTCACAGAGTTCACAGAGGGGATGCAGAGCGTGAAATCGACACGGGCGTACAACACCCGTCGACTCGCACGCAAACTCGTACAGGTGCTGTCAACGAAGAAGCCTGTCCCCCTTTCCGAATTACCCGAACAGTTAAAAGAACGACGCTGATTTTTTATGATTATTGTATAATCAGTTAATTTTGCAAGTGACCGAATAACAGTATGATATTGACACAGACATATAGCGCCGAGTATGGGGGCGCGACACCGAAAGGGCGCGCAACGCTGCTGTTTAGCGTGGTCACACCCCTGCAACTCGGCTTTTTCATATTATGATTACACTACGTGACAATCAAGTTGAACCGATACGCAAGGCGATTGACTTCTTCAATGAAAAGAAGCCCGTGCCGAGCCTCATTGTACTGCCGACAGCGTGGGGGAAATCAATCCTCACAGCGTATGTCGCAAAGAACAGCCGCGACAGGTTGCTCGTGATACAGCCCTCGAAAGAACTCCTCGAGCAAAACTTCCTTAAATATGTAAACCTATGCGGGTTCGGGCTTAATGCGGGCATTTACAGCGCGAGTTTCGGGCGCAAGGAGATTGAACATATCACTTACGCCACTATCGGTTCAATAAAGAACCTCGGGGCGGAATTCAAGCGGCTCGGCTTCACGAAGATGCTGATTGACGAGGCGCACCTGTACCCCCGCGAGGCTGACAGTATGCTCGGGAAGTTCCTCCGTGACAGCGGCATAACTCACGTCCTCGGTATCACGGCGACACCTGTGAAACTGCAGACGAACAGGGATATGTCAGGCAACATTTTCAGCAAACTCGTTATGCTGACCTCCCGAAGCAAGAAAGGCAACTTCTTCAAGAAGATAATCCATGTCGGGCAGGTCGAGGAAATGGTTCGCCTCGGTTATTGGTCGCCCCTCCGTTACAGCGTTGGCGGTTTCGATAGCAGTCTCTTGGTCTTCAACAGCAGCAAGAGCGAATACACGGAAGACAGCGTTCAGAGGGCGTATGATGCGAACGGCGGAACGGAACAGGTCATTCAGGCTCTTGACAGACACCCTGAACGCCGTCACGTCCTCGCATTTGTCCCGTCTGTTCAGGATGCGATCAGCCTGTCAGAACGCTATCCCGATTCAGCCGTGATTTACGGGGATATGGACAAACGGGAGCGGGCTGACATCATCAGCCGTTTCAGGGCGGGACAAATCCGTGTCATCTTCAACGTCAGGGTGCTTTCGACAGGCTTCGACTACACAGGCATCGACTGTATCATCCTCGGGATAAGCACAGCCTCGATAGCCCTGTATTATCAAATCGTCGGACGCGCCACCCGTATCGACCCCGACAAGCGGGACGCGCTGATCATTGACTTCGGTGGTAATGTCGAACGCTTCGGGCGTGTCGAGGACATCACCTTTGAGGAGGGCAAGATGTGGCGGATGTTCGGGAGCGGGGGTCGCCTGTTGAGCGGAATCCCTATCAGTGACATCGGGAAGATAACCCGTGAGGACACAGCCGCCGTAGACGCGGGAAAGGTTATGCCCGTCACGGTTATGCCTTTCGGAAAGTACAAGGGCGAGAAACTCGCGGACATTCCCCTGTCATACAGGCAATCGATGCTCAGAACCTTTGAGTGGAACACCCGCAACGAGCCGTTGAGAAAATCTATTGTATCAACAATTAATCAATGATACTATTATGGCAAGACCAATTAAGAACAACGCGGAGTATTTCAGCCACGACGCTGATATGCGAAACGACATCAAAGTAAAAGCCCTCCGCCGCCGATTCGGGCATAAGGGCTATGCCGTATGGTGCTTCTTGCTTGAAAGCCTTACAGACGCGGAGAATTTCGTATTGAGCCGCGACGCTATCAGCGTTGAACTGCTCGCCGCCGATTATGATGTATCCGTCGAGGAGTTGACGGGCATTATCGAGTACTGTATCAAGATAGACCTCCTCCAAGTCAGCGAAGATGACATCCTGTACAGCGCGGTACACCAACGCCGTCTCAACGGGCTTATACAGAACAGGGAGCGGAAACGCCAAAACAGGACTATCGGAAAAGCAGACACAGCGGGTAACGGCGATATTATGGCACGCCAAAACCCTGCCGAAACAACAGCCTCGGACGATAACGGCGGCGCGAAACACAGCAGTAAAGGAAAGGAAAGTAAAGAAGAGGAAAGCAAAGAAAAGGAAAGTAAAGTGGTTGTCCCATACGCCGCTGTGATTGAGTTATGGAACTCCGTGTGTACGGCGTACCCGAAAGTCGTGAAACTGACTGACAGTCGGCGGACGAAAATCAAACTCCGCCTCGGTGAGTTCAGCGGCGACCCCGAACAATGGCTCCCGCTGACACGGCAACTGTTCGACCGCGTACAGGCGAGCAACTTCCTCCACGGCGATAACCGCAACGGTTGGAGCGCGACCTTTGATTGGCTGTTCGAGAACAGCGGGAATTGGGTCAAGGTTATGGAGGGGAACTATGACAACAAGGGCGGCTATCGCCCCGTACAACAGCGCGTAACGACAGCCTCGGGAGTGACGCTCGGTGTCGGCGAGTACATCGACGAAACGGGGCGCAGAACCTACGGGACAGGGCGTGCGACAATACCCGCCGACGCTCCTGCCCGCCCGAGTGACAGGTACAGTTGGGATGCGGGCAGTAAAACTTGGGTGATGCTATGAAACTGAATTGGAGAAAATACGGCATAGACGCGCCCTACGGCAGCAGCGGAAACAAGAAAGTGTTCTGTCCGCAATGTCACAGCACCCGCCACGACAAGCGCGACCGCAGCCTGTCGATAAACCTCGCCACAGGTGAGTTCAACTGCCACTACTGCGGGTTCAGCGGTTGCGCCGCCGAAAGGGAGGAGTGGGAAAAGGAGGAACGCCCGTGGAAGAACTACGCTCCGATACGGCGACAAAAGCCTGTGTATGCGAAGCCCCGCCCCCGCACGGCAAACCCTTTCAGCGACAAGGCACTCGCTTGGTTCAAGGGGCGCGGGATCAGCGAGGCGACCTTGAAGGCTATGCGGGTGACGGAGGGCATAGAGTATATGCCACAGAAAGAGGGCAAGGCGAACACGATACAGTTCAACTACTACAAGAACGGCGAACTCGTGAACACCAAGTTCCGCACGGGCGACAAGTGTTTCAAACTCGTCAAGGACGCGGAACTTCTCCCGTACAACATCGACGCGATAAAGGGCTGTAAGGAGTGCATCATCACAGAGGGGGAAATGGACGCGCTGACCTTTGTCGAGTGCGGGATGACGAATGTGGTGTCCGTCCCGAACGGCGCGAACGCGAACCTCGATTACCTTGACGACTACATCGAGGAATACTTCGACGACAAGGAAACAATCTACATCGCGAGCGATACGGACACAAAGGGTGTCCTCCTCCGTGATGAACTCCTCCGCCGCTTCGGGGCTGAACGCTGCCGTGTCCTTGAATACGGCGAGGGCTGTAAGGACGCAAACGAACACCTGCAGAAGTTCGGGCGGGAAAGCCTGTTGAAAGTCCTCGCGGACGCTCCCGAAATAAGGCTCGAGGGGGTGTTCACGGTGAGCGACTTTGAACAGAGCCTCGACAGCCTGTTTGAGTACGGGCTGCAAAAGGGCGTGACTATCGGGCACGAGTGTTTCGACAGGCTGTGTTCCTTTGAGACGAAACGCCTGTGTGTCGTGACGGGAATCCCAGGCAGCGGCAAGTCCGAGTTCATCGACGAGATAGCCGAGAGGCTGAATATTCGGTATGATTGGCGGTTCGCCTATTTCAGCCCCGAGAACGCCCCGCTCGCATACCACGCCTCAAAACTGATAGAGAAGTTCACAGGCAAGAAGTTCGACAAGCAACACCTCTCCTACGGGGAATACAAGACGGTCAAGGAACACCTCGAGCAGAACTTCTTTTTCATCAGCCCGCACAATGACTTCAAACTTGACACGATACTCGAAAAGGCGCGTTTCCTCGTGAGGCGCAAGGGTATCAAGTGCCTCGTTATCGACCCGTACAACCGCCTTGAAAGCGAACAGGGGAACAGGAACGAAACACAGTATATCAGCGGCGTTCTTGACAAACTGACGAACTTCGCCCAACTGAACGATGTCCTCGTTATCCTTATGGCGCACCCGACGAAGCAGCCGAAGAATAAGGACGGTATCGTCGAAGCCCCCACCCTGTACGACATCAGCGGCTCGGCGAACTTCTATAACAAGGCTGACTTCGGCATCGTCGTACACCGCAACCGCATTGAGAACACTGTCGAGGTGCATGTCCAAAAGGTGAAGTTCCGTCACCTCGGGGAATGCGGCACAGCCCTGTTCAAGTATAACCTCAATAACGGGCGTTACAGCCCCTATCAAAACGGCATAGAACCCATTTGGGACAACGACAACCACCTCACACGGAGGCGGCAGGAACTTGAACAGGAGGCGGAGGAAGCCGCCGTGTTGCCTTTCGATGACCTCCCCCTCGGAGAGGACGACGACCTCCCGTTCTAACAGATCAACACAGCAGCAGTATGAGTGACGAAATAATGAACACCATTTGTGAGGATGTCGCAGCGATGATACAGCGCACCCGCCCCTGTTTCGGGCGACTCTCGCGCCGAACGCGACCTTATCCTTATGGTTGAACGGCAACGCGCACAAAAACGCGCTGTCGCGGCAGAAACAGCCCAAGGAACAGGTATGGATATATAACAACACTAAATATTACACAGTATGATTATCGAAAAAACATTTTACAGCCTTAAATGCGACGGCTGTGGTAAAGAACTCGAAGACGAAGCAGAGGAATTCGCTTGGACGGACGACAAAAATGCAACAGAGGATGTCGCTGTCGAAGGCGATTGGATGTGCATACGAGGGAAGCACTTCTGCCCCGACTGTCACCACTACGACGAGGAGGATAACCTCGTATTGGGCAATGGTACAATTATCAAACACGACGAGGAGGATTATATATGAAGACACTGACTCTCGCACTCAAAAAGAGGTGGTTCGATATGATAGCCTCGGGCGAAAAGACTGAGGAATATCGAGAACTCACACCTTATTGGCAGAAACGGCTACTTCGTTGCAGATTCACCTGTGACGAGGATTGTGCCATTAAGAGGGCGACAATTCGCCCCGCGTGTCGCCATTTGAAATACACGGACTTTGATACCGTGGTTTTCACTCTCGGATACCCCCGAAAAGATGATATTTCACGGCGCATGGAGTTCAAAGTTTCCAGCATCTCCATAGACAAAGGCAAACCCGAATGGGGTGCAGAACGATATATGGCATATTTCGTTATCAAACTCGGAGAAAAGATATCACGAATAAAGTAAACATCAAATCAGTAATAATCAATTCACTAACAATTTCAGTATTATGGCAAATTTCAGTATTAAGGCTGACCTCCTCAAGATTAAGGGAGCAGCGATGATTAACCTCAAAGGAAAGACCGCGACGAAGCGTTGCCTCGTTATCCCCGTCGATGACAGCGGGCTGTTCGTAGGCGAAAAGGGCGTGTACCTCAATATGACGGCAGTTGAGATGCGCGAGCCTCGTTACGGCGACACACACTGTGTCAAGATAAACCTCGACCGCGACACATACAACGCCCTGTCGGAGGAGGAACGGAAGAACATCCCTATCCTCGGAGGTATGCACGAACTCGAACAGCAGGTGCGCACGATGCAGGTGACACAGACAATCGATGTATCACAGGCGGCGGACAACCCCGATGACGACCTTCCGTTCTAAAATCGCCGTGATATGAACCCTGTACAGTTCTTCGACAAGGTGGCGGAAATGCGCGAGGCGCAGCGAGAGTACTTCCGCACACGCAGCAAGGAGGCTCTTATCAAGAGCAAGCAGACGGAGCGTGAAATCGGCAACGAGATCGAGCGCGTGAAATCCATAAGAGCGAGCAACCCCACGACAGCGGGATAACAGCCCTTGGCAACACTTCAATTGTGGCGGGACTATGCGCCCGCCCTTTGAAGTCTTTGGCGCAAACGCGATTTGCGCCCGAATTACAGCCCCGAAACAATCAAAACAATAAAACCCTCACGATGACAAAGAAAACGCGAAATACGGCGGATTCGCCAAAAATAACGACATCAACAGATCTATTCACTTGCCTGTGCCGCAGCGACCTCGGTGTCCGCTGTGTCAAGGAGTACAGGTTCCACAGCGTCCGCAAGTGGAGGTTCGACTATGCGATACCCGAACACCTCGTCGCACTTGAAGTCGAGGGCGGCGTTTGGACAGGAGGGCGGCACACCTCCCCGAAAGGCTTCCTCGGCGATATGGAAAAGTACAACACAGCGACGATTATGGGTTGGAAAGTCCTCCGAACAACGCCCGATGACCTGTGTACAAATAAGACGCTAAATATGCTAAAAACCGCCATTTTCGGTCTAAAAAACGACGAAAGCGTGCCAAAAACCGACGAAAACGGTCTTTTTTTGCCTAAAGGGTGATTATATTGTAATCGTTTTCTTACCTTTGTGCTTACAGCAGAATTACATTGGATTTCAATAATAAAAACATATTATGTACAAATTCTCCGAATATGTGTCCCTCGGACACCCCGACAAAATCGCTGACTACATCAGCCAATACCTGCTTGACAGGTACATCGAGCAAGACCCCGACACCCGTTACGCTGTCGAGGTGCAGATTAAGAACTACCGCGTGACGCTCGGAGGCGAGGTGACAAGCAAGGCTTCGTTCAGCCTGCAGTTCATCCGTGAGTTTGTCCGCGCCGCTGTAAACGAGATAGGCTACACCCGCGACTATATGGAGCGTTGGGGTGCTGACAACACTATATGCGGCGAACTCCTCGAAGTTGAGTGCCTTATCAACCAACAGTCCCCCGACATCGCACAGGGGCTTTCGGGTTGGGGTGATCAAGGCATCTTCTTCGGTTATGCTGAACCGTTCGAGGCGAGCGGCTATATGCCGAAAGACCACGCCATAGCGAAGCGGCTGTGCAGGGTTCTGTTCGACAGCGGGCTTGGCGGTCTTGACATCAAGACACAGGTCGTTATGGACGGGAACACCGTCACGAAAGTTATCGTCGCGATACCCCTCCTCGCCGACAAGGATAGAAAGGCTGTGAAACGCCTCATCAAGAGGACGCTCGGCTGCTCGTTCCTCCCGACGGGCTTCGAGTTGATTATCAACGGCACGGGTCGTTATGTCCGCCACAGCAGCATAGCAGACTGCGGGACAACAGGGCGCAAACTCGCTGTGGACTTCTACGGCGGCAGCGGTCGTGTCGGAGGCGGGAGCCCATGGACAAAGGACGCTTCCAAGGCTGACCTCACGCTGAACCTCCTTGCCCGCCACATAGCCCTGTCTTACGCCGTGAAGCACGGTGTTCCATGTACCTGTTCCCTCGCCTGTTGTATCGGGCGGCAGACCGTTGATATAAGCGTCTGCGACAGCGTGGACAACATCCTGTTCGAGGGCGCACTTGAAATCAGTCCCGCCGACCTCCGCAAGGAGTTCCACCTTGACACCCCGATATACGCCTCAATGTGCCGTTGGGGACTGTTCGGAGAGTATCAGCAGGATAAGGCGTGGGAGAAAGTCGAATTCAAAACATTGCAGAAATGAATACAGAAATCGTAAACCTGTCACAGATACAGGTAAACGGGGCGAACCCCCGTATCATCAAGGACGAGAAGTTCGAGAAACTTATCAATAGCATACTCGCCCTGCCGAAAATGCTCTCCCTGCGCCCGATTGTAGTTGATAATACTTTCGTTGCGCTCGGAGGCAATATGCGTTACAGAGCCTTGACCGCGATAGCCGACCTTGACGAGAACGAACTGTCCGACCGCCTTGCCTCGATCCGTGATGTGCAGAAGAAAACACAGGCGGAACAGGACGCGCTGCTGAACTATTGGCTGCGGTGGAAAGACAAGCCGACCGCCCCTGTTATCCGCGCCTCCGAACTGACAGATGATGAACAGCGCGAGTTCATCATCAAGGATAATGTCGGCTTCGGCGAGTGGGATATGGAAGCCCTCTCCAACGAGTGGGACGCGGAAGACCTCGACGCTTGGGGCGTTGATG
>Ga0129312_1001225_pt1 | contig 15812 bp, 11 predicted proteins | sample O827metagenome_FD_94434 | JGI IMG/M metagenome (GOLD analysis project Ga0129312, IMG submission 94434) | Orangutan group fecal microbial communities from Wisconsin, USA - O827 metagenome | ecosystem: Host-associated > Mammals > Digestive system > Large intestine > Fecal | place: USA: Wisconsin... | reverse complement strand
CTTTCTCCGTCATCTTTTGATAAACTACTCGTCAATATCGACCCATTCATAACCCAGATAAGTCGTAAATGCCTCTTTTAAGATATCCTTCATATGTCCGACTCCGACACAGGTATGATGCTTAAAGCCACCCTTTGCCAATTTGATCATCTTATCCTGCATATGATCCATCTGACATACGCCAGCGCATCCGAAATATGCATCCTCGATCGGATCATCCGTAAATTCCGCCTCACTCGCATACATGATCACCTTGCCATCTACGGTCAGACAGTTTGAGATCGTCGCCTTCATCGGACGGATCCGGCCTTCATTCGTGCCCCATCCGGAACCGGGATCGCCCTTTGCAAACATCTTGTGCTCGGTCACAGTTCCCTTCTCTGTCATCAGGCTCTGTGCCGTCGAACCGCAGTGGAACAGGATGACCTTATTCTCATCATCACCATAATTATTGTTCCAGTCCAGAACGGCTGTCGGCTGTTCGCTCGCCAGCGCCATCGCACGCATAGAAATTGCTGATGTCAGATCGATCTCGCAGGATGTCACGATGCCACGATCGTTCAACTCCGAGAGCAGTACACACGGGCAGACACGAAGGATCGTCTCCATCTCATTCCAGCAGCGGATTGCCAATGCATCCAGATGATATTCTTCCACATACTCATCGATCACGACACTGATCTTAGCGAGTGTGTTCTGATTTGCCTCGGGAACACGGCTAAAATCAGCGTAATTGTGCAGCACCTCTTTTTTCGCAAGTACTGCGGCATCATCATCCGCTTTCTGATTCACTTTATAGACCAGTTCGGACAGATCAAAGGATTCTACCGTGATACCGTTCTTCTGCAGACCGATCTCGTCAAAACGTGTCGTCTTGAACGCAGTCGTGCGGGCGCCGATACAGCCGATCGTGAATCGCTTCATGCCGTTTACAACACGGCAGATCGCCGCAAAATCTCTCAGATTCTCCTGGAATTTCTCGGATAACGGATGTACCACGTGCGGCTTTAACACGGTAAACGGCACCTGATACTGTGTAAACACATCCGTTACGGAGAATTTACCGCAAAATGCATCTCTGCGGTGTGCAAAATCCATCTTGCCGATCTCGTCCGGATACGCCTGCATCAGGATCGGAACTCCCGCATCCTGAAGTGCTGTGATCGCTCCGTTCTCATCTGCAAATATCGGCATGGAAAAGATCACACCGTCATACTCGCCCTCATGCTCCTTGAGCCACTTTGCATACAGACGTCCCTCATCTCTCGTCTCGATCCCGCCGAATCTCGTCAGGGATGCATCCATCGCGATATAATCATATCCGGCATTCGTGACCGCCTGGATCATATCCTCTCTCGCACCGTAGATCAGTTCTCCGGGCATAAATCCACGGTTACAAAAAGCTAAAGCAAATGTCATCTTTTTACCCATAGTCGTTTAGTCCTCCCCTGCAAACACTTTCATTGCGTTCTTTACATTATCCTGCATCGCAGCGCGTGCGACCATAAAAATAGATGAGAAGAATACCTGGTCTCCCTCTGATAATCCCTTCAGATAATCGGCGACTGCTGCCCCGCCTGCCTTGTCCATATATGTAAAGTAGTTGATCTTTCTCACACCGGCTGCTACAGCCTTGTGGTAATCCTCTGTGCTCACACCGGAACCGCCGTGCATAACTACGGGGATGTTGCCGGTCTTCGCGCGCACATTTTTCACCACATCAAAATCCAGTCTCGGCTCTGTCAGATATATGCCATGTGTCGTTCCAAATGAACATGCCAGTGCATCGATGCCTGTCTCTGCCACGAATCTGGCTGCCAGATCCGGATCTGTGTAGATCTTGGTATCATCATCCACACCGGCACCGTCCGCACCGCTTCCAGACTCACGTTTGCCCATAGAACCCAGTTCTGCCTCCACGGAAGCGCCATACTTTTTCGCCATCTCCACCGCTTTTTTTGTGTTCGCCAGATTCTCCTCATACGGGAGTACGGAGCCGTCATACATGATACCGGTAAATCCGATGTCCAATGCCTGCTGCAGATAGTCCAGTGTCTCACCGTGATCTAAGTGCACACATACCGGAACGGCGGCCTTTTTTGCCATCTCGACCATGATCGGTCCGATCGTCTTCAGCGGGATCCACGGCTCATGACACTGCGCGAACTGGATGATGACCGGCAGCTGCAGTTCTTCGGCTGCTGCCAGTTCTGCCTCGATTGCTTCCAGTCCGGATGCATTGAATGAACCGATCGCGATCTGTTTCTCTTCTGCGATGTCCAGAATCTCTTTTAAAGTAACTAACATGGTTGTATCCTCCTTTAATATCTGCTGTGGGTCTTTATTACCAAAAATTATTCTCAATCATTTCTGTTCTCATCATACACTTTGCATCTGGTTCTAAATAGTGTATTATGTACTTAAAAACTGTAAAATTGTTTTATAGGAGTGCTATTTATGGATTCACTGACTTTGAACCTGAACCGGGAATTATTGTTAGATCTGATGAAAAATTTTTATGTACTGACAAACATCAAGATCGCACTGTTTGATACAAATGGCTACGAAGTGCTGTCTTATCCGTACATGCATTGTCCCTTCTGCGCCTATGTGCGATCCTTTGAGAGCGGTGCGCGTGACTGTCTCGACAGCAACCGCCGTTCCTTTGAGCGCTGTCAGCATACCGGCAATATGGAGATCTACAAATGCCATGCCGGTCTGATCGAGACGACGGTTCCGCTCATCGATAACGGCATCGTCACCGGATATATCATGTTCGGACAGATCACGGACGAGACGAATTTCTCGAACGTTTCTGCTTCTCTGAGCAGCTATGTGAGCAGATACAACCGCCTCCAGCCCAAGGGTGTGGATGCCTCCATCTATCGTGTGACCTATAAAACCCGCGACCAGATCATTGCAGCCGCCAAGATTCTCGAGGCATGCACCTTTTATGTACTGCTCAAGGATATGGTTTCCCTGCACCGGAAAACATTTATGGAAAATCTCGACAGTTTTTTACTGGATCATCTGTCCGAAGACCTCTCGATCGGCCGGCTCACGCAAGAATTCCACATCAGCAAAAACAAGCTCTATGAATCCTGCAGCAAATATCTGTCCACCGGTATTGCGGAACATATCAAAAAACTGCGTCTGGATGAAGCAAAGCGTCTGCTGACCGAGACCGATCTGCCTGTGTATGAAATATCAGAACGGATCGGATTTAGCGACTATAACTATTTCTGCAGAACCTTTAAAAAAGAGATCGGTATGCCCGCCGGACAATACCGCAGGTCCGAACGCACCGGTCTGTCTTCCTGATTGTTAAAAATGCACAAAAATTATTTTGTCAGGAAAAAACTATTGTAAATTTTAGATTTTCATTGTACAATCCTATCGTTATATGACTGACGGAATAATGTGGGGATTACCACGTGAAGTATAACGATCAAATGCCGACCGTCTGGGCGAAGAGTCCGGACGCGCCGGTTTTTTTGCACTATTCAGGAATTTTCCTCAATATGCCAATTCGTGCATATAAATCCAGTGTGTGACTCTTGACAAATAAGCATAGTTAGTTTAACCTAACCGTGCATCATTCAGCACACGAGCACTGTAACGAAAGGAGAAAACATATGCAGACAGCATGGAGAAGCTTCGAGGGCGGAGCCTGGGAAACAGAAGTAAATGTAAGAGATTTTATTCAGAAAAACTATCACCCTTATGACGGTGACGATTCCTTTTTGGAGGGACCTACCCAGGATACCACAGATCTGTGGAATCAGGTGTTAGAACTCTCCAATCAGGAGCGCGAGGCCGGCGGTGTACTCGATATGGACACAAAGATCATCTCAACGATCACCTCTCACGGCCCGGGATACCTCGACAAGAGCAAGGAAAAGATCGTCGGTTTTCAGACAGACAAGCCGTTCAAACGTGCGCTGCAGCCCTACGGCGGCATCCGCATGGCGATCAAAGCCTGTGAGGATAACGGCTATCACGTAGACCCTGAAGTCGTGGAGTATTTTACCACACACCGCAAGACACACAATGCAGGTGTCTTTGACGCATACACGCCGGAAATGCGTGCCTGCAGAAGTGCACATATCATCACCGGTCTGCCCGACGCTTATGGCCGCGGACGTATCATCGGTGACTACCGCAGACCTGCATTATACGGCGTGGACCGCCTGATCGAAGATAAAAAAGAGCAGTTAAATACGACCCGTACGATCATGTATTCCGATGTGATCCGCGAGCGTGAGGAATTATCCGAGCAGATCCGCGCATTAGAGATGCTGAAAAAGCTCGCCGAGATCTACGGCTGCGACATCTCAAAGCCTGCCAACAACGTGCTCGAAGCAACACAGGCTGTATACTTTGCATATCTGGCTGCCGTCAAGGAGCAGAACGGCGCTGCGATGTCACTCGGACGTACCTCTACATTCCTGGACATCTATGCAGAACGTGATCTGGCCGAAGGCACATTTACGGAGAAAGAGATTCAGGAGATCATTGACCAGTTCGTGATGAAGCTGCGAATGATCAAGTTTGCCCGTACACCAGAGTATAATTCCATCTTTGCGGGAGATCCTACCTGGGTAACCGAATCGATCGCAGGTATCGGCGTGGATGGACGTCATATGGTCACCAAGATGTCCTACCGTTATCTGAACACATTAAATAACATCGGTGCCGCTCCGGAGCCGAACATGACCGTGCTGTGGTCTGTCAAGCTGCCTGAGAATTTCAAGAAATTCTGTGCCGAGACATCGATCAGACACTCTGCGATCCAGTATGAAAATGATGATATCATGCGTGTGGTTCACGGTGATGACTACGGTATCGCCTGCTGCGTATCTTCTATGCGTATCGGAAAGGAGATGCAGTTCTTCGGAGCACGCGCGAACCTCGCCAAGTGTCTGCTCTATGCGATCAACGGCGGTGTCGATGAGATCAGCGGCAAACAGGTCGGCCCGAAATACCGCCCGATCACATCCGAATATCTGGACTATGACGAAGTATGGGATAAATACAAGGATATGATGAAATGGCTGGCAGGTGTGTATGTCAACGCCCTCAACATCATCCATTATATGCATGACAAATACTGCTATGAGAAGCTTGAGATGGCATTACACGATAAGAACGTCCGCAGATGGTTTGCGACCGGTATCGCAGGCTTTTCGGTAGTAGCCGATTCACTCTCAGCGATCAAATATGCCAAGGTAAAACCGATCCGCGACGAGAATGGTATTACCGTCGATTTTGAGATTGAAGGCGACTTCCCGAAATACGGCAATGACGATGACAGAGTCGATGATATTGCCAAAGAGGTACTGCATACCTTTATCGGCTATGTCAAAGGCAATCACACCTACCGCGGTGGTATCCAGACCACTTCGATCCTGACGATCACCTCCAACGTATCCTACGGCAAAAATACCGGAGCCACACCTGACGGACGTAAAAAAGGTGTCGCATTTGCTCCCGGTGCAAACCCGATGCACGGACGCGATACACACGGTGCTGTCGCATCACTGGCTTCTGTTGCCAAACTGCCGTTCATGGACTCTCAGGATGGTATCTCAAATACCTTCACGATCGTTCCTGATGCGCTGGGCAAGGATACGGAAGGTCAGAAGACCAACCTGGTTGCTATGTTAGACGGCTATGCACAGCAGGGTGGACATCACCTGAATGTCAATGTATTAAACCGCGATACACTTCTCGATGCACAGAAGCATCCGGAGCTGTATCCCCAGCTTACGATCCGCGTATCCGGTTATGCCGTGAACTTTATCAAGCTGACCAAAGAGCAGCAGGATGAAGTCATTGCGCGTACGTTCCACGAGCGGATGTAAATAACTGATTATTATTGGAGAGTGTTATGGGAAATCATATGGGTCATATCCATTCGCTGGAAACATTCGGTACCGTAGACGGTCCCGGTGTCAGATTTGTTATATTTTTTCAGGGATGCCCGATGCGGTGTCTGTACTGTCACAATCCCGACACCTGGGATCCCGCAGACGGCCAGCAGATGTCTGCTGACGGAATCATCAGCCGTTTTGAGCGCAACCGTGCGTTCTATCAGACCGGCGGCATCACCGCAACCGGTGGAGAACCGATGCTGCAGATTGATTTTTTAACTGAATTATTTGAGCAGGCAAAAGCGCATAACATTCATACCTGTCTGGACACTGCCGGGATCATGTTCCCGGCAGATGATCCGGCTGCTGATGACACCCATACTGTCGACCGGCCCTCAATGGCACAGATCGAACGTCTGATGGCAGCGACAGATCTTGTCATGCTGGATATCAAGCATATGTCTGACCAGCAGCATCGTACACTGACAGGACACAGCAATGTGCACAGTCTGTCATTCGCACGCTACCTGGATTGCATCCATAAACCGGTGTGGATCCGCCATGTAGTCGTTCCGGGGATCACCTATGATCCGGAAGAACTGACTGCACTTGGACGGTTTCTGGGCACGTTGCACAACGTGGAAAAACTGGAAGTGCTTCCCTATCATTCGATGGGTAAAGTAAAATATGATAACCTGGGCATGGATTACCGCCTAAAAAATACGCCCCAGCTCACAAAAGCCGAGGCGCAACAAGCGGAACTCATTATCCGTAACGCTATGAATCTGGCTGAATGATATCAGCGGATTTTTTCAAATTCTTCAAGCGGCAGTGGACGGGAATAATAAAATCCCTGAATACTGTCGCAATTTAATTTCTGCAGAAATGACACCTGTTCGTCTGTCTCTACGCCTTCTGCTGTCACATGCATGCCCAGATCCTTTGCCAGGGCGATCGTATGCTCAAGCAGCCGGTCTCCACCGTAATTGCCAATATAATCGATCAGGCTCTTATCGATCTTCAACGTATCAAAATGCATCGTGTTCAACGCTGCAAAAGAAGAATATCCTGCTCCAAAATCATCTATATGTAACGGGAATCCCGCCATACAGAAACGGTCTGCCAACTGGTCGATCGACTTATTATCGACTGCTGCCGTCTCTGTGATCTCGATCGGAACATATTTCGGATCAATGCCGACTTCTTCCGTGATCTTCTTGTACCGCTCTACCACGCTCTGGAAATACAGACTGGCACGCGATAAGTTTACCGAGATGGGAAACATGTGAAGGTTCTCATCCATCCACTTTTTCTGCTGCAGACATACATTCCGGAATACATACTCATCCAGATAGCGTATCATTCCATTACGCTCAAACAATGGGATAAATACTCCCGGCGATACCAGTTCTCCCTTATCATTCCGCCAGCGTACCAGCGCCTCAGCACCGACCAGTTCATTATTTCCCGGATGATATTTCGGCTGATACCATATCTCAAACCGATGTTCACGGATGGATGATTCGAACGCATCTTCCATCTGCTTTTCCTGTAAGATCCGTGTTGCATCCACCTGACTGAAAAATGCATGATTGATATCCTTGCGGTGTTTTACCTCATGGCGCGCAATATTGGCCTCGTTGTAGGTCTGCTCGATCTTCTTGTCCGGTGTCCATTCCGCGATACCAAAATACGGCACCTGCTGCGGTACACCCAGCTCCGTTGAGCGACTGCTCAAACGGATCGTGATCATCTCTAGCCGTTCTGCGACTGCCTCCGGATCCTGCAGCGCATAGTATATGATAAAATGATCCGCATTGATATGTGCAGCCAGATCATTCTCGCCGAGATCCTGCCTAATACACTTCCAGATCTCTTTTAAGATCTCATCCCCCTTCGTGATTCCGCAGATCGAATTGACCACCTTAAAGGAATGAATATCCATCGAAATGATATATCCGGGTCTTGTCTTATCTGCCAGACACTTCTTAAAGCGCACATAATTGTCCCCACCCGTCACCGGATCTATATATGCGTAACGCTCTAATTCATTGGTCTTCTCCCTATTGATATCCGAAAATCCGTAAATTGCGCGATGCATGACTCTGCGCGGAGAGAGACTCACGATCTTCATACGGCAATACTGTACACGACCGTCTCTGATCGCCCTGAAGTCATGGGTCAATATCTTATTTTCTCTGAAAAATTCGCGCAGGTTCTCCCGGTCACAAAGTGCCAGCATCTCCTCCTGATCTTCTTCCATGACAGTTTGCCTGACATATGATGTAATTGCCTTCTCATATGACGGTCTTGATCTGAAAAATGTACCATACTCCCGCTCGATCGCATCACTGAGACGAAACGGTGTAACCATATCCTTCTGATAATCGATAAAATAGATTGAGTGATAATCATCACTCAATGCGCGCACTAACTCAGCGGATGCTATCTCATCACCCAGCGTTTCCAGAATACCGATCGCACTCAGCGGTTTGCCATCTGCATCACGCTCTGTTAATGTCAATGAGACACGGATCGGTTCTCCGTCCATTCTGCCACGCAGATTTGCAACAGCACGTACCTCTCCCCGATCGATCGTTTCAAACATTTTTCTGCAGATCGGGGCATCCTCCGGAACGACCAGTTCATCAAGCGCAGCCTGCGGCATCGGAGCATATACCTTCTTACATCCCAGCCTCTCCACCGACACATCCGAGCAGATCATTGCCTTATCCTGCGGATAATATCTAATTGTATAGATTCCCGCAGCCGCCAGCGCATTCTGCGCACCTTTATTTGGCTCCGAATATGTTTTCCCCTGATATGTTACATTTTCCATAAAAATGCCACCTTCCATGAGAACTCATAACTTTCTTTCATTTTTGTCTAATTTTATTCATTTATTTTAACATCAATTTTTTCCATAGTCAATAATTGTCAGAGAATAATACTTGTAACAGTTCAGCCATCACCGAGAACGAATGGCGCGGACTGAACTCATTATATAAAAAAGGGCCAGCGCCTGTTACAGTGCTGGTCCTGTGATCATTTACCGATGTCCGGTTAACCTTCGATCGATATATACTTTTTCTGCTCTACCTTCGGTTTTGCTTCCTTTTTAGGAATCTCCAGTGTCAGAATACCATGTTTGAACTCGCCCTTGATATCCTCCTGTGTAACATTATCGCCTACATAGAAAGATCTTGCACAGGAACCTGCATAACGCTCCCTGCGGATATATTTACCGGTATCCTTCTCCTGCTCGTCCTTATCCAAGCCCTTAGCTGCACGGATCGTCAGATAACCATCTTCCAGTGACACCTGCAATTCATCCTTCTTGAAACCGGGCAGATCGATGATCAGCTCGTAGCCATCCTCTTTCTCTTTGATATCTGTCTTCATCAGATTCTTCGCCTGTTTTCCGTACAATGCCTTCTCTGTGTCCGGAAATGCCGGGAACATTGAGCTCGTTGAAAGTGTCGGGAATGCAAAATCATTCATAAAATCATCAAATAAGTCTTCTCCAAAAATACCATGCATCATCATAAGTCATATCTCCTTCCAGATAAAAAATTGTTATCGCACGATCGGAGAGATCCGAAGTGTTCTTTTCTTTTAATGATTATGTTATACCACTGACGTTAGCACTCGTCAATAGAGAGTGCTAACAATTCACATTTTTTTCACAATTGGATTTTTTCATAAACAGCATACTTTTGATATGATATAATGAGTGCAAACGAGTCAACATGCTTGCATGATTGACGAGTGACGAATGCTGGTCATGTGCCGGTTTTGCACATGATATAATGTTACTATTATATTTAAGGAGCCTCCTTTATGAAATTATCTGTCTTTCTGGCACTTGTCACCTATGCGTGTGCCACAACCTTCAGTCCCGGTCCAAATAATGTGCTGCTGCTCTCTTCCACCGGGCAATACGGTTTCAGGAAATGTCTGCCGCTCATGCGCGGCATCTGGACCGGACTCATCACTGTCATGCTGATCTGCGGATTTGGCTGTGCACTGTTGAGCGATCTGATCCCTTCTATTGAAAGATACGCGCGATTTGCCGGCGCAGCCTACATTCTGTGGCTCGGTTATAAAACACTGACACGGTGCCCGGTTACTTTACCGGATCAGGCAGCCGGGCAGACGCAGGAGATTCCACTGCGGTTTCTGAACGGTTTTCTGCTCCAGTTCCTGAATATCAAGATTCTGATGCTGGGAGTCGCAGCCTACTGCAGCTTTGTGCTCCCTTATGGCACTTCCGTTCCCGCTACCCTGATCTTCGCCATAACGATGGCTGCCTGCGCCGCCGCCGGCAATCTGATCTGGGCAAGCGTCGGAACACTGCTGTATCCGGTCTATCACAAATATGACCGGATCTTCAACATCGTGATGGCACTGCTGTTATTCTGGTGTGTCTATAAGATTTTATTTATCTGACCGGATTTATTTTTGCACTAAAAAAGGATCTTTCTGACCGGAAAGATCCTTTTTCCATTATTTGACTTTCTTATTTTGTAAATGCATCTACAAGTGATCTCGCCTCAGCCTCATCAAATCCATCTGTATTGACAAGCTGATCTACAAACCAGTCTGCCACACCGGCAGTCGCCTGTTTGAAGCTGTCGGTATCGATGTCCTCCGTATGCAGTACTTCAATCGTATCGTTTGCTTCCCAGTCTGCTACCAGCTGATCACACTCATAACGGTTGATCATACGCTGATATTCTACAGTCTTTTTCGCATTTTCTTCTACGATCGCTTGCTGTTCCTGCGAAAGACTATTGTAGATCTCATCATTCATACAGAAGAACAAGCAGTCATAATATGCATTCCACAGTGAGATATAATCCTGCACTTCCTGTACCGATGCGGATGCGATCGCCGGAAGGGGATTCTCCTGTCCCTCAACCGTATTCTGCTGCAAAGCAGTGTAAGTCTCAGACCAGTTCATATTGGTCGCATTTGCCTTCCAGTCCTCATAGGACTTCATCAGCAGATTAGATCCTGCCACGCGGATCTTCAGTCCGTTCAGATCATCTACAGATGCCACCTGACGCTTAGAGTTCGTCAACTGACGGAATCCATTCTCTGCCAGTCCGAAACATTTCAGTCCCATCCCCTCTAAGATCTCTTCCATCTTCTGACCAGCTTCGCCGTCAAACTTGGCATCGACATCATCATAATCATCAAAGATATACGGCAGTGATACGACATTGAATCTGTCATCAAATCCGGAATAGATCAGGTTGCTGTGCATAGATACCTGCACCGGATCGCCCTCCATCAATGCTCCGATACCATCCTTCTGGGAACCGTTTGTCAGCTGATCAGAGAAACCGTCTACGACAACCTTGACCTTGCCACCGGTAGACTCATTCATCAGCGCACCGAAATATCGTCCTGCTTTTGCCCAGGTAGATGTCTCTCCGGTTGAACATGCATAGTGCCAGGTCATCTCGTCCCAGTCTGTCGTTGCCGGTGCGGCATCTTTGGCTGCGTCATACTCTTCATTATCATATGCTTCGACATTCACCGTCTCTGCCGTAAATGCATTGACCAGTGATTCAGCCTCTTCCTGCGAGAATCCGTCCGTGTTGACAAGCTGATCGATGAACCAGTCTGCCACATCTGCAGTCGCCTCTTTGAAGCTGTCTGTGTCGATATCCTCTGTTCGCGCTTCCTCGATCGTATCGTTTGCTTCCCAGTCCTCAACGAGCAGCTCACACTCGTAACGGTTGATCTCACGCTGATAGTCAACCGTCTTTTTCGCATTGGCATCAACGACTTCACGCTGCGCATCTGTCAGACTGTTATAAATATCACCATTCATACAGAAGAACAGACAGTCATAATATGCGTTCCACAGTGAGATATAATCCTGTACTTCCTGTACCGATGCGGATGCGATCGCCGGAAGCGGGTTTTCCTGTCCCTCGACCGTATTCTGCTGTAAAGCGGTGTATGTCTCGGACCAGTTCATATTGGTCGCATTTGCCTTCCAGTCCTCATAGGACTTCATCAACAGGTTAGATCCTGCCACACGGATCTTCAGTCCGTTCAGATCATCCACGGATGTCACCGGGCGCTTAGAGTTCGTCAACTGGCGGAAACCGTTTTCAGCCATACCGAAACACTTCAGCCCCATGCCCTCTAAGATCTCATTGAGCTTTTCGCCTGCCTCACCATCTAATTTGGCATCAACATCATCATAATCATTAAAGATATACGGAAGCGATACGACATTAAATCTGTCGTCAAATCCGGAGTAGATCAGGTTGCTGTGCATAGAGATCTGTACCGGATCGCCTTCCATCAATGCTCCAATTCCATCCTTCTGGGAACCGTTCGTGAGCTGATCGGAGAAACCGTCTACGACAACCTTTACTTTACCGCCGGTGGATTCTTCCATCAATGCGCCAAAGTAACGTCCTGCCTTGGCCCATGTCGATGTCTCACCGGTTGAGCATGCAAAATGCCAGGTCATCTCATCCCACTCAGCATCATTATAATAAGCATCCTCAGACGGATCATATGTCTCATTATCATATGCCTGAATTTTAGAATCGTCTGCAGCTACATCTGCAGGTACACTCATACCGGTCGTATATGCAGCGCGCGGGAAATAAGTAAATACTACTAATACGATCAACGCTGCTGCGATCATCGGCATGACTGCCTTGGAGATCTGCTGTAATGTAACTTTTGCTACATTTTTTACCTTCAGACTGATCGCCACGAACAGATTGACACCTACCGGCGGTGTAACCTGTCCGATTGCCAGGTTTAAGGTAGCCATGATACCGAATGCGATCGGGCTGAAGCCAAGTGATATGCAGATCGGGAACATGATCGGAATAAAAATATACATTGCTGAGTTTGCATCAATAAAGCAGCCTGCGATCAGGAAGATCACATTACAGATCAGCAGGAATACGAACTTATTGGATGATACGCTGCCAAGCAATGAAGTCGCTGCCTCTGAGATACCAAACAGTGTACATACATAAGAGAACAATGTCGCAGATGCAACGATCAGCATGATACCACCAGTCGTCTTGGCAGACTCAACAGTGATCTCGAATAACTCTTTCCACTTGATCTCACGATAGATAAATACCCCTACAACCAATCCGTATACTGCAGATACCGCAGCCGCCTCCGTCGGTGTAAATACGCCACCGTAGATACCGCCCAGGATAATTACGGGCATCAAAAATCCCCAGAATGCGTCCTTAAAAGTCACCCAGCGTTCTTTCCAGTCTGCTTTTTCACGTGAAGACTGGATTCCTTTTTTGCGAACCTCGATCATAACCACGATGATCAATGCTAATCCCATCAGGATACCGGGAATAATACCTGCAATAAACAGATCTCCGACATTCTCACCTGTGATAGAAGCATATACTACATATGCGATACTCGGCGGAATGACGATCGCGATCGAGCTGGCTGCCGCCATGAGTGCCATTGCAAACGGAGCGCTGAAACCTGCCTCAACCATTGCCGGGATCAGGATTGCACCAAGTGCAGCCACAGTAGCCGGACCGGAACCTGAGATCGCTCCGAAGAAACATGCTACGATTACGCACACGATAGCGATACCACCGCGTCTGTGTCCGACGCAGCTATCGATAAACTTGATCAAGCGCTTGGAAATACCTGCTTTTGCCATGATATTTCCTGCAAGAATGAAAAATGGGATTGCAAGCAATAACGTTTTACTGATACCTGTGTATGTATTGGTAGCTACGACAGTCAGGCTCTGTCCTGCAGTCAGAATCGCAGCTACGGATGATGCTCCCAGACAGATCGCAATCGGCACATCCAGGATCAAAAGCACAAAAAATACTAAGAAAAGAACAGCAGTGATCATTACTGATTGCCCTCCTTTCTAGCATTTAAAAAATCTAACGTATTTTCAATAAAATGAAGTACCAGAAATACGCCACAGATCGGCACGAATGACCAGAAAATCCATCCGGGCCAATGGAGTACATATGTGTGTGCATCCTGCTTATACTCAGCCAGCGCGCGGATCACGCCCTGCCAGGTCAGGATTGCACAATAGATTAGGCTGAATACATTAGCCACCAGCTTCTGCACCAGTCTTGCAGTTCCGCTCAACCGGTCAGAGATCAGGCTTAAACCTACCAGTCCACCATCCTCCCGACATGCAAGAGCAGCTCCCATCAGGGAGATCAGCACAAAAAGTGCTACGACCAGCTCATCCACCCATGTCAGAGAGTGGTTCGCCAGTTTTCGACCCACGACATTTGCGAACATGAGCATTAATGACGCGATCAGGGTAACGGCCATCACTACGTTCTCGACCTTTACCACGCCGCGCATGATTTGTTTGTACGTGTTCATATCTAATCCTCCTCATTTGTTAACCGGGGCTGTGTTGTACCTTCACAGCCCCGGTGTATCATAACTGTCGTCCCCGGCAACAGCTACGTCTTATCTTATAAAGCAGCCTTGATCGCTGCCAAAAGATCATCATACGATTCAAAAGCAGGCAGTTCCGGATAGTCCTTCTTGATCTGTTCTGTGCTCTTGAATAAAAATCCGGCCTTGCTCGCCTGGATCATTGCGAGATCGTTAAAGCTGTCTCCGCTGGCGATCGTCTCATATCCGATCGACTGTAATGCTTTAACAGTCGTGAGTTTTGACTTCTCACAGCGCATCTTAAATCCGGTGATCTCCCCATTCTCTGCTACCTCTAAGCTATTACACATGATCGTCGGCCAGCCGAGCTTCTTCATCAGTGGAGTGGCAAACTGCTCAAATGTATCACTGATAATGATCACCTGTGTCAGAGAGCGCAATTCGTCCAGAAATTCCTTTGCCCCGGGAATCGGATCGATCTTTGCGATCGTCTCCTGAATCTCCTTCAGTCCAAGACCATGCTCCTTTAAGATATTCAGACGAAAATTCATCAGTTTGCCATAATCCGGCTCATCTCTGGTCGTCCGCTTCAACTCCGGAATACCACTCGCCTCAGCAAATGCGATCCAGATCTCCGGAACCAATACACCTTCCAAGTCTAAACATACAATATTCATGTCTCTACTCCTTTATCTTTACATAACCTACATGTTTTCTAGATGTTCCTCACTCACTTTAACCGAGTAACGTCCTATAGTATACTACTATAAATTAATGATAAGTTCAAGGTGTTTTTATAATAACAAACCCTGTTCGGGTCCGACTGGACTCGAACAAAAATAAGAGACAGGAAAATATCCTGTCTCTTATTTTTAATCGACGTGCGTGAGAGGATTCGAACCCCCGACACCTTGGTCCGTAGCCAAGTGCTCTATCCAGCTGAGCTACACACACATATTCAATTAGGACCCTTCGGTCAATGCCCGCGACCGGAATCGAACCGGTACTGTGTCACCACAACAGGATTTTAAGTCCTGCGCGTCTGCCAGTTCCGCCACGCGGGCATGTACATAAGTTGTACAATGGGACCTATAGGGCTCGAACCTATGACCCTCTGCTTGTAAGGCAGATGCTCTCCCAGCTGAGCTAAGATCCCTTATTTTGTTAAACGACCCAGACGGGACTCGAACCCGTGACCTCCGCCGTGACAGGGCGGCGCTCTAACCAACTGAGCCACTAGGCCTGAATCATTTCTTAATTTCGTATTTAAAATGGACCTTCAGGGACTCGAACCCAGGACCGACCGGTTATGAGCCGGTTGCTCTAACCAACTGAGCTAAAGGTCCGTAGTTAAATGACCCCAACGGGAATCGAACCCGTGTTACCGCCGTGAAAGGGCGATGTCTTGACCGCTTGACCATGGGGCCGCAATAGTTGATTCCCTCATTTCAAATATGAAAAGAACTCCCCAAGTAGGACTTGAACCTACGACACTTCGGTTAACAGCCGAATGCTCTACCGACTGAGCTATTGAGGATT
>Ga0129312_1001224_pt1 | contig 15825 bp, 19 predicted proteins | sample O827metagenome_FD_94434 | JGI IMG/M metagenome (GOLD analysis project Ga0129312, IMG submission 94434) | Orangutan group fecal microbial communities from Wisconsin, USA - O827 metagenome | ecosystem: Host-associated > Mammals > Digestive system > Large intestine > Fecal | place: USA: Wisconsin... | reverse complement strand
ATTTTATAGAATACGATGTTATTCATGATAAAAAAAGAACGTTGAGGAATCTGATATTTACTAAATATTTGGATTATTATAGGGATAATGGCAATATTAGTGCTGGTGAAAAGATCGTTATAGATTTATTGGAAACATTAAATGTTAAAATATAAATTAACAATGATGATGTTTATGCGTGTATATTAATAATGCTTAATTATATAATAGAGATGTGTCACTTTCTATTCATCTACCAAATGGATTAGAATGCCAAGAGTAGCGTAAACTAGCTATCAAGAAAGGATACGGTAACAATATACATTGCAGGAAAGCAGTAAATATGGGAAGTACATAGGTTTATTAGATATTTGCAGGTTGGTGTAGTACATACACAGTAATTGGCAAATTCGGATGAAAGTAAGAACACCGGTGCCTTGGATTGTTTTATGGATTGGATGATTACAGAAGTTTATAAAGCTAAAATCTGGTTTGATTTTAGCATATGTACCAACCTAAAAAAGATAGACAGTATGAGGATTGTGATAGTCACATCGTCAAATTAATGGAATATTTGGCAACAGAGTGGAGTATTAATATAACTGAATAACGTATATCGAAAAGCAATCCGATTGCGAAATATTTTATACTGTATGGTGTTAATATAATAAAAAACTTAGTCGATATAAATAATAGTGGAATCTGTATGTTTTTGACTATACCTGCTAGCAACAGGTAGGATATTACAAATGCAATGGTAGGGTGGTGTTGTTCCATGCCTATTTTTATGGTGGGATTATCCGCAAAAATGAATAAAATTTTTAGCCTAGGAGCAAAGCTCGTAGGCTTATTTTCGTGAGGAAAATTATGATTATAAATGTATCCTGCAGTAACTTCGAGCAATCCGTAAGAAAAATTTATCTAGATAAAGAGCAGTCTGTTGTAGGTGTAACCTTGGGAGAAGGCTCCTATTTGGTACAGGGAACGTTGGACTTTGGTAGTCCTCAGTGTCATGTTTTGATTGGAAAATATTCTTCCATTGGACATAGAATAAAGTTTATTGCAGGCTTGAATCATGATAGCAGCAGAGTTAGTACATATCCTTTTCATGAAGCCTTTGAGGGAATGCATGGCGGGAGTGTTAATAATTATCCAGAATCGAATCACTATCAGATTGTCATAGGCAATGATGTGTGGATTGGTGCAGATGTAACTTTATTAGGCGGTGTGAAGATTGGCAATGGCGCTGTAATAGGTGCAGGAGCTGTTGTAGCCAAAGATGTGCCTCCTTATGCAGTAGTTGTGGGCAATCCAGCGAGAGTAATCAAATATAGATTTGATGAAGCTACCATTGAATGGTTGCAGAAGCTGCGCTGGTGGAATTGGACACCAGAGAAAATTAAGTTCTGTTGGCCAGAAATGGAAAATATGGAGGCTTTTAAGGAAAAATATCGCGAAATTCCTACAATGAAAATTAGTGGGGAATGTCAGGAATTGCAGAATGTTATTAAGCAATTTAAAGAGGAAAGGTATCAATTTTATTATTTTGTGCCTGATTTATTGTCCAAAGAAAAAATATGGCAGACCGTTTTAAGCAAATTCGATACTGGAACGGATAAGAAAATTCTATTTATAGATATGCCAGCAGAGATACCTAGCAATGTTAAATCTAAATTTGAGAAATTGATTAATAGCTATCAGCAAGGCCAGCTGGTTTTGAATCAATCAGGTGAAGATTATACTAGCAAATGTATAATACCTTTAATGGATTATATAATTACCACCAAGGAAGCAGATTCGTCTTTTATTGCAGATATAGCAACTAGCGCAAATGTTAAAATTTTGTATGGTATGAATGAATTTTAGGAGTGTATTAAACAGATGAATTTACTTTTTATTGGAAACAGCATTACAAAACATGGTAAATGTTCTTATTGGCCTGGAGTATGGGGCATGGCAGCTAGTTCACCAGAAAAGGATTATGTTCATTTGTTGGTGGATAAATTACGAAAAAGTGGGCAACATGTAGAATATGCGGATATTAACTTCTTTAAATGGGAAATAATGGATCACGATAGAGATGAGGTATTGCCTCTACTAGATGATTTGCTGTATAAATCTTATGATTACATTATAGTACAATTGGGCGAGAATATATCTTCTGTGGCTAATTTGGAGGGAGATTTTCGTTCTCTTTTGATATATTTACAGAAATCATGTTTAAAGGAAAATATTTTGGTTTGCAGTTCTTTTTTTCAAAAGGATGATGTAGATAACATCAAGAGGAATATATGTTCTCGGGGGGGTGGACAATATGTATCCTTTGAAGATATTCGTTGCATTGCCCCATATATCGCCGGTGAAAATATTGAAATAAAGTTGGATAATAAGATCTTTCATATTAATCATACTGGAGTTGCTATTCATCCAGGAGATAAGGGTATGGAGATGTATGCTGAACGACTATTTAATTGTATTAAAAAGAAAGGTAACATAGATTGTAATATGAAAAATAATACTGATGATATTACAAATAAAAAATTTTTTTCTAAAGAAAAATATGCTGCTTGGATTCAGCAAAATAAGAATGACATAAAAAAATTAGTATTTCTACAAAAATATGAAGAAGCTCTGGCGAAGATAACCACATTAGCTAATAGCTTGTACGAAAGCAATCAATATTATGTGGACGATGATCTGGAAAATGCATTGCTTAATATTCAGAAGCAGTTACAAAAAAAGTGTGATTTTGAAGAAATAAAAGATGTAAATACCAAAACAGTTTTATTTTATGATGGTTTTGGTTTGGATAGCAGGGGGCTCGCTTATATATATCTAAAGGCTTTGGTTAATTTGGGTTACAAGGTAATATATATGACTATACCAAATGCACAAGGCAATATTCCAAGAATTACTAAGCTGATTGAAGATGCAGGCGGGGAAATAGTATTTTGTCGGACTGATAGTTATACATTGTGGTATCAATATATATGCAAGGTGTTTTCTATCGTCAAGCCAACAAAGGCTTTTTTCTATACTACACCATATGATGTATCTGCTGTTATGGCTTTTAACCAACTTGCAGGTCAGGTGGAAAGATATCAGATAAATTTAACAGATCATGCTTTTTGGCTAGGTGTCAATGCCTTTGATTATTGTTTGGAATTTAGAGATTATGGAGTCAATATATCTTTGACACATAGGTTGATTGCAAGTAATAAAATATTGAAACAGCCTTATTATCCGGATATAAATAAGGATATGAAGTTTCAAGGTTTTCCTTTTGAAAGGAAGAAAGATGATTTTGTGGTATTTTCAGGGGGATTTTTGTACAAAACCATTGATGTTGATTTGATTTATTATAAGTTGGTGGAATATCTGCTGTTAAAATATCCACAACTCAAATTCTGGTATGCGGGGTATGGTTCTAATGAGGAGTTTCACCCATTAAGAGAGTTAATGGCACAATATCCAAATCGTGTTTTTTATACTACGGAAAGAAAGGATTTATTTCAGGTTCTGGAAAATGTGGATATGTATTTGAATACTTATCCTATAGGAGGTGGACTGATGACACAGTATAGTGCCGCAGCAGGAATTCCTCCGTTTACATTATCAGATAGTGGGGATTTTTGTGTAGAATTGTTACTGGATGGGAACACTCTTGATATAGAGACTAGAGACATAGATAAGCTAGTTTTGTATGTTGATAATTATATAAAGTACAAAGTAAATAATATGGAATACAAAGAAAAAATACGTAATTCCGTAATAGATGAAATAGATTTTACTAATAATTTACAAAGAATATTAATGAATAAAGAATCTAGTTATAGAAATTTTATTCATGACATATCATATATTATATCAAAGGAAAAAAATGATTTTTGGCAGAGATTTACAAAGCGGTTTTGCAATAAATAGGGGAATATTATGCAGGTTATAAAATATGTTTTTCAACCCCATGGGGATGATAGAGGGCAGCTGATTGCCTTGGAGGAATTTAAGGATATTCCTTTTAGAATCAAACGCGTTTATTATATGTATGATACTGCGGAAGGGGTGGTTCGTGGACATCACGCCCATAAATCATTGGAGCAGATATTGGTTTGTATTCATGGAAGCTGCAAAATCAAGCTGGATAATGGACATGAAAAAAAAGTTGTGCCCTTGGAAAAACCTTATGAAGGATTGTATGTGGCCAATAATATGTGGCGGGAGATGTATGATTTCTCTCCTGATGCAGTGCTGATGGTATTAGCTTCTGAACTGTATAATGAGGAAGATTATATACGTGATTATGATGAATTTCTAGAATTTGTATCTAATAATCCTGCGGAAATTTGAAATAGGTTATCGTATAAATCATACAGTTATATTAAATAGAGGGTTGATATGAAACATAATATTGAATATAGGTATGGTAATATTAAATTACGTCCCATAGAGCGCAATGATCTTGAGCTACTAAGGGACTGGAGAAATAACAAAGAAAATACTAGATATTTGCGACAAATAGGTCACATAAGTTCAGATATGCAGCTAGGATGGTATGAAAAATATTTATCTACGAATGATGAACTGGGGTTTTGTATAGAGGAATGTGATGAGCTTAATAGAATGGTAGGAAGTGTTTTTCTGTATGATATACATGATAATCAGGCAGAATTTGGTCGATTTTTAATAGGTGATAATGCAGCTCATGGGAGAAAAATCGGCTTTAATGCTTGTTACGGAGTGTTGCAAATAGGATTTAAAATATTGCAATTGAAGAGTATAGTTTTAAGGTGTTATGAAAAGAACTTCTCAGCGATGAATATATACAAGCAGGTAGGGTTTGAAGAGGTCTCAAAACATTTAGTAATTAATCATGGTGGGTTACCGGATGGTATTGAGTGTGTTATGAAGATTGAACATGCAATTTGAATGAATCTATTATTCATAACATATGCTTTTCGATAACGATATGACAAAGTATGGTAGCTTTGCATAGGAGAATTGTATGAATATTGATTTAACATTTTTGGATAGGCAATATAAACTATATCAACAAGAATATGAAGACGCATTATTGCGTGTAATGCGTTCAGGTTGGTATATTTTAGGGCCAGAAGTTGAGGCCTTTGAAAATGAGTTTGCAGCATATGTTGGATGTAAATATTGCGTAGGCGTAAATTCAGGATTAGATGCCTTGACACTTTCTATTAATGCTTTAGGTATAGGCGCTGGCGACGAGGTGTTGGTTCCTGCCAATACGTATATAGCTACAGTTTTGGCGATTACTAAAAATGGTGCAAAGCCAGTATTTGTAGAACCAGATGTATACTATGGGATTGATGCAGACAGGATAGAGGCTGCTATTACTAAAAAAACTAAAGCCATAATGCCAGTTCATCTTTATGGACAGGCCTGTGAAATGGATAAAATTATGAACATTGCAGATAAATATAATTTAAGAGTTGTGGAAGACTGTGCGCAATCTCATGGGGCAAAGTACAAAGGAACAATGACAGGTGCATTTGGTAATGCAGGTTGTTTCAGTTTTTATCCAACAAAAAATCTGGGTGCTTTTGGTGATGCAGGAGCTGTAGTGACAGATGATGAAGAATTGTATAAAAAATTAAAAATGCTTCGTAATTATGGCAGCGAAAAAAAATATCACAATCATATTGAAGGGGTAAATTCTCGCATGGATGAAATGCAGGCGGCGCTCTTACGCGTCAAGTTATTGCATTTAGAAAAATTGAATTGCGAACGCATAGAGATAGCGGATTATTATAATAGAGAGATAAAAAATCCGGCAATTCAATTGCCGGCAATACGCTGTTCAGAAACTAATCATGTTTATCATCAATATGTAATTAGAATAAAAAATAGAAGTAAGTTTCAACAATATTTGGCTGACAATGGTATTAAGACAATGATACATTATCCTGTTCCGCCTCATTTGGCAGAGTGCTATCGATATTTAGGGTACAAAAAAGGAGAGTTGCCTACAGCAGAAAAATATGCAGAGGAAGTTTTGAGCTTGCCCATGTTTAATGGGATGGCTGAGGATGAAATGATGTATGTTGTTAAGGTAATAAATGGCTTTTAATTGTAGTATTTATAAGGGAGAGATTAATTAATAGTCTTGATAAGTAGCAAAAATTGTAAAAGAAAGGAATGTATAATAATTATATCTTTATAATTATTATACGGAACATATAATGCCAACACAGAAACTTTATTTTTTAAAAATTAATTTAAACTCTGAAATATATGATTTATATAATGGAAGGATTAAAAAAGAAGATGTATATAATGATATACTGAGGAGATTTAGTGAGAAGAATGAGTTCATAAAGAAAGAATTTTCTCCGGAAGGAGAAAAAAGAGAAACTAAATTCGAGTTTATAAATACAATAAAGAATGAAAAAGAAAAAACAATATATGGAGAGGTTTTAAAGCAAGCTAAAATAAAAACAAAAAGATATGATAAGAAAACAAGAAAATTTATTTATAAAAGGATAGATACTAATGAAGTTGTAAAATTTTATTATGACATAAGAAAAGAAACCGTAGTATATAATATTGCAAACCGTTTTGGATATACAGAATTTTGTGCTGCATTTGAGGGATTAATAAATAAGTCATTTCCTTTTGATGGCAAATTTAAAGTTGCAGTATATAGGGAAGGTGTAAATATAGATGAAATAAAAAATAAATTATTAAGTTTGGGATGTATACGATTATTGAAAATCAATTTTATACCACCAAATCCAAGAGATGAATTGCTGGAAGCAATTGAAAAAATGGAGAAAAAAGATTAAATGAGTTAAAGGAGGCAAATGTTACAGAAAGAAGTGTAATATTTAAGTCAGTAAATTCGAAGGGGTTAAATATTAACTCATCAATGCTTAACAAAGAATTAAAAAATGCGGTTGATATTCATAGTGATATGCTTAGTGGCGAGGCTGTAAAAAGGGGATATGTAACAGTGCAAGCTGAAGAAGGGAGTGGACGAACATATACAACCGAAGATAATCGGCCTTTGACAGTTGACATAAATAAGAAATCAGTAGAAGATATAAAACTGTTTATAATTGATTGTAGGAAGTCATTAATTATGTTTTTAGAGAAGCATAAATAATGGGAGATAATTATGGGAATATTAGAAGATATCATTAAGTATAAAATGTATAAAGAATATATCAACCTTAAGCATCTTGAAGTTATTGCATCCTTTATAATGACCATGATAGCAGTATGGTTTTGCTTAGTGAACGATTTATATAATAATTATGTTCATTGGCGTTATATTTATATTCATATATCATGGTCATTGTCTATCGCAATGCTGGGAATGTTAGGTTTAATTTTTGCTAGTATATCTTTAGTAATAAATATTTTGAATAAAAATATTGTATCAGCAATAAAGAAAATAAATCATAATGATACAATAAATGATTTTATGACAACATTTAAGTTTTTAGTTATAAATGTTGTATCATGTATTTATCTAAATTTAATGATATATTTTATTAATAATTTACCCATTGGAACATGTGAAATTAGTAAAGAACAGTATTATGTTATAGTATGTTTTATGACGTATATAACCACATTTATTATATTTTATTTAGTTGGTGTAATAAATAATGTTATAAGGATGTATTTTATATCACATAATTATTCAGAGATTAATACATATGAGAAAACATTGTTAGAAGTTGCAAATGAACAAAGAATCGATTTTGTTATACTTAGTTTAATAAAACATAATATTTTGTCGCCAAACTTCGTTAATGAATTATTAGCGATGATAAAGCATATGGATTCTCCAAATGAAAAGAAGGTAGAAGAGTATATAAGAAATTATTATAAACATTAAGTTTTATAGATGTTAGAGGATAGAACATAATAAAAGTTATGGCATGTGGTATTATACATTGGATCAATCCAATTATATAACGCTGGGATTGATGGCTAAATATAAGCTGATACGGTGATTTATTTAGGTTAGAGGAAAACATCTTGTTAATTATGATAAAAACAGAGGTACAGTATGAAGATAGAAGTAAATACATATTATGAATTATTTAATCTATTACAGGAATCCCCACTGTTCAAGTTTTTAAAGAATATACAGCAATTAAATGTAAATAAATTAAGAAGAAAGAAAAATAAAAATAGCTTTTCAAGTTGCTACATTGAGTACATGGTGTGCTGATTTTGTGCCTAGACTGTTGTCTTCTATAGAAAAATTTGATGTAATGGTAATAATTACATGGCAAATGAATACCTCTTATGAACAGGAAGTTCTACCAGCAATAGAATATTTTAATAAATTAGGATTAAAATATTCTGTTGCTGATGGATCGATTCATCCAGGAGATTTTGATATTGTATTTTATTTATCTCCCTATCTGGATGCTTTAGTAAATTGGTCTGATAAGGAGATACCATTAACAACATTATTGTGTTACTTACCATATGGGTATTGGGTTGATAAAACACAGCCCATGGGGGTTAATCTTTTTTGCATAATGCAGCATGGAAGAATTATGTTCCTAATAAGACCTATTTGGAGATGGGGAATATGTGGTGTTCGTTAGGGAATTATAATATGGTAACAGTAGGATGTCCCAAATTGGATACATTGTATATAGCATCCAACTTAGGCAAAGAGGCTGTGTGGAAATTGAAGAATCCAAACGCTAGAAAGATCATATATGCACCTCATCATTCTATAAATAATCTTCAATGTATGTCTACATTTGAAAAAATTGGCAGTGGATGTTGAATTATGCAAAGAATCATGTAGATACAACTTCATGGATATTTAAGCCGCATCCATTGCTCATAAAAAGCTCAGTGGAATGTGGTATTTTCAAAAATGGGCAGGAATATAGGGAGTATTGTAAAGCATGGGATAGTTTACCGAATGGAAGGTATATAGAAGGACCATATTTGGAATACTTTTTGTCATCTGATTGTATGATTTTTGATAGTATGTCTTTTATGGCAGAGTATTTATTTGTAAATAAACCATCATTATTTTTAACCCGCGAAAAACTTAATTTTAGTGAATTGGGAGAAAAATATTTCCAGCTCATTATAGTGTATCTGGTAATGATTACAAAGGGATACAACATTTTATAGAATATGATGCCATTCATGATCCAAAAAGAACATTGAGAAATCTTATATTTACTGAATATTTGTATTATTATAAGGACAATGGCAATATTAGTGCTAGTGAAAAGATTGTTATATATTTATTGGAAACATTAAATGTTAAAATATAAATTAACAAGGATGATGCTTATGCGTGTAGAGAAATATAGTAAAATAAATGCAATATGCTGTGACGATTTGGTTAGCACAACAAAAATGGACATTTTTTCTTTATCGTGACTATATGGAATATCATAGTGATAGATTTCATGACTTTTCTTTGATTATTTATAACGACAAGGGAAATATTATGGCATTGATATCGGCTAGTATAGATGGTGATACGGTTATATCTCATATATGAATTGTTTCGCAATAATGCAGAATTAAATAGGAGAGATGTGTCATTTTTTATTTATTTGCCAGATAGATTGCCATATCGTTATACTCGTAATAGTGAGGTAAAGAAGGGATATAAGCATCAATATAGTTTACAGGAAAGCAGTAAATATGGTGAGTACATCGCTTTATTGGACAAAATCCTGATAAAATATCATGGCACACATCCTGTACATAATGTTAATGAGTTGAGACTATTGGCAGAGAAATTTCCAAATAACATCAAATTATACACAGCTGAGAAGAATGGCAGAATCGAAGCTGGTACAGTGCTTTTTTTGCAGACTGGCGTGGTACACACACAGTATTTGGCAAATTCGGATGAGGGAAAGAAAACCGGAGCCTTGGATTGTTTGCTGGATTGGTTGATTACAGATGTTTACAAAGATAAAAATTGGTTTGATTTTGGCATGTCCTGTGAGCAAGAAGGATGTTATTTAAACGAAGGTCTAGCAGCACAAAAAGAAGGTTTCGGAGCAAGAGCCGTTGTGCATGATTTTTATCGAATAGAATTAATTTAGATATATAGTACGAAAAGCTTCTTAAGCAGTTATCTTGATGAGCTGCGGTGATAAGACGTTGTCTTTGCCACATAATCCCTATGATTTCAGGAGATCCAGCTTAGTAGAAAATATTTAGTTGTAAAAAGAAAAATAAGCTTTGCAGACAAGGCGGATATCTTGCTTACAAAACTTATTATACGAGGAGGATTGATTATGGACAACATGAAAATAAGTGATATGTATTTAGGTAAAATAGATGGATATAATGAATTTCTTGAATATGGTCAAGACACATTTAAAGGACTTTTTTTGAGTTTCCTAATATTTATATTAATAAATTATTAGATGGTTCAACTTACTATATTTTTGGAAACAAGGGAACTGGTAAAACAATGTTACTCAAATATCTCGAAAGTAAAGTTTTAGAAGAACCTGCAACAAACTTTACAGAGTTTATTCGTTTTAAAAAAGATGTCGATACTGAACAGAGAAATCAACTAAAACGAACATCTGTACCTACGAATGATTTTGAAGAAATAATAGAAAAAGATATTCCAACTGATATTTCATTGAATTGCACTTTAGCATGGCAAGTCTATCTAATAAAAGTAATCGTAAATAGGCTAAATAAAACAGAATATGGGGTATTTGACCGCAACACAGAAAATTGGAAGAATTTATGCCAACTTATAAAACTGATTTATGGAAAAAATGATTATTCTAATCCTTTAAAAAAAATTGTACCCAAAATGAAACGTGGCAATATTGAAATAAATATTGCGAGTATAGGAAAAACTTCTTTAGAATTTGAATGGACTGATTCAGAAAAAAGAACGGTATCTTTTTCTTCTATTGCCAAACAAATTCTCTATTTATATGAAAATCAACAGCCCACAGATAATAATATATATATTTTTGTTGATGAATTAGAATTGTCCTTGAAAAAAAACAAAGCATATCAACGTGATATCACTTTAATAAGGGATTTGATATTTGCAATAGAATATTTAAGTGATATAAATCGTTCTCAAAACTATCATGTTCGTCTAATAGCTGCCGTTAGAAATGAAGTATATAAAAATATTATTTCAAAAGGAATGGAGATAAACAAAACCATTTTAGATTTTGGTGTTACTATTTCATGGGAGCAAAAGGGTGGCGACATTAGTAATCATCCTTTATTAAAAATGTTAGAGAAAAGAATTCATTTCAGTGAAAGAAAATTAGGCATTAAAGAATGTTCAAGCATATGGGACACATATTTTACTCCTACAATTGGTCAAAGCAAATTAGCTATTGAAAATTATATATTAGATCAAACTTGGTATAAACCTCGCGATATAATTAGATTATTTTCAATCATTCAAAAAAAATACGGTAATAGAACATTTTTTGACCAAGAAATTTTTGAAACCATAAGAAAAACTTATAATGTAATGTTATTCAAAGTATGAATAGTGATGGTGATCGCTGTCATGATAATACTCGTTGTGAGAGCATGTGAGCTCGCATGAAATCTGAACTGTTTTATGGACGTTATGATAGCCGAAAATTTACGAAGTCCGAGCTTAAGATAAAAATATGGAGATATTTCATGAGCTATTGGAACAATCACTACATTTGCTCAACTAATGGTGGCTTACCACCGATGGTTAAGAGGAGAAAATACTATATTGATCATCAATATATGACATGAATTTAGAAGCCATTGAGAAAAAAACGTCAACTGATGTTGACAATATTCGAGATGGCAAACGAAAGAAATACGCAAAGAAATATGACGTTATCAAGCGGAACGATGACAATTATTTACGCTTGAACAAGAGCAAAACGCGGCAAGAGAATTTACGACACGGCTGATCTATATCTTGTGCTAAAAAAAACGATATGGTATACTATTTTGTGGTAGGTGGAGTATATGAAAGTCGGTATTTTTGATAAAAAGTTATGGAACGAGTTTAGTCATATAGTTTCAATTATTTGTGGAATAGTTTCATTTGTAGTTATTTTTATAGATATTCCCTCTAACATGAAAGTAGATATCGGAAGTATTTTTGCTATTTTACTTTTTGGGATCTTTATATATTTAATAATTAGGGCCAACCGACTAAATGAAAAAGCTTTAAAAATAAATCAAACCGAGTTCGTAATCAAATTTGGTGATTTATTTTCGGAGCAAGGCTTAAAGACAATCCCATTTAACGAGTATTTTGATACAGAGGTTAGTGACGAAGTAATTTCTATAAACACCTTAAATGGAATATTTCTGAAAGATAAAGTATCCGATGTTAGCCAAGTTGATTACAAGATTGAAAATGATATTTGGTGCAAAAAAAATATTGTTGCCACTAATGAAAATAGAGTTCATGGAAAAAAAACGATATATAAATTAGGAACGTCAGTATGTTTTGATGATTATATATTAGTTGCATTTTCCAAATTTGATGAACAAAATAGGGCGTATTTAGGACTGGCAGACTATCTTAGTTGCCTTGTGAACTATTGGAATGAAGTAAATCGCATATACAATGGTGAAAATATAGTTTTACCATTGATGGGAACGGGTATTACTCGTTTAATGTGCGGAAATTCTATAACTTGTCAGAAGGCATTAGAAGTTATTATCCAAACATTTGAATACAGCAATCTTTCTTTTTCGCATGATTGCAAAATCACCTTAGTCATTTCAAAAAAATTAAAATCAGAAATAAACTTGTATAGTATAGGAGGAAAATAATATGGCATATAAGAATGGTGTGTATGTTGCTTTTAATGGTTGTAACACAACCGATCCTACTCAAAGTGATATTAAATATTTTAATATCATGAAAGCATGGGATAGTAATGACAATATAGAATTTAGTTTTGTTAATAGCCACGATAAGACTGCTGCTGTCAGTGATAGCAGTAAACTGGCAACTATTAAAAGTAGATTACAAGAAAGAATGAGAAACTCAAAAAGTATGATATTAATCATTACTGAACATTCTAATGCAAATAGAGGATTATTAGGATGGGAAATTGAACAATGTGTTAAAACTTATGGACTTCCTGTCATCGTTGCATATACCATGTGTTCTGGTAAACTGACTTCAATCCGCTCTTATAAAAAATACTGGCCTGAAAAACTAAAAGAGTTCATTGATAAAGATGAAGTAAAAACAATACATATTCCATTTAAAAAAGAACTCGTGTTAAGAGCTATAAACGATTTTTCAGTAAATGATATACCAGATTATAGTATTACTTTTTATAAAGAAAGTGTTTATGACGAATTGTTAAAATAAAAAACTGGAGAGTGTTAGCCAATTATGGCCACTGCGCCCCGATTTTCTATGAGTGCGGTCTAAAATGGTTACGACGCAGAACATTATTTTTTGAATTATAAATATGACACCGTTCTCCTATGGAAAGAAATGTCGAGTATGACAAGCAGAAAAACAGGTCAAGTAGTACAACGTTATCAAGCGGAATATTGACAGCATTTTGAAAATAAAGTGTCCAGTGGAACGGGAAAAGTACGTGGAACAGAAAGCAGAATTTTTATAGCTTTACTCGTAAATGTGTGATAGACTTAGTAAAAGGTGGTGGTCTATTTGGAAAAACCTAAATTACAGGCTTGTGCGTTATGTCATAATAATGACAAGTTGGAATTAAGCCATATTGTTCCTAAGTTTGCAATACGCTATCTAAAAGAAACATCTATCGGACAATTGCGCTCTATCAATAATCCGAACTCTACAATTCAAGATGGAGAAAAGCGTTATTTGCTTTGTGGCGAATGTGAAGATAGATTTAGCGAATACGAAAAGAAATTTGCTGATAATATTTTCCATCCATATTTCAAGCAGAAACGACGAGCTTTTTATTATGATCAATGGTTGCATTACTTTATCACATCAGTATGTTGGCGACATTTATATTTAGATTTACTGGATTTTGTTCAAAATGGTGTTATTGGTTTGGACGCTTTAGAATGTTTAATAGGGAGTGAACAAATCATGCGCGATTATCTCCTTGGAAAAAGAGCAGAAATTGGAAACATAGAACATCATATTTTCTTTTTTGAGGATATTGATAGCATCTCTGATGAATTAAAAGGGTTTCAACCACACGTGAGTATTCATAGGAGTATTTGTGGCTACACTGTTGCTAATGAAGAAAAGAAAACATATTTTACATTTACAAATATGATGGGGATACTCTTATTTACGCTTTATCATAAGGGAAAAGATGAAATCTGGGAAAACACACAAATTATTAATGGTGTCGGAAGTATCGAAGCAAAAGACCAGAGAATTACAAGTGTGTGTATGCAAGAAATTACAAGGATCATGGAAAATACGGAACATAGTCAAAAACAATTAAGCGATAGACAACAAGAAAAGATTAAACAGCGCTTACAGAAAGCTTCGTCCCAAATAGAACAATATCCTATTTGGGACGATTTCCAAAAAGATAGAGAATTATAAAAAAACGGGGCGCGGCAGCCGATTATGCTCACCGTGCCCCGTTTTTCTATGGTAAAATGAGTAATCATAAGCAACCTGGTAATATGTCACCCCAGTTTCTCAAAAGTTTTTAAAGCAATTCCTTGATTTAGGGTGCACTTAACAGACCTCCAGAATTACAATCTAAAATCTGGAAGATATGTTCGCAAATATTATGCTTGGCCTACTCTGTTTCTAGAGTAGAGTTGATTCTTAGCCAGCAATCCAAAAATCAACTTTATTGCTTTACGAGCTGTGAGAGCGAGTGCACGTTTATGCTGATGGGTTTTCACCTCAGCGTATTTCTTAGAATAATATTCCCTGTATTCGGGACAATGGAGTTTTATATGACTGGTAGCTTCCAGAAAATAATATCTTAGATAGGAATTACCAGCCTTGCTCATAGATGTGTCATCGGCTTTGAACAGGCCTGACTGGTTTTCACGCCATACAAGACCAGCATACTTTGCTAATGACTCCTGTGATTTAAAGACAGTGATATCTCCTATTTCAGCCATAATACCTGCAGCCATAACCGGGCCTATGCCAGGAATTGATTGCAGGAATAGAAAAGCATTTGTATTAAGTCCTTTGATGGTTTTTTCGATAGCCTGATTTACCTTCTTAATCTCAGCATTATATGTGGAGATCATGGTGAAGGATGAGGCGGTTGCGACTGTTAGAGGCTCATACAAGCACTTCGTTTTTGCTAAGTCCAATTATAGGACTTCTTGTAGTTGGCAATACTTTTTGGATTTAAACAGTACACTTCGGTATGAAATGGCATCAGCTCACGGCAGGTAGATAAATAATTGGCTATATGAACCCCGTAAAAAGATGTAGATTCTAAGCCTATTACAAGTTTTTTAAGCCCGCTTTCAGGAGTGATAAATGTTGATATTTCCTTAGCCATTTCTTCGGCACCTGGCTCATTATTTGGAACAGCAAAAGATGCAATTGGCTTCGTTGATTCAAAATCCATAACAGCCACAACATTTTCACTTAAGCTGATGTCGATATCGGCAAAAAGAGTAGAAAGAAGATCCGCCTTCTTCAAAGTAGACACCACTTTTCAGTCTAGTAATGGAAGATGTGTAAAGGATTATCCTGATCTTAATCGCTGACTGCACCCTCGCTAATAAGCAGTCATCCGGAGGAGTTGCGGGAGGTGCAAGACGTTGCCTTTGCCACATAATCTCTATGATTATTGTAGCATCAGGATATCCAGTTTAGTAGAAAAATATTTAGTTGTAAAAAGAAAAATAAGCTTTGTAGACAAGGCGGATATCTTGCTT
>Ga0129312_1001223_pt1 | contig 15839 bp, 16 predicted proteins | sample O827metagenome_FD_94434 | JGI IMG/M metagenome (GOLD analysis project Ga0129312, IMG submission 94434) | Orangutan group fecal microbial communities from Wisconsin, USA - O827 metagenome | ecosystem: Host-associated > Mammals > Digestive system > Large intestine > Fecal | place: USA: Wisconsin... | reverse complement strand
CCCCCACAAGAAAAGGCGGTATGCTACCCCTCCACGGGGCGCATACCGCCTTTTCTTGTTATCCAGCCCTCCGGCTGTATCGGTTGAGCAAAAGTCAGCGTGGGATTGATGTGGTATCTTTATCTAAGTGAACCCCCCGTTTCCCACTTCGATATGGTCTTGTCACTCACACCCAGTTTTTCAGCCAACTGCAGTTGTGTGATATGGTTCTTTTCACGCAGTTCCTTAATCACTGCTCCTGTTACATATTGATTCATCACATTGCCCTCCATAATGGCATTGTAAGGCATAGCCGGATGTAACGCTACCTACGGAGAGTAGAGTCATGAGTCCTTTAGCCTATCATAGTTTTTATCGAATGTACCATATAAGCAGCAAATTTCTTTCCCTCTCCATATTCAATATCCACATTTTCACCATATTCATAACTCTGCAATGCTCCGGAAATCAATGGATGATATTTTGAAGGAAGGTTTTCTATTGCCCATTCCCCACCCTGCTTTTTGGAAAGAACTAAATCATTTTTGAGAAAGGCTGCTACTCTGCACAAATTCAAAATTATGTATACCGGATCTTCTAAAATATCCTCTTCCGCCCCTTCGATATCATTCCAGATACTATCCAGATAATCGTTTCTCGGCACATCAGCAAAAATATTATCTATTTCTTCTCCATATAATACGATACCATAATTTTTTATAATTTTGAAATGTGCAGCAAGATCTTTATCTTCTCCATTCATCTTACGGATATAATCCCCCGGATTCTCTGTAAACCACTGTAAATGTGCCTTTGAAAAATGCAATTCAAATGGTGTCGGATATATAAAATGCTCACAAAATTCTTTCTTTACAATGCTTAATTCAATACCTTTGCCCGGAGCCACTTTATTCATTTCTACGATATAGTTCATAAACTGTAATTTCTGGGCATCCGTAATATGATCTCTTATCACAATAAGAAGGTCAATATCACTTTTGTCCGGATTAAAACACCCCATTGCCATAGAACCATGCAAATAAATTCCTGTCAGTTCCTCTCCAAATATCTTCCTGCTTTGATCTACAATTCCAGCCAGAATACCCTGATATAACATAGCACACTCTCCTTTAAATCATATATATTTTAACCAAACACCTTTTTGCTTAATTATAATATAGCACGGAATTTTCCTATGCGGTCTATTGAGAACTTTATATCATATTCTCAGTAAAAAGGGGCTGTAAAATAAGTCCCTTTATTTCACAGACCCATAATTACCACTCCTGTTACATATTAATTCATGTTAATTTCCCATGAGCTGGCTTTTGGCAAAATGGAAACCCCATTCCACTGGTAATTGTCCAGTCCAATATCCTCGGGTGTGACAGACTGATATTCTCCTTCTACTCCATTAATCTTTATTTTAGAATCATCAATTTCAACTATAACCGCAAAAGGCTCTTTATATGTTAAAATTCCGTTAAGATGACCATATTTTTCTTTTATTGTTTCTGAACTATCAATTTGAGAACCAATCCAGACATTGGATGAGGAATTGACAGTATAATATGTTGTGCCGTTCTTTTCAATTACTGCATCGCCATGATCATGTCCATTCATACACAGAAGTACATTCTTGGCAGAAAACATATTCTGTATAGTATCCCTATTCTGAACTCCCCGTTTTGCAAATTCATTTGAAAAACTATGATGTGAAAAAACAATATGCTTTTTATGATCATTCAGTTCATCTCTTAGCCAATTCAACTGTTCTTGTGGCAAAATAGGATATACGGATCCTTTTACTTTATAATTATTTTCATAAAATGCTTCTTCAACACCATCTTTATTATAAAAACATGTATTAAGAACAATAAATTTGTAATTTTCTAATTCAAAGGAATAAAATGGAGATTTCATATCATAAAAAACAAGAATCTCATCCAGATGATGTCGATCCGTCTCATGATTTCCAATGGTATAATATATGGGAACCTTGGTCTGTAAAAACGAACTTACTAATCTTTCATTTTCAAGAACAGGTTCACAGAAATCGCCTAGCGAGATACAGAAATCAAGCTGATTCTCTTTTACTTTCTTTATAATTTTGCCTATTCGTTCATCTCCATCTTTCACCGTATCATAATGCAGATCGCTAAATACAAGAAATCTTATACTCATTTTTCCTCCGTTAACCTATAACTTCTTTTTTAATGTATCTCTTACTCACTGATGATTGAACTTTTCTTTCTATCATATGATCTCTTTCTGAAATTCTATCGCAAAGAATTGGTGAAGAATTATCCTTTATGAAGAAAGCTTCTTCTATCTTTCCTTTTCCCTTTGTTGCATAGCAATAGACACAGCCATTCCTGCAGGTATTATATGTACCGATATCCAGACTCTGCACACACCCGCAGGCTTCCCTTTGTCCCTTATCAGCAGAAAGTGAAAGTGGCTTTTCTACAATTCGTTCAATCAAAGTCTTATCTATACAGGAATTATGTTCTATGCCGCATTCCTGCAAATCCATCTTCTCCGCACAACTGGCAATCGTAATTCCATTTTCTTTTCCGATCTCAGCCATTTGCTTCGAAAATGTAAACAGTTCTTCCCCATCTGGGAAATACACTCCCAGACGCTTATTTATGTCTGCACAATTGTAGTAAGGATCGAGAAAACTAATCACACACTTTTCTGTTTTACCTCTAAAATCAGAAGCCAACTCTTCGAATGTTTTCAAGTGCCATTCCGGTGTATATTTAGCGGAGAACAAAATTGGATCATATCTCCAGATCACCTTCATGCATCCGATTTTATCAGATAATGCTTTAAAGTTTTCCCTGATCCATTTTTTATCTGGAAGATTCCGTTCAATATCCCTGTCATATCCCGTGACTGTATATTGAAAGTAATACTGATATTGCCTTAATGCATCCAGTTTTTCTATTGCCGGAATCGCATTCTTTGTCCAAAACACAATGCAGTCACAGGAAAGGGGCTGGATGGGTGTTTTATACAATTGCTGCGGGAACATAGGATTTCGATTGATTACATACCCTTCCTTTACTCTCTGTAAAAACCAGTCAAAATGGAATGCCGGAATATCTGTCTTTCTCGAAACACTTAATATCATTTTCTCAATCCCCCTGGATTATTGCTAAACACTGAAACACTTTCTATTGAATATTCATAATTGAAAATACAAAATAGTGGAAAAACATTCTATATATTTCTTGATCTTTTTTATAAATAATGTTATATTTCTATAAAAGAAGCGAGTTTGTTACCGTACGACTTCGGTCAAGATGGGGTACCCGTTTCTTTTTTTACATTAACCATATCATACAAATATAATTTATCGTCCGATGCATGTCGTATCAACATCTCAATTCGGAAAACATTATACCTTTCTAAATTTCCATCATTATAGTAGACAGGCAGCGCAAATCTTGATGTAAATCTATACCAACCATATTTCGCATCTATACCATGTTTTTCTTTCAAGTTTTCCTGCCATCTTTTATTTGTCGCATATTTCAATAAAAGTGGAAGTTGCGTAGCACTATTAGCTTTTGCTTTTGCTCGGGCTCCTTTTAAATGAGCTGTATCATTAGATCCTTTAAACTCACTTGGAAAATCATTTCCTATAAATACTAAATCTGCCGTCTCTATTATCTCGTAATTCTCACCTACATATTGCCATAAGTATTCTTCAACATCCTTCCATTCAATTTCCTGTCTTCCTCTAAACCGTATATCATTTACAATAACTATGGGACTCCCTTGTTCATCATAAATAGTATTCACCTTATTCTGTTTGCCATATGTAGATTTTTTATATGCCATTCGAACATAATATGATATCATTCTAAGTTCATAATCTGGCATAATACGTTTTCCTGATTCCCAATCTTCCCAAGTTCGCAAGGGAATTCCAAGACTCTCTGACATTTTGCGCTGACTGAAACCAACATATATTCTTAACTCTTTTAAAATATTAATTTGTCTTTCACAATTTTTACTCATTATTTTGTCTCCCACGCTTTGCGTGGCATTATGATATCATTACATTTCACTTTAGTCAACACCCTTTCATAAATAAAAAATAAGTGCAGATATTTTACCAACATCTACACTTATACCCTCTCATACTGGAACCCCGTCCAATAGTTTCAACTACGCCATCCGATACCAGTTTCCGTCTTTTAAAAGCTCCGTCATTTTTTTCATATCTTTTCACTGCTGCTGCCTGAATGAAACTGGGCACCACGTAATCGTTACCACCTTCAAAATTTTTATTTTGCCGTGCAGTATCTTAGTCTTCTATTCTCCCTTATACAGCATATATTCCCGCTTTACCTTCGCATACCGTGCCTTAGGAGTATTGATATCCAGAAATAATAACTGACACTTTTCAAGTACCGATTGATCTCCACATAACAGTTCTCCCGAAGCATACTCTGCAATCGTGAACTTGTAATTCTTTTTCCCGGCATAACTGTTCAATAAATCTGACAGACTCTTTCTGTCCTTTGCTCTATCATCACAAATCATAATGTTCATATTTTTATTCCTCAGTCATTATTAATATCGAAGAGATTTTTCTATTCAATAGTCCGATTCACCAAACGACTATTTTCAGCACACAACGACCATTCCCTCTATAAGCAAAAAAGCACCGTACCTCAAATTCCTTGAGGTACAATGCTTTCTGCGTTTTTATCATCATGCCAGTGTGATTCCTTTACTGCACATGTCCTATACTACATAATTCTTCTACTTTCCTCCATTGGCGATAGCTGCCTGTGCCGCTGCCAGTCTTGCGATCGGCACACGGAACGGTGAACAGGATACATAATCCAGACCAATCTTGTGACAGAATTCTACGGAAGAAGGATCTCCACCGTGCTCGCCGCAGATACCGATATGGAGATTCGGGTTCGCCGGTCTGCCAAGCTGGATCGCCATTTCCATGAGCTTACCAACACCAATCTGGTCAAGCTTGATGAACGGATCATATTCAAAGATCTTGGTGTCATAGTATCCACCTAAGAACTTGCTCGCATCATCACGGGAGAATCCATAGGTCATCTGTGTTAAGTCATTCGTACCGAAGCAGAAGAAATCTGCATCCTTCGCAATCGCATCTGCGGTAAGTGCTGCACGCGGAATCTCAATCATCGTACCTACTTCGTACTCCATGGTGATTCCTGCTGCCTTGATTTCTGCATCTGCAGTTTCTACAACGATCTTCTTAACAAAGTCAAATTCCTTTACATCACCAACAAGCGGAATCATGATTTCCGGCTTCAGATTCCAGTCCGGATGTTCTTTCTTAACCTCAATTGCCGCACGGATCACAGCCTTGGTCTGCATCTTGGCAATTTCCGGATAAGTAACTGCCAGACGGCATCCTCTGTGTCCCATCATCGGGTTGAATTCATGTAAGCTGTCGATCATGGCCTTGATTTCATGAACGCTCTTGTTCTTTGCCTTTGCAAGCTTCTCAATATCTGCTTCTTCGGTCGGAACGAATTCATGAAGCGGGGGATCCAGGAAACGGATAGTTACCGGATTTCCTTCGAGTGCTTCATAAAGTTCCTTGAAATCTCCCTGCTGATAAGGAAGAATCTTTTCGAGTGCAACTTCTCTTTCTTCTACGGTATCAGAACAGATCATTTCACGGAATGCGGCAATACGGTCTTCTTCGAAGAACATATGCTCCGTACGGCAAAGTCCGATTCCTTCTGCACCAAGCTCTCTTGCTCTTCTTGCATCACGGGGTGTATCGGCGTTGGTACGAACCTTTAATCTGCGATACTTGTCGGCCCATGCCATAACTCGTCCGAATTCTCCGGCGATCTTTGCATCTACGGTCTTAATCTGTCCATCATAAATATTTCCTGTTGTACCATCAATGGAAAGGTAATCTCCTTCGTGGAATTCCTTGCCACCTAAGGTAAAGGTCTTATTGGCTTCATCCATCACAATGTCACCACAGCCGGAAACACAGCAGGTTCCCATACCACGGGCCACAACGGCTGCATGGCTTGTCATACCGCCGCGTACGGTAAGGATACCCTGGGATACCTTCATACCGGTAATGTCTTCGGGAGAGGTTTCAAGACGGACCAGAACCACCTTCTCACCCTTGCCTGCCCAGTTTTCTGCATCTTCTGCGGAGAAAACAATCTTACCGCATGCTGCGCCGGGAGATGCGCCAAGTCCCTTTCCAATCGGTGTGGCTGCCTTTAATGCAGCAGCATCAAACTGTGGATGCAATAAGGTATCCAGGTTACGTGGATCAATCATGGCAACTGCCTCTTCCTCAGTTCTCATACCCTCATCGACAAGATCACAGGCAATCTTAAGTGCAGCCTGTGCGGTTCTCTTACCATTACGTGTCTGCAGCATATAAAGCTTTCCATGCTCTACGGTAAATTCCATATCCTGCATGTCCCTGTAATGCTTCTCCAGGGTCTGGCATACTTCAGTAAACTGTTTGAACGCTTCCGGGAACTTCTGCTCCATCTCCGCAATCTTCATCGGCGTACGGACACCTGCTACAACGTCCTCTCCCTGTGCATTTGTTAAGAATTCACCAAACAGTCCCTTTTCTCCGGTTGCAGGATCACGGGTAAATGCAACACCTGTACCGCAGTCATCACCCATGTTACCAAACGCCATGGATTGTACATTGACTGCAGTTCCCCAGGAATACGGGATGTCGTTGTCACGACGGTACACATTCGCACGGGGGTTGTCCCAGGAACGGAATACGGCTTTGATCGCTCCCATAAGCTGTTCCTTCGGATCATCCGGGAAGTCCTCACCGATCTTCTCTTTGTATTCTGCCTTAAACTGTGCTGCCAGCTCCTTAAGATCTTCTGTCGTAAGCTCAACGTCCTGCTTCACGCCGCGCTTTTCTTTCATTTCATCAATCAGCTCTTCAAAGTACTTCTTGCCGACCTCCATAACAACGTCGGAATACATCTGGATAAATCTCCGGTAGCAGTCCCATGCCCAACGGGGATTGCCGGACATCTCTGCAATGGCATTCACCACTTCTTCATTCAGGCCAAGATTGAGTATGGTGTCCATCATTCCCGGCATGGAAGCACGTGCTCCGGAACGCACGGATACGAGCAGCGGGTTCTTCTTATCTCCAAACTTCTTACCGGTAATCTCTTCCATCTTTCCTATGTACTCATGAATCTGTGCGCGGATCTCTTCATTGATCTCGCGTCCATCCTCATAGTACTGTGTGCAGGCTTCTGTCGTAATTGTGAATCCCTGCGGTACAGGAAGGCCGATGTTGGTCATCTCTGCAAGGTTTGCACCCTTGCCGCCGAGCAGATTTCTCATGTCAGCGCTTCCTTCCTTAAATAAGTAAACCCATTTTGTCATAATCTATTCTCCTTTTCCCTCAAAGATTGATGTTACCCCTTAATGAATTCAGTATAACATAATTGCAATTACTATGCATTATAATTCTGTTTATTATTGTCTATTCTGTATAGCTGCTATTTTAATCCGGAATAAAAGAATCAAAGATAAACACATCAAAATGCTTCTTTGCCTCATCTAACTCCTGCTGGCTTTTGATCGTCCAGGCTGCTGCCATATTGCCATAAAGACCACGGCATATTTTTCTGGATAAAACGTCTGCATGCTTGTGATTATATGCCACAAAATCCGGCTTCGTCAGGAAATTCAGTAACAGGTTCTGCAGAATAAAGTACAGTGGTCCTTTGAATTCCCCGGTACGTAAAAAAGCTTCCGCAAGCTGTCCACGTACTACTTCCTTATGATGCCTGCGATACCAGAACACAGCAAGAGGATTAAAGGACTCCATGCAGTACAGCCCCTTGTACCTCCGTAAAAGGGCATCTGCCTTTTCACATACGGAAAGATCGGTAAACTCTACCTTCAGCTCCACAATAAGAGGAACCTTCCCGACGACAAGCTTTAAAACATCTTCAAACAGAGGAATCGTTTCACTGCTCTTACATAAACGGAACTTCTGCAGCTCTTCATAGGTATAGTCACATATCTTACCTTCCTGTCCACAGACCCTCTGTAACGTAAAATCATGGAAGACTACCGGAATCTTATCCTTTGTCACCTGTACATCCAGCTCAATTCCATAACCCGCCTCTACTGCCCTGCGAAAAGCCGCCATGGAATTTTCCGGGGCATCCGTTTCGTTATCATGCAGGCCACGATGTGCATAATACACATTTAAAAACTTCTTCCGTTCACGCCGGTTCGTAAGCCTTGGCATAAGCATTAGCAAATACAACACAACAAGTACTGCCAGTATCATAACGATCACTTTTAACCAAATTAATACCACTATTGTTTTCATTTGTTTCTTACCTGATTTCTTATGTAAATTTCTCTCCCGTCAATACATAACTCCCTCTAATCATCCACATCAAAATGTTCCAGAACGCTTGCCTTCTTATCCGGTCTGGTATCTCCGTGATGTACCTGCATCATTGTAATAAACGCCAGCACTGAGAACACGAATGCATACGGAAACAGAGTCCTATAGGAAACCTTCTCGAGCAGGAATCCTGACAGAACCGGTGTCAGAATCTGTGCCGCCATGGAAAAGGTATAATAGGTTCCTGTAAACTTACCAATATCACTTCCCTTACTCATCTCGACGATCATTGGATAGGAGTTGACATTGATCGCTGCCCAGCCGATACCGATCACTGCAAAAGCCACATTAATCAGTACATGATACTGATTGGCAAAGATCGCAGCAAAATAGCAGCCGCTCATCAGTACGATTCCCACCAAAATCGTCTTCTTTCTGCCAATCCTTCCTGCCAGATTACCGATGGGAACATAGCTCAAAATGGCTGCTATCGTTGCCACCATCAGACAGTCTGCAAATCCGCCGCCTTCCAAGTGCCATACGACCTTCGTATAACGGGAAAAGGCGGTCGTTACTGCATTGTAAGCTGTAAACCACAGGAAAATGGAAGCAAGCAGGAATCCCATGCTGCGCTTTACTTCTGCAGGCATCTGATGCTTTACCGCACTGCCATCCTTTGCAGCTTCCTCTGCTTCGATGGTATCCTCGGTCTCCACCTTTAATCCGGTGCTGTCTTCGTAGGCCCTGATCTCTTCTGCAACCTTTGCCTTTATCCTTTTCTCGGAAATCGTAATTGCCAGAATGCCGACCGAAACGGTCATCAGAGCTGCTACGCTGACAAACAGCGGCATGTAATCCGGACGGTCTCCCTTGCCGACCAGGAGCTTAATCATGATCAGTGTGTAGACACCGCCTACCGCTCCCATCAGATTGATAATCGCATTTCCCTTACTGCGGAGCTTATTCGGTGTCAGATCCGGCATCAGCGCTACCGCCGGTGAGCGGTACAGTCCCATGGATACGAGAAGTGCAAACAGGGATCCGATAAACAATACCATGTTGACCTTTCTGTCTGCGATCGGTAAAAGCAGCAGAAAAATCACCGCCAGCACCGTTCCCGTCACGATAAACGGCATTCTCTTTCCAAAACGGGTATCGGCCTTATCCGATAATGCTCCGAATAACGGAAGCAAAAAAATGGCAAGCACGTTATCGGCTGCCATGATGGCTCCGGTCAGTGTCTCCCCGATTCCAAATGTGTTCTGCAGGATCAGTGGAATAATGCTGTCATACATCTGCCAGAACGCACAAATGGAAAGAAAGGCCAGACCGATTAGCACAGTTCTTTTGTAATTCAGTTTCATAGTCAGGACTCCCTTACATTTTGCTGTTTATTTTGTAACATATAAAAACTCTCGCAAATCCGCACTTCGTGCTCTTCATCCTGCTTCGCAGGATTTTGCTCGTTAATGAGCCCAGAAAACCAAATGTCCGCTTCGCAGCCGCTTGATTTTCTCCGAGTCTCATTATATCATAAACCCTATCATCCTTCTATATGTTTTTCACCATACAATTGCCCATACAATTGCCCCATATCGTCTGCTTGCAATCACCCAATAAATACAACATTTTATTTGCCTGGCCCTTGACAATATAGGATATATCCTATATCATGTTAGTAGTAAGAAAATACTTTACCTATGAAAAGGAGTCTATAGATGCCTGTAATCTCCAGATTTTATGGAATTGTCATTAAAATGTATCTTCGTCAGAAAGAGCATAATCCTCCACATCTGCATGCATTCTATGGAGATTATGTGGGGCTCTTCTCACTGGAAGAAGGCGAGATGTATGAAGGCGATATTCCTGTCAAAGAGCAGAAACTGATCAAAAATTTCATTCTACACTACAAGGAGCAACTTTATGATATGTGGAGAACGCAGAACTTTTATCTTCTTCCACCAATCGAATAATTTTTAGGAGGCATATTATGTCACATAAAATCCAATCCGCTACCATGTTAGAGCCTTTAAAAATCCAGGTATTATTTTTAACCGGAGAGGTCATTCAGTATAATCTTGAAAACCTCTTTCCATCTCTCCCCCAATTCAGGGCTCTGCAATCTGATCCTGCTCTTTCTTCCAGACTTACATTAGACCCCGGAGGATACGGCGTCTCCTGGTCAGATGAACTGGATCTCGACGCAGAAACCATATGGGAAGACGGTACACTCATCCGGATAGAAATAGTAAATCCCTCCAAAATGCTTGCAGGAAGTCTGGCACGTGCAAGAGAATATGCTGCCCTCACCCAAAAGCAGCTCTCTGAAAAAACCGGAATCTATCAATGCGATATCAGCAAAATTGAACGTGGAAACGCCAATCCTTCCCTGTCCACACTGCAGCGGCTTGCAGATGGAATGGATATGCAGCTGAAGATCGAATTTGTTCCACGAAATTCCGCTCATCCATTGTGATTTTCCTTGAAAATCCAACGATTTTATGTATAATAAGATTTGTATGTCCAACAATAAAATCGAGAAAACAGAGGTAAGAAAATGATTCAGGCAAATAATGTAACTTTACGAATCGGCAAGAAGGCCCTCTTTGAGGATGTAAATATCAAATTTACCGAGGGAAACTGCTATGGTCTGATCGGTGCCAACGGTGCCGGAAAGTCCACATTTTTAAAGATATTATCCGGTGCTCTGGAAACGACAAGCGGTGATGTTACCATCACTCCCGGCCAGCGTCTTTCGGTCCTTGAACAGGATCACTTCAAGTATGATGCTTATCCGGTTATGGATGTCGTTATTATGGGTAATGAACGCCTTTACCAGATTATGAAAGAAAAGGACGCCATCTATGCCAAAGAGGATTTCAGCGACGAAGACGGTATCCGGGCCAGCGAGCTTGAAGCGGAATTTGCAGAAATGGACGGCTGGGAAGCCGAAAGCAATGCCGCCATGTTATTAAACGGTCTTGGTATTGATCCTTCCTTACACTATGCTATCATGAAGGACTTAAACGGTAATGACAAGGTGAAGGTTTTACTTGCGAAAGCACTGTTCGGTAATCCGGACATTCTGCTTCTCGACGAGCCTACGAACCACCTGGATCTCGATGCAATCGCATGGCTTGAAGAATTCCTCATCAACTTCGAGAATACCGTTATTGTTGTATCCCATGACCGTTACTTCTTAAATAAAGTATGTACCCACACCGCAGATATCGACTATGGCAAGATCCAGCTTTACGCCGGAAACTACGACTTCTGGTTTGAGTCCAGTCAGTTATTAATCAAGCAGATGAAGGAAGCCAATAAGAAGAAAGAAGAAAAAATCAAGGAATTACAGGAATTTATCTCCCGCTTCTCTGCAAACGCAAGTAAATCCAAACAGGCAACCAGCAGAAAGCGTGCCCTTGAAAAAATCGAACTGGATGAAATCAAGCCCTCCAGCCGTAAATATCCTTACATTGACTTCCGTCCCGACCGCGAAATTGGTAATGAGGTTCTCTCCGTAGAAGGAATTTCCAAGACCATCAACGGAGAAAAGGTATTGAACAACATTTCCTTTATCATGGGACATGAGGACAAGATCGCTTTTGTCGGAAGCAACGAGCTTGCAAAGACGACTCTCTTCCAGATTTTAATGGGTGAAATGGAACCCGATGAAGGTACTTATAAATGGGGTGTTACCACCTCCCAGGCCTATTTCCCGAAGGACAGTACCGCAGAATTTGATAACAATCTGACGATTGTGGACTGGCTGACCGGCTACTCTCCGGTTAAGGATGTCACCTATGTACGTGGCTTCCTTGGCAGAATGCTTTTCGCCGGTGAGGACGGTGTGAAGAAGGTAAAGGTTTTATCCGGTGGTGAAAAGGTACGCTGTCTGCTTTCCAAGATGATGATCAGCGGTGCAAACTGTCTGGTTCTCGATGAACCCACCAACCATCTGGATATGGAGTCCATCACCGCCCTGAACAACGGATTGATCAAGTTCCCCGGAGTTGCACTCTTCTCCTGCCACGATCATCAGTTTGTACAGACAACGGCAAACCGTATTATGGAAATCCTTCCGGACGGAACGCTGATTGACAAGATCACCACCTATGACGAATATCTCGAAAGTGATGAAATGGCACGTAAGCGTACCGTTTATACCAAACAGGACGGCGAAGACGATGATTAAGCTTCGTCTTCTGCTTATACCCTGTATCCGTAAGATCGTATGTGTAAGAAAGGAACAACGAATTGAAAGCAATTGATCTGCATGTACATTCTACAAAATCAGATGGCAGTTACACTCCGACTGAACTTGTAAATTATGCATTGGATAAGGGCTTATCCGCATTTGCCCTGACTGATCACGATACCACAGACGGGATTACCGAAGCACTTGCTGCTGCAAAGGGCAAAAATATCGAAGTGATCCCCGGAATTGAATTTTCCTCAGAATATGAAGGCCGCGATATCCATATCGTCGGTCTTTATATTGATTATGAAAGTGATTATTTTAAAAGACGTCTCGTACACTTCGTCAATGGCCGTAAAATCCGTAACGTCGAAATGTGCACGCGTCTGACCGAACATGGCATGCCTGTAACCTATGAGGAACTGGAAGCAGAATTTCCCGACTGCGTACTGACAAGAGCACACTACGCCAAATATCTTTTGAAGCATGGATATGTGAAGAGCGTCAGGGAAGCCTTTGACCGCTATATTGGTGATCACGGTCCCTGCTTTGTTCCCCGTAAAAAGATTACCCCTATGCGTGCGGTAGAAATCATCCTAAAGGCCGGCGGCTTTCCGATCCTGGCTCATCCTTTCCTTTATCACATGGGAAAGGAGCAGTTGGACAAACTGGTTGCTTCCTTAAAAGATATCGGGCTTATGGGAATTGAATCCATTTATTCTACCCATACCCCTGCGGATGAAAGACAGATCCGTGCCCTTGCGAAAAAGTATGACCTGTGCATCAGCGGAGGCTCCGATTTCCATGGTACCGCAAAGCCCGGTCTTGATCTTGGCACCGGTTATGGGAAGCTTTTTGTACCCGAAGAAGTACTGACTACAATCAAAGAAAAAAGGAATTACATGATGAATCATCCTGAACTTTATAAGAAAACCAAAATTTTATTTACCGATATGGACGGAACCCTGTTAAACCATGAAAAGCAGGTTACCGATTATACCAGAGAAGTCCTGATGAAATGGACGGATGCAGGACATAAGCTTGTTCTTTGCTCCGGCAGGGATATCAATAATCTCAAATACACCAAAGAAATGCTGAATCTCAACTATAAAGGCATGTATCTGATTGGTTATAATGGCGGTGAAATCTATGACTGTGAAACCGGACAGGTGCTTTACCGGATCGGTCTGAAGCTTTCCCAGGTAAAATATGTGGCAGATCTGGCCGCTTCCTTCAAGATTCACTTCCATACCTATTCCGAGACCCATATTGTATCTCCGGCCATGGACGAGGGACTTGCTTATTACCAGCGCTTTATTAACACTCCCACAATCATTAATCCGGATATTTTCTCCGTACTTCATGTGGAGCCTTGCAAATGTCTGTTAATCGAACGGAAAGATACAGACAGACTGGAGGCTTTACGGCAGGAGCTGCTTCCCTGGGCCCAAAAGGAAGGGATCTCCCTTGCCTATTCCAATCCCTATTATCTGGAAGTATTTCCTGCCGCTTCCGGAAAAGGTGCTGCTGTCCGCAAGCTTTGTGAGCTGCTTTCCATCAATCCGGCTTTCAGCCTTGCTGCCGGAGATGCCGAGAACGATATCTCCATGATTACGGAAGCCGGAACAGGAATTGCCATGACGAATGCAACCGAAGCTGTCAAAAAAGCCGCCACAACCATTACCTTATACGATAATGATCACGACGGCTTAGCCAGAACAATTATTGATATGATATGATGCCAAGGTCAGCCATGCGGAAATGATTGTGCAAGATGACCGTGGGAGCTTGCTCACTAAGAGCAGCTTATACAATCATTTCTATAGGGCGGACGCCCGACATGAAATAAGCTGCCGGAAAACACGTATATTTGTTAGCCAATCTGTACCATCCGGCAGCTTATGAATGGGCATGGTGCTGAATAGTTATGTAATAATTAAGCAGCTTTCTTCTTATCGTATCCGTGAAGATAAAGAAGGATCAGACCAAGCACTGCTCCACCAATAATATTTCCAATCGTAACAGGAACCAGATTTTTCACAAAGAACCCATAGAGATTTAAGGATGCAAGCTGATCTGCCGTGTATCCGTAGGTATCCATGGCAACCTGCACATAATTCTGGTTTCTGGCTGCGATCAGCCCAGCCGGAATATAATACATATTGGCAATGCAATGCTCATATCCTGCTACCACGAACAGCATAATCGTAAAGAAGCAGGCAAAGAGCTTACCAACAATATCTCTTGCACACATCGCCATCAGAACAGCAGCACATACCAGAATATTACAAAGAATTCCGGAACACAGTGCCTGTCCAAAGGACATATTTACCTTTCCCATCGCCACCTTAATCGTATATGCTCCAAGCAGTCCGGAGGAATAATTCAGTTGTCCGGAAATCACATTCACAACCACCAGTAAAATAGAACCCACAAAATTTCCCACATAAACTACAAACAGAAATTTAATCAAATCCAATATGGTGCAGGCTCCTTCTGCATTTCCCATTGCCATCAGGCAGTCTCCGGTAAACAGCTCTGCACCGAGGAGAACAACCATCATCAGTCCGACCGGGAATACACATCCGGCCACCAGTCGTGAAAGACCGACATTCGTAACTGCATGAGCTGCTACATTGCTTGCTGATGCGCCAAATGCAATCATCATTCCTGCTAAAACAGCCCGTCCAAATACCTTATGTGTTCTAACATTCATTTTTGTTTTGCATCCATCAATATACTTCTGTACATCCTCTTTTACGGAATAATAGTTGTCTGTTCCCATGCTCTATCTCGCTTTCTTTCAATGATTCTAAGATTCGTTAAGTGTCCAGGTACCGTTCGCACTAACCTCAAGCTGCGCCTTCGGCTTGCTTTCGCTAAGTGGTCCCTCCGGCTCTACATGCACCTGTTTCACTAAACTCATGCTTCGTCTTCGTCTCGCATTCGTTAAGTGTCCAGGTACCGTTCGCACTAACCTCAAGCTGCGCCTTCGGCTTGCTTTCGCTAAGTGTTTCCTCCGGCTCTACATGCACCTGTTTCACTAAACTCATGCTTCGTCTTCGCCTCGCATTCGTTAAGTGTCCAGGTACCGTTCGCACTAACCTCAAGCTGCGCCTTCGGCTTGCTTTCGCTAAGTGGTTCCTTCGGCTCTACATGCACCTGTTTCACTAAACTCATGCTTCGTCTTCGCCTCGCATTCGTTAAGTGTCCAGGTACCGTTCGCACTAACCTCAAGCTGCGCCTTCGGCTTGCTTTCGCTAAGTG
>Ga0129312_1001222_pt1 | contig 15889 bp, 17 predicted proteins | sample O827metagenome_FD_94434 | JGI IMG/M metagenome (GOLD analysis project Ga0129312, IMG submission 94434) | Orangutan group fecal microbial communities from Wisconsin, USA - O827 metagenome | ecosystem: Host-associated > Mammals > Digestive system > Large intestine > Fecal | place: USA: Wisconsin... | reverse complement strand
GTGGTGCGCTGGATAACGATGGGCATCTGACCGAAACCGATCAGCTGCGCCAACATCGGGCAGCAGAACCACCAGCAGAGGATGAGCAGCGACCACTCGATGAGATATTCATCCTTATCCAGCGCCAGCCAAATCCACGCAAAATTGGTAAAGCCGTAGCTCATGCTCATCCAGAGCAGCGTCCAAAATAGGCTGCCGCCCTCGATGCTGCGGCTATGGCAGATCAGGTGAAACACGCCGTAATCGACAATGAAATACACCACGCCCATGATCCCGCCCACCAGCGCGGCCATGCGGCGTTTTTTCCACAGAAGAAGTCCCGCCAGCACCAGCAGAAAAACGGTGTCCAGCGCGATATAGGCCGGCACAAACTGCCGGCGCGCAATCAACTCCATGGTGAAAACTCCTCCCGGTTCAAATCAAAATGCCGTCGCAGTGATCGATTTCATGCTGAATGATCTGCGCAGTCCAGCCCTCAAAGGTCTTAACGCGGAACTGCATCTGCTCATTCTGCCAGCGCACTTTGATTTTCTTCCAGCGCTTCGCCGGGCGCTGTCCGGGCAGGGACAGACAGCCCTCCTGTGCGTCATAGGGGCCTTCGCGCCGCAAAATCTCCGGATTGAGCATCACCGCAGGCTTTCCGCCGTCGTCAAACACGATGGCCCGGCGGCACACGCCGATCATATTGGCGGCCATCCCGACGCATTCCTCCCGGTGCGCAAGGAGCGTATCCTTGAGGTTCTGCGACAGCTCTTCCGCTTCTGCGGCTTCCACGGGCTGCGCACGGCGCGCCAGAAAGATCGGGTCTTTCATGATGGGGCAAACCATATCTGATTCTCTCCTTTATCTCCGCTTCCTGACCTTGAGTATACCGCGGCACGGCGCTGCGCGCAAGGGCGGGGAGGCGCGCGTCAGGTGTTGCGCGGTCAGCACGTTGCTCGATGACGCGCGCGTTGGCAGGAAGCACACATCCAACAGGTACGGCCGGGGTGCGTGGGACCGCCAATCTCGGCCGTAACCTGTGCGGCTCGCTCCCCCGCCGGACGGCGCGCTCCGGGTATGGCGCGGCGGGCACGCACTCGGTGAGCGCGCCCCGCCGTTTTCCTTCCGTTAGGGCAGAAAAAGCCCCGCCTTCGTCAGGAAAGCGGGGCATGAAAACAGCTTTGCGGGATTAGCCCTGAACCTTGGGCAGGATCTCCTTCTCAAAGAAGTCCTTGGTGGTCTCGGGGCTGACGGAGAACAGTTCCCCGCCGACGGTCACGCAAACGCCCTTCTGGCAGTTGCCCGTGCAGAAGGTGCCGGCCAGCGTCACCTTGTCTTCGAGGTTGTTTTCCTTAATCAGAGCCTTGAGCTGCTCCAGCACGAAGTGGGAGCCCTTCACATGGCAGGCACTGCCGAGGCAAATGGTAACAGTCATCGTCATTTCCTCCTAAAAATTGCCTAGCTTTTTTACTTGGCGACCGCAGCTTCTCCGGCCGCATCCAGCTTCTTGTTGCGGAAGTAGAGCGCAACGTCGATGGAAATCTCAACAAAGTTCATCACATAGAAGAACCAGCTGAGATAGAACAGGAAGTCGTGACCGCTGCCCTGCGCAAACAGGATGCACTTGCGGACGATACCGAAGATATAGCCGATGAGCAGGAACACCTCGAAAAAGAGGCTCTTGCCCTTCGCAGTTCTGGACACCCAGGACTTGCGGATGGAAATCGGCCAGGAAAGGCCGAAGCACAGGATCATCAAGGCTTCCAGAAGGTCAGTGTAATTCATGGGAGTCCTCTCCTATTTCTCTCAAAGATTACTTGGTTCTGCGGTAGTCCGGCAGCAACTTAGGCGAAACGACGTCGGTATGGATACCGGCCTGCTCCGCTTCCTTCTCAAAGTCGTTGACATGCTGAAGCGTCAGCGCGCCGACGGAAACTTCCTTGGACTTGTTGGCGGCATTGCGGCCGGCGTTGCGGCCAAAGACGATGATGTCCAGCAGGCTGTTGCCCATCAGACGGTTGCGGCCATGGATGCCTCCGACGGCCTCGCCCGCGACGAAGAGGTTCTTCACGCCGCTCTGGCAGTCCGCGGTGATGTCGATGCCGCCGTTCTGATAGTGCAGGGTCGGGTAGACCAGGATCGGCTCCTTGCGGATGTCGATGCCGTACTTGCCGAACATGCGCATCATGGCGGGGATGCGCTTTTCGATGGTGCCCTCGCCGCCCTTCATCTCGATCATGGGCGTATCGAGCCACACACCCATGCCGGTGCCGGTGGAAACGCCCTTGCCGCGGGTGGAGCACTCACGGATGATAGACGCAGCGGAAACGTCGCGGGTCTCCAGCGGATGCATGAAGGCCTCGCCGTCCACATTGATGAGCTTGGCGCCCAGGGAGCGAACCTTCTCGGTGACGAGCGCGCCGAAGATCTGCTCCGGGAACGCAGCGCCGGTGGGATGATACTGCAGGGTATCGGCATAGAGCAGCTTGGCGCCCGCGCGGTAAGCCAGCACCAGGCCGTCGGCCGTCGCGCCGTAGTGGTTGGAGGTCGGGAAGCCCTGGTAGTGCAGACGGCCCGCACCGCCGGTGGCGATGATGACGGTCTTGGCGCGCGCGATCAGGATCTCCTTGGTCTCCATGTTCAGCAGCACCGCACCCGCAGCGTTGCCGTTTTCATCCTTGATGATTTCGATCGCCGCAGTGAAATCGACCACGGGGATCTGGCGGTTGAGCACTTCGTCGCGCAGGGTGCGCATGATCTCCGCACCGGAGTAGTCCTTGGCCGCGTGCATGCGCTTGCGGGAGGTTCCGCCGCCGTGGGTGGTGATCATGGTGCCGTCGGGCGCCTTATCGAACTCCACGCCCAGGTTGTTCAGCCACTGAATCGCCTCGGGAGCCTCGGTGACCAGCGTGCGGAGCAGCTCGGGCTTGGCCGCGAAATGGCCGCCGCCGAACGCATCGAGGTAGTGGATCGCAGGGGAATCGTTGGGCTTATCCGCCGCCTGGATGCCGCCTTCGGCCATCATGGTGTTGGCGTCGCCCATGCGCAGCTTGGTCACGATCATGACCTTCGCGCCGGCGTTATCGGCCTCGATGGCCGCGGAAGCGCCCGCTCCGCCGCCGCCGATGATCAGCACGTCGGTGTCGTAATCGGGGTTGGAAAGATCAATCTCCTCCGGGTTGATGCGGCTCCTGCCCTGAAGCAGAGCACCCAGCTCCTTGGGGACCTTGTCACCCTTGTTGGGGCCGATGGCGAGGTTGACAAACTCCGCGCCCTCTTTGTAATCCGGGTGATACGCCTTGAGCAGCGCGTCCTTTTCCTCAGCGGTCATTCTTCTGGGTTCGAGCGCGGCATTTGCCTCACGGTTGGCCTCCACCTTTTTGATGGATTCCAGCATTTCCTTCGTATACATCAGCGCTTCCCTCCCTTATTTCTCAATGTCTCTGTGGTTGTAAAGCTCCTGCATTTCCTCGATGGGCTTCTGCATCAGCTTTTCAATCAGCTCGTTGAAGGTGCCGTCCTTGATCTCCTGCACGCGGTCTTCCAGGTGCTGGGACTTGGGGGCGAGGTATTTGCCGTTCAGGCGGCGAGCCAGCATGGCCACTTGCGGATGGGAGATGCCGGCAGGGCAGCGGGAGGAACAGACGCCGCACATCACGCAGTCAAAGGAGAGCTCCGCGCACTTGGCGAAGTCGCCGCGCTGCGCGTAGGCGATGTACTGCATCACGTCCAGGCCCTGCGTGCAGCTCTTGGTGCAGGCGTTGCAGCCGATGCAGGAGTAGATCTCCGGGTAGAGCTGCATCATCACGGCCTGCTCGGGGCTGACCTTCTCGATATCATAGACCTGCTTGATCAGCGGGAAGAAGGGCAGGGTGGCGACATACATATTGTCCTCCACCTGAGTCTGACAGGCCAGACAGGTCTTCAGCTCACGGTCGCCCTTGATGCGGTAGATCGTGGCGCACGCGCCGCAGAAGCCGTTGCGGCAGCCGCAGCCGCGGATCAGCTGATAGCCCGCATATTCCATGGCCTTCATGATGGTCAGGTTGGAGGGAACTTCGTACTTTTTTCCGAAGAGGAAAACACGAACCATATTCTCCATATCTCACATGCTCCTTCTTAATACTCGTTGGGCAGCGCGTCCAGCTGATCGAAGCGGAACACCGGGCCGTCCTTGCAGACGTACTTGCTGCCGATGTTGCAGCGGCCGCACTTGCCGATGCCGCACTTCATGCGCAGCTCCATGGTGGTGTAGACCTGGGTCTCCTCAAAGCCCAGCTCCTTCAAGCCCGCCAGCGTGAACTTGATCATGATGGGCGGTCCGCACATGATGACGGTGTAATCCTTGGAGGGATTGAGCTCCTTGACGTAGTTGGGCACAAAGCCGACGTGGCCGTCCCAGCCTTCCTGCGGGCGGTCGATGGTCAGCTCCACATCCACGCCCTCGTCCTTCATCCACTCGTCGAGAATCTCATGGTAATCGAGCAGATCATCTTTGGAACGGGAGCCGTAAACGATCATGATCTTGCCGTAATTCTCGCGCTTGGCGCGGACATAGTTGATCACGGAGCGCAGCGGAGCCAGGCCCACGCCGCCGGCGACAAAGAGCAGATCCTTGCCCTTGAGCTCGTCCTCGACGGGGAAATGGCGGCCGTAGGGCCCGCGGATGGTGATCTGCTGGCCGACGTCCATCGCGTGCAGCCAGCTCGTCAGGCAGCCGCACTTCTTGATGGAGAACTCCATGTATTCGGTATTGGTGGGGGAGGAGGTGATGGAGAACATCGCCTCGCCCACGCCGGGGATGGACAGCATCGCGCACTGGCCGGGCATGTGGTCAAAGACCTTCTTGCCATCCAGACCCACCACGCGGAAAGTCTTGATGTCCGGAGTGTCGATGCGGATGTCGGTCACCACACCGATCTTGGGAATCAAAGTCTCCTGCATCATGTTATCTCACCTCTTCTGCAAGGGTCTTGGCGACCTTGACGATGTTCATCGAGATGGGGCACTTGGCAAGGCAGCGGCCGCAGCCGACGCAGCCGTATTCGCCGTTGTTGTTGGCCGGGAAATAGACCAGCTTGTGCATGAAACGCTGACGGAAGCGTTCCAGCTGGGTCAGGCGTGGGTTGCCCGCCGACATCTTGGTGAAGTCGGAATACATGCACGAATCCCAGCAGCGGAAGCGGACCACGCCGTCTCCGGTGTTGAAATCGCGGATATCGTAGCACTGGCAGGTGGGGCAGACGAAGGTGCAGGTGCCGCAGCCCAGGCAGGACTGGGAAAGGCCAGCCCACTTGTCGGAGTTGAAGAGCTTGAGCATATTCTCGCCGCCGAAGCCTTCCAGCGAGAGCTTGTGCAGCGGCAGCTTTTCCACCACCGCGCGGGTGGCCTTCTGCTGCGCGGCAACCTCTTCCTCGCCGCCCTCGGCCAGCTGATCCTTAACGGACGCCACAAATGCTTCGCCTTTTTCGGTCACAGCCTCGATGTAGAGGTTCTTCTCGTCCATCCAGCAGCGCGCGTCGCCTTCGGGCTGAGCGGGATCGATGCCGAACACGGAGCAGAAGCAGGTCTCCTCCGGGTGCGTGCAGGCGAGGGTGACAATGGTGCCGTGCTCGCGTCGGGACTTATAATAGCTGTCCACGGGATCGGCCAGGAACACCTTGTCCAGCACCGTGAACGAACGCGCATCGCAGGCGCGCACGCCGAAGATCACGAAATCCTCATGCTCGGTGCGGGGATCGATGATCTCGATCTCCTTACCCTTGACCTTGAAATCCACCAGGTTCTCGGTCTGCGGGAAGAAGAAGTCCTTCGCGCTGCGGACGGTGTTGAGGGCATGGGTCATCTCCATCCCTTCGTGCCAGCGCTGGTAACGCGCTTGGCCGGAAGCGTCGTCCGCGGGGATATAGAGCGCTTCTTTGCCGGCAACCGCCGCAAACAACGCGCTGAGCTTTTCAACGGGAAGCTTAAACATCAGTTTTTCCCTCCCTTGTGATAGACGATGCTGGGCTCAACGTCGCCCTTGGTGTAGTTGGTCAGCGGCGCGCGGCTCTCGGTGTCCTCGCCCGCCTGGAAATCACCGTAGAAGGTGTTGATGTCCTTGATGAACTTGCGGTTGAGCAGGTGCAGCGGGATGTTCTGCGGACAGACTCTGGAGCACTCGCCGCAGTCGGTGCAGCGGCCCGCGACGTGGAATGCGCGGATGATGTGGAACATCTTCTCCTCGAAGCTGTCGGCAGCGGCCTTCTGCGCAATGCCGGAGTTATCGTTATCGAACACGCACTTTTCGCACGAGCACGCGGGGCAGACATTGCGGCACGCATTGCAGCGGATGCAGCGGCTCAGCTCGCCGCGCCAGAACTCAAAGCGCTCGTCCGGCGTCATGTTTTCGAGCTTTTCGACCATGTCGAAGCGGTGGGAGTCAAGCACCTCGCCCTCTTCGCCCAGCAGCTCGTCATAGACCATGTGCTTTTTGCTCTTGCAGTTGAGGCAGCGCTCGGGCAGCGCGTCGGCCTTGGCGATGGTCTTTTCGCCGTAGAGGGTCTCCACCACGAAATTGTCGCCCTCGGCCTTGATGCCCAGGATGCCCTTGATTCCCTTGGCCTTGAGGGTTTCGCCGTCGGTCTTGCCCTCGCACGGCACGCCCACGACATAGACGTTTTCGCGGACGATGCGGTGCTCCTTGATCAGCTGATTGAAGCTGTAAGTATCGCAGGGCTTGAGGAAGACGAGGATCTTGCCCTCCTTGCGGGATTCCTTGATGAGATATTTGGAAAGGTTGTTGCCGCAGAAATCGGAGTAGACGAACTTTTCGTCCATCTCCTCGGCGGAGGTAAATACCGCCGGGGTGATGTCATAGACGAATTCGCCGGTCTGCCAGCCGAGAACACGCTGGACGGCGCCGCTCTGCAGAAGTTCCTTGGCCTTGGCCAGCATCATTTCTTGCATCTCAGATCCTCCAATCTCTTGTTCTCGCCAAGCTCGGTGACGGTCTTGACAAACTCATTCATGGTCGCGGCGAACTTCGCGCCTTCGGCTGCGGACACCCACTCCACGCGGGTGCGCTCCTTTTCGATGCCCAGATAATCCAGCATCGAGAACAGCAGCGTCATGCGGCGGCGGGCATAGTAGTTGCCGCTGGTGTAGTGACAGTCTCCCGGATGGCAGCCGCAAAGGATCACGCCGTCCGCGCCGCGCTGGAACGCACGCAGGATGAACATGGGGTTCACGCGGCAGGAGCAGGGAACGCGGATGATCTTGACGTCGGCGGGGTAATTCAGGCGGTTGGTACCCGCAAGGTCCGCGCCGGCGTAGGAGCACCAGTTGCAGCAAAAGGCAACGATCTTGGGTTTGAACGTCTTTACATCTTGCATATTGCGTCAACCTCCGCCATAATCTGGCTGTTCGAGAAGCCCTTCAGATCCATCGCGCCCGACGGGCAGGCCACGGTGCACGCGCCGCAGCCCTGGCAGACCGCTTCGTTGACCTGAGCCACACGGCGGATCGCGGTGGTGCGGTTGGGCATACGGAACTCCTTGTCCACATAAGAGATCGCGCCGTAGGGGCAGACCTTTTCGCAGGAGGAGCAGCCGTTGCACATCATTTCGTCCGAATGGGCGACACAGGGGTTGCAGGTGAGCTTATCCTTGGCCAGCAGGCCGATGACCTTCGAGGCCGCAGCGCCCGCCTGAGCGACGGTGTCGGGGATATCCTTGGGGCCCTGGCACGCGCCGGAGAGGTAAATGCCCGCGGTCGGGCTTTCGACGGGACGCAGCTTAGCGTGCGCCTCGGTGAAGAAATCGTTGGTATCCATCGACGCGGTCAGCATCGTGGCCAGAGGACGGGCGGACTTATCCGGCTCGATGGCGGCAGCCAGCACGACCATGTCGGCCTCGATGTGCAGCTGCTCGTTGGAAAGCAGATCGCTTGCCTGCACCATGAGCTTGCCGTCGGAGCGGGGAACCACCTTGCCGACCTGGCCCTTGATGTAGTGCACGCCGTATTCCTCCACCGCGCGGCGGTAGAACTCGTCGTAGTTCTTGCCCGGCGAACGCACGTCGATATAGAAAACGTACACTTCGGTATCCGGGTATTTTTCACGGCAGAGCATCGCGTGCTTGGCCGTGTACATGCAGCAGATCTTGGAGCAGTAGCTCTTGCCCTTGCCCTCTGCGGAGCAGCGGGAGCCGACGCACTGCACGAACACCAGCGTGTGAGGATGCTTGCCGTCGGAGGGGCGCAGCAGCGTGCCGCCGGTGGGGCCGGCCGCGTTGGTCAGGCGCTCAAACTCCAGGGAGGAGACGACGTCCTTGCTCAGGGAGTAGGCATATTCGTCGTAATCGTCCAGCTTGATGGGGTTGTAGCCCGTGGCCACGACGATCGCGCCGTATTCGCGCTCGACGATCTGGTCCTGCTGCTTATAGTCGATGGCGCCTGCGGAGCAGACCTTGGCGCAGAGTCCGCACTTGCCGTTTTTGAGCATATTGCAGTGATCGGGGTCGATCGTTGCGACCTTGGGCACCGCCTGCGCAAAGGGGATGTAGATGGCGCGGCGGTTGTCCAGACCGAGGTTGAACTCGTTGGGGATCTTCTTCATCGGGCACTTTTCGGTGCACTCGCCGCAGCCGGTGCACTTGGTGGTGTCCACATAGCGCGCCTTTTTCTTGATCTTGACGTGGAAGTTGCCGACGAAGCCCTTGACCTCCTGCACCTCGCTGTAAGCGTAGATGTTGATCTTATCGTTCTGGGCGCAATCCACCATCTTCGGGGTGAGGATGCAGGCTGCGCAGTCCAGGGTCGGGAAGGTCTTGTCGATCTGGGTCATCTTGCCGCCGATGGTGGGCTGCTTTTCCACGATATCCACTTCAAAGCCCGCGTCCGCGATATCCAGAGCGGTCTGGATGCCCGCGATGCCGCCGCCGATGACGAGCGCACGCTTGGTCACAGGGCTTTCGCCCGCGGTCAGGGGCGCGTTGAGCTGCACCTTGGCAATGGCCGCGCGGCCGAGGATGATGGCCTTTTCGGTGGCTTCCGCCTTGTCCTTGTGAATCCAGGAGCACTGCTCGCGGATGTTGGCGACCTCCAGCATATACGAGTTGAGGCCGGCCGCGGCCACGGTCTTGCGGAAGGTGGCCTCGTGCATGCGGGGAGAGCAGGAGCAGATCACAACGCCGGTCAGGTGATGTTCCTTGATCGCGTCCTTGATGATGTTCTGGCCCGCCTCGGAGCACATGTACTGATAATTGGTGGAGAAGACGACGCCGGGTTCATGGCCGAGGGCTTCCGAAACCGCCTTGACATCGACGGTCGCAGCGATATTGCTGCCGCACCAACATACGAATACGCCAATTCTCTGCATGGTTTCTCCTCCTTACTTGCTGTATTTGCGCATCGCGGTGACGATGGCCTGCTGGGGCAGATCGTCATCGAGAAGAGCGGGAATATCGTCGGGGGTCATGTGGTTGGCGCCCTGCTTGCGGATCACCTGCAGGCGCACCGCCTCGACCACCTTCGCCGGCTCCACACCGCGGGGACAGCGCTCCACGCACGCAAAGCAGGAAAGACACTTGTAAATAGAGGGCGAATTCATCAGTTTGTCGATCTCGCCCTTTTCCACCATGTAGACGAACTGGTGGGGATGATATTCCATCTCGTCGTAGGAAGGACAGGTTGCGGAGCACTTGCCGCAGCGCATGCACTTGAGCACGTTTACGCCGCTGGTGCGCAGAATCTGCTCTTTGTCAAATTTGCTCATCCGTTCTTGCTCCTCCCTTTCAGTCCTTCACGCCCAGGGCCTCGGCCAGCAGCTCGGTGAAGTAAACCACCGGCAGGCGATGCTCTCCGGACGCGTTCTTGGTCAGGTTGTACAAACACAGGGGACATGCCGTCACCAGCGTGTCGGCCTGCATGTCCGCCGCGTTTTCCATCACGGCGGTGCTCTTCTTCTGCGCAATCTTCTTATCTTCCATCACCGCATAGCCGCCGCAGCACTCGTTGCGGTTGGCCCAGAGCACGGGCTCTGCGCCGATGGCGCGGATGAAATCTTCCATGATGCGCGGATTTTCGGGGTTGTCCATCTGCATCACCTTGCCGGGACGCAGCAGCAGGCAGCCGTAATAGGCGGCGATCTTTCTGCCCTTTAAGGGATTTACGACCGCCTTTTTGACGTTTTCAAAACCCACGACGTCGCGCAGCAGCTCCAGGTAGTGGATGACCTTCGTCTCACCGCGGTAGGGCTGATCCAACTGCATGTAGTTGTTGGCGTGATCGGAAAACTCCGCATCGTTGGCCATGGCGTCGTTGGCCTGTTTGAGCACGTTGTGGCATGCGGAACAGAGCGTCACCAGATCCTGGCCCTGCTCCTTGGCGGCGTTGAGCGCGCGCACGGAGGCCAGTTTGGAAGCGATCTCGTCCTTGCCCATGGAGAAGGCGCCGCCGCAGCACTGCCAGTTTTCCAGCTCCTGCAGCGTTACGCCCAGCTTTTCCGCCGATGCGCGCGCATAGCGGTCCAGATCCTGGGCCTTGTTCTTGAGCGTGCAGCCGGGATAGTAACTAAAGATCATATCGTTCCCTTCCCTTGTCCTTTTTTAAGCCATCTGTTCGGGGTGGAAGACCTCGTCGAACTTCTCCGCCGTCAGGAACCCGAGCGCCACGCACGCGTCCTTGAGGGAGATGTTTTCCTTATAGGCCTTCTTGGCGGTCTTGGCCGCGTTTTCATAGCCGATATAGGGGTTCAGCGCGGTGACCAGCATCAGGGAGTTGTAGAGGTTATGATGCATCTTTTCGCGGTTGGCCTTGATGCCGACGGCGCAGTTCTTGTTGAAGGACACCATGACCTCGGCAAGGAGTCTGGCGCTTTGCAGGAAGTTGTAGGCGCAGACGGGCATGAACACGTTCAGCTCGAAGTTGCCCTGAGAAGCCGCCATGCCGACCGCCACATCGTTGCCCATCACCTGCACCGCGACCATGGTCATGGCCTCGCACTGGGTGGGGTTGACCTTGCCGGGCATGATGGAGGAGCCGGGCTCGTTTTCGGGGATGAAGATCTCGCCCAGGCCGTCTCTGGGGCCGGAAGCCAGCCAGCGCACGTCGTTGGCGATCTTCATCAGATCCGCCGCCAGCGCCTTGAGCGCGCCGTGCGCAAAGACGATCTCATCCTTGCTGGTCAGGGCGTGGAACTTGTTGGGGGCGGTGACGAAGTTCTTGCCGGTGATGGCGGAAACCGCCTCGGCCACCTTGACGTCAAAGCCCTTGGGGGCGTTTAGACCCGTGCCGACCGCCGTGCCGCCCAGCGCCAACTCTTTGAGCTCCGGCAGGGCGATTTCCAGCATCTTCCTGTCCTTCTCCAGGGAAGAGCGCCAGCCGCTGATCTCCTGGGAGAACTGGATCGGGGTCGCGTCCTGCAAGTGGGTGCGGCCGGACTTGACGATGCCCTCGTTTTCCTTTTCGAGGCGCTTGAAGGTCTCGATCAGCTCATCGATAGCGGGGAAGAGCTTGTCCTCGATGGCGATGACAGCGGAGATGTGCATCGCGGTGGGGAAGGTGTCGTTGGAGGACTGGCTCATGTTGATGTCGTCGTTGGGGTGCAGCAGCTTCTTGCCGGCGAGTTCATTGCCGCGGTTGGCGATGACCTCGTTGGCGTTCATGTTGGACTGCGTGCCGGAGCCGGTCTGCCAGACCACCAGCGGGAAGTGCTCGTTGAGCGCGCCGCTCATCACTTCGTCGCATGCCTGAGAGATGGCGGCGAGCTTTTCGTCGGTCATCTTTTCGGGCTTGAGGCCGTGGTTGGCGATGGCCGCCGCCTTCTTGAGGATGCCGAAGGCGTGCGTGATCTCGCGGGGCATGGTCTCGATTCCCACGCCGATCAGGAAGTTCTCATGGCTGCGCTCGGTCTGCGCCGCCCAGTATTTGTCCGCGGGCACCTTGACCTCACCCATGGAATCGTGTTCGATGCGGTATTCCATTTTGCTTCATTCTCACTTTCTGCTTCGATTCCGCAACGTTCCCGGCGCCCGAACGGGCCCCGGGAACGCGAAAATATTTGTGTTTACGCGCTTGCGCGATTACAGCTTGATCTGGTCGATGATGCCGCGCAGGCACTCGCTGCTGTGCTTGAGCAGCGCCTTCTCCTCATCGGTGAGGGGCGCCAGCACCTTGCCCGCAACGCCGTCCGGGCCGACGATGGCCAGGGTGGACAGGCAGACGTCGTCAATGCCGTATTCGCCGTGCATCATGGTGGAGACCGTCATGGTGGTGTCCGCGCCGGAGAAGATGCACTTGACGATGTGGCAGACCGAAACCGCAACCGCGTAGAAGGTCGCGCCCTTGCGCTCGATGATCTTGCCGCCGGACTTGCGGATGTAGCTCTCCACCTCGGAGTGCACCAGCTTGGGCTCGATGGTGTCGGGGTTGGTCAGGCTGGAGGCATACTGGTCGACCGGGATGGTGGAGATGGTCGCCGTGGACCACGGCACGAAGGAGGAATCGCCGTGCTCGCCAAAGACGTAAGCGTGAACGTTCTGCTGGTTGATGTTGTAGTATTCCGCGATGCGCGCGCGCAGACGGGCGGTATCCAGGATGGTGCCGGAGCCGATGATGTGGCTCTCGGGCAGGCCGGAGACCTTGTGGAAGACATAGGTCAGGATATCGACGGGGTTGGACACGATGATGTAGATCGCGTCGGGCGCATGCTTTACGATCTGCGGGATGATGGACTTGGTGATGTTGACGTTGGTCTGCGCCAGATCCAGACGGGTCTGGCCGGGCTTACGCGCAATACCGGAGGTCAGAATGACCACGTCGGAGCCCTGCGCGTCCTGATAGCTGCCGGCATAGATCGAAACCGGCGGACAGAACGGCACGCCCTGACGGATGTCCAGCGCCTCGCCCATCGCCTTGGCTTCGTTGATGTCGATCATGACAATTTCCGTCGCAATGCCGTTGACCGCCATGGTGTAGGCAATGGTGGAACCAACGCTGCCCGCGCCGATAATCGTAACTTTCTTTCCCATATGTATTCCTCCTATTTTCGTCTCCGGCGGAATGCCCGCCCTTGAATTGGATTTTGTGTTTTCCCGAATTGTTTTTGTCAGTCCTGATCGTCCTGCGTCTGCCCCTGCTTCAAATGATAGCTCAGCAGCGCCAGGGAGCTTGCCATGTTTTCCCGCTGCACCAGCACGCCCTTGGGCGCGTTCAGATGCGTCGGCGCAAAGTTCCATACCGCGCGCACGCCGCCGTCCACCAGCGCGTCCAGGCAGCTCTGCGCGGCCGCGGCCGGCACCGTCAAAATGCCGATCTGCACCTGTTCCTCGCGGCAGACCCGCGGCAGCTCGCTCACCGGCAGGATGGGCTTTCCGTCCACGGTTGAACCGATCAGCGCGCTCTTGGTGTCAAAGGCCGCCACAATATCCAGCCCGTATTCTGCAAATCCGGAATAGGACATCAGCGCCAGCCCCAGATTCCCCAGCCCCACCAGCACCGCGCGGTTGCGCGTGCCGTAGCCCAGGAAGTGCTCCAGATCCCGCGTCAGCTCGCTCACCAGATAGCCGACCTTCGGCCGTCCGGCGGAGCTCACCGCCGCAAGGTCTTTGCGAACCTGTACCTCGCCCAAGCCCAGCGCTCCTGCAATCGCCGCCGCCGAGACCGCGTCGTTGCCCTGCGCGGGCAGCGATTTGAGATAGCTCAGATAGGTCGGCAGGCGCTGCAGCGTCAGCTTGGAAATGTTTCCCCGGTCCATCGACTCCCTCCCGTCTTTTCCGGCGATTTTCCGCGGTTTTTCGCGCATCTATTTTACCATAACCGCCGCCGTTTTGTAAACGCTCCGGAGGCATTTCCGTCAGGATTTATCAGTATTTTTTTACTTATAAATCCCAAATAAAACGACCAGACGCGCCTTGTAACCCGCCGGCAAACCGTGCGCCGGAGAGGCTTCGTATGGCCTGTTAATAATATAACACATCGCCCCGGCGTTGGAAAGCGTCTTTCGCAAAAAGTAACATAAATCTCTCTTCTTTTGCGCTCCCTATATCCGACTTTTTTTATAAGATTTCATTTTGTTTCTCTTCCGCTCCAATAAAATTCCTCTCCTATGCAAATTCTCTTCTTTCATTGCCTTGTACGGGTCTTTGTTGTATATTGGAATTGAATCATCCCAAAGCGATCAAGGAGGCGTCGTCTATGAAGAAGTTTCGTTGGATTCTCCTGTGCGCTGCTCTGTTGGCCGCTGCTCTTTTCGCACTTTGGCGGCTTCCCGCTCTGTTCGCGCCTTCCGTCCCCGCGGCGCTGACCTATACGTCGCCCGACGATGAAACCGTTTCCGCCGTTCGCGCCGCCGTGCAGGATCGCTTTGGTTCTGATGGCGTCGTCTATCTGCTGCCGGACTGCGAGATCGACGCCGTTTCTCTTGAATACCGCCCGCTCTCCGATCCGAACCTCGGCGGCGCGCGCTGGGTGCTGCTGCGTTCCGATTCCGGTGTTTCCTCGCTCTTTCTCTATTCCGTCCGCTGGGATTCCTTTACGGAGATCACGGATCAATCTGAAAACGGCTTTGATCCCTCTCTGGGGAAATCGCTGACCGACTGCGCAACGTCGCACGGCTGTACGCCGCTGTTCCTGCTATCTATCGGGCAGCGCTGGCTCGTCAGCCGCGATGCGGACGGCGCGCTCTTTGCCTGCGGCCCGCTGTCCGCCGACGATCCCGAAATCGCATGGCTTTCTGAAGCGGAATTTCTGCAAAAGCACTGGCCGTATGCTTCGGGCGCGCTTCCCCTGCCCACCGGCGCGCAGGTGCAGCTGCAATAACGCCAAAGGCTCCGTTCCATCGGAACGGAGCCTTTTTGATTCGTTTCAGCCTTTGTAGGCGACCAGCTCGATCTCCACCAGCGCGCCCTTGGGCAGGGCGTTTACGGCAAACGCCGCGCGGGCGGGCAGGATCTCGCCGCCAAAGAACTGCGCGTAAACCTCGTTGACCGCGGCAAAATCCGCAATGTCCTGGAGCAGCACGGTGGTCTTGACCACGTTGTCAAAGGTCATGCCCGCCTCACGGAGAATCGCCTGCAGGTTGCGCAGCGACTGCGCGGCCTGTTCGGCTGCGGTGCCGCCCACGATCTCACCGGTCGCGGGATCGAGCGGAATCTGCCCGGAAACGTAGAGGAAATCGCCCGCCAGCACGGCCTGCGAATACGGGCCGATCGCCTTGGGCGCCTGATCGGTGTGAATGCGCTGCTTCATAAAAAACATCTCCTTTTTAGATAAAATCAGTAGATCACGCCGCTTCCTTCTTCGCGGGGCGCACGCATTGCAGCATCACCTGCGCCAGCACGGTCAGCGCAATGCCGGTCAGCAGCGCACCGTTGTAGGAACCGGTCGCGTCATAAACGCGGTTGAAAAACAACGGGCTGATGGAGCTGGCCAGCGAGCTTGCCGCGCTGACGATGCCGTAGATCGTCGCATAGTCCCGCGTGCCGAAGGCCGACTGCGCCAGAATCGGGTAAGACACCGTGCCCGACGCACAGCCCAGCGCCGCCCCCACGATCACCATCACATGCGCTGCGGGATACTTTCCGAAATAAAGCCCCGCAAGACCCACCGTAATGGCCAGCACCGCCAGAAACGTGCTCTTCTTCATGCCGAGCTTGTCGTACATGCCGCCCAGCATCGCCTTGCAGATCGCCAGCAGTCCCAGATAAATCGCCGCAACGGTCGAGGCCCACTCCGTCGTAAAGCCGATATCGCCCAGATGCGGCACAATGGTCTGCGAAAGCATCGTGGTGGAAAGCCCCACCGAAATCGCCAGCACGATCAGTGCCCAGAAGCTGAAGCTCTTCATCGCGCCGCCCAGCGTCGGGCCGTAGACCGGCTCTTCACCGCCCGCTTCCTCGATCTGCGAGCCATAGGGCTGCAAGCCCAT
>Ga0129312_1001221_pt1 | contig 15897 bp, 11 predicted proteins | sample O827metagenome_FD_94434 | JGI IMG/M metagenome (GOLD analysis project Ga0129312, IMG submission 94434) | Orangutan group fecal microbial communities from Wisconsin, USA - O827 metagenome | ecosystem: Host-associated > Mammals > Digestive system > Large intestine > Fecal | place: USA: Wisconsin... | reverse complement strand
TTTCCCATGTGGCATATGGATATGCAACGCAGGTATGCGTGCTGGACAAGGACGGAAGAGTGGAAAAAATTGTGGCTGCTCATGATGTGGGACGCGCGGTAAATCCGTTGTCTGTGGAAGGTCAGATCGAAGGAGGCGTGATCATGTCACTTGGTTACGCATTGCGGGAAAGATATGATCTGAAGGATTGTAAACCATTATCCAAATATGGAACGCTTGGATTATTCCGGGCAAATGAGATTCCGGAAGTAGAAAGTATCATCGTAGAAAAAGCAGGACTGAATGTGGCATGCGGAGCTATTGGTATCGGAGAGATTACTTCTATTCCGACAGCACCGGCTATTGCAGCAGCATATTATGTATATGACGGAAAGTACCGCACCAGTCTTCCGCTTGCGGATACACCGTATGAAGAAGACGCAGAGCAGAAAAAGGGGGATGAGCAGTTATGAAAAAACCAGTTCGTAAATTTGCTTATGTAGCCTGTAATGGTGGAACACACAACCACAGCTGCCAATACGGCTGCATCGGCTGCGGCGCCTGCGTGGAAGCCTGCCAAAAAAATGCTGTGGGTATCAATGCAAAGGGGGTAGCAGAGATTGACCGCATCCATTGCGTTGGGTGTCGATTGTGCGAAAAAGCCTGTCCACAGCATATTATTCATATGCATCAGGTGGGAGAATCCTTTCTGGTGCTCTGTTCCAACCAGGACAAAGGTGTGGAAGCAAAAGAGGCCTGCGATGTGAGCTGCATCGGCTGTGGGCTGTGCCACAAAAACTGCCCAAGTGAGGCAATACAGATAAGAAATAATTGTGCGGTTATATATGAAGCGGACTGTTTATCCTGTGGAAATTGCGTGGTGAAATGTCCGAGAAATGCAATTGTTGATATCCGTGGATTTATAAAAAAATAGAATAAAGACGTACATAAAGAGGAGGACTTATATAATGGAAAAGGCAAAAAGAGAAAGAGCATCCATTTTTGAACTCGATGGTATTCCACAGATGAGCAAAGCGCTTCCACTGGCTTTGCAGCACGTAGTGGCAATGATCGTAGGTTGTGTGACCCCGGCCATCATAGTGGCGGGTGTGGCAGGACTTGACAGTGCAAATCGTGTTATGCTGATTCAGTCAGCACTGATCGTTTCCGCAATTTCCACATTTTTACAGTTGTTTCCGATTGGTCCGAAAGGAGGCTTTCGTCTGGGCTCCGGATTACCGGTTATCATGGGTGTCAGCTTTGCATATGTAGCAAGTATGCAGGCCATTGCCGCAGATTCTGGTATCGCAGCAATTTTTGGTGCACAGATCGTTGGCGGTATCATAGCCGCAGTCATCGGATTCTTTATTGATAAAATCCGCAAAGTATTCCCGCCATTGGTAACTGGTACTGTTGTATTTACCATCGGACTTTCTCTGTATCCGACAGCTGTTAATTACATGGCAGGTGGCGCAGCCAGTGCAAATTATGGACATTGGACAAACTGGCTGGTAGCGTTTATTACATTAGCAATTGTTACATTTTTAAATCATTTTACAAAAGGATTTGTGAAACTGGCTTCTATCCTCATTGGTATTATCTGTGGTTATATTGTTGCCGCATGTTTTGGAATGGTAGACCTTGCGGCTGTTACACAGGCAAGCTTTTTCCAGGCTCCGCAGATCATGCATTTCGGTATACAGTTTGAGCCGTCATCCTGTATCGCTATCGGCTTACTGTTTGCAATTAATGCTATTCAGGCGATTGGTGACTTTACAGCAACAACGACAGGAAGTATGGATCGTGAGCCGACGGACAAAGAGTTGAAAGGTGCTATCGTAGGATATGGATGTACGAATATTCTCGGTGCATTTCTTGGTGGTCTGCCGACTGCTTCCTACAGTCAGAACGTAGGTATTGTTACAACAACAAAAGTTATCAACCGTGTGGTTCTCGGAATGTCCGCAGGTATTCTGCTGATTGCCGGTCTGGTGCCAAAATTCTCTGCATTACTGACAACGATTCCGCAGTGTGTCCTTGGTGGTGCAACAATCTCCGTATTTGCATCCATCGCAATGACAGGTATCAAACTGATCACAACGCAGGAGATGAATTTCCGTAATACATCCGTAGTTGGTCTGGCTGTTGCACTTGGCGTTGGTGTGACTCAGGCTTCCGCATCTCTGGGTATGTTCCCGGCATGGGTAACCACAGTATTCGGAAAAACTCCGGTTGTTATCGCAACAGTAGCTGCTGTATTCTTAAATCTTGTATTGCCACATGAAAAAACGGCAGAGAAGAAAGAAACGGAAGAAAAGTAAAAACTTGATATGAATGATGAAAGTTCTCCTTTTTACAGGTATTGAAGAATGTAAGAAGGAGGGCTTTTTATTTTACAGAGTGCAAAGCACGGAACAATCCTTGTAATCAAGATTTGGATGTTTTGACATCCAAATCTATTAAATAAATAAAATGGGGCGTTTCTATTAGTATGATTAATAAATCCTATAAATACAATTCATAAGAGGACTGGTTGTAAAACGGAAAATATTTGCGTTATAATATCTGAGTCAAAAACAATGTAAAAAAACATTTTTGAGAAAAAATGGAACAATGTGAATGAACGTAAACGAGTCAATCTGCCAGTATGATTGATGAGTAACGAAATGATAGCGTAATGCAAAAGATGGAGGATTTTAGTAGATGAAAAAGACAAGAGGAACGAATGCGTCTATTTTCGAGTTAAATGGTGTTCCGCAGTTGAGTAAGGCACTTCCGCTGGCGCTGCAGCATGTAGTAGCGATGATCGTGGGCTGCGTAACCCCGGCGATTATTGTGGCAGGTGTCGCAGGTCTTGAGGGAGCAAACCGTGTCATGCTGATTCAGTCAGCGCTGGTAGTATCCGCACTTTCCACATTTTTACAGTTGTTTCCAATCGGGCCGAAAAACGGTTTTCGCTTTGGCGCCGGCTTACCGGTTATTATGGGAACGAGTTTTGCATATGTGGCAAGCATGCAGGCTATTGCAGCAGATGTAGGCATTGCAGCAATATTCGGAGCACAGATCGTTGGTGGTATCATCGCAGCAATCATCGGATTTTTTATTGACAAGATCCGAAAAGTATTTCCACCGCTTGTAACAGGAACTGTAGTATTTACCATTGGACTTTCGTTGTATCCGACTGCTGTCAACTATATGGCAGGTGGTGCGTCCAGTGCAAATTACGGACATTGGACTAACTGGCTGGTAGCAATTATCACACTGGCTATCGTTACATTTTTGAATCATTTTACAAAGGGATTTGTAAAACTGGCGTCTATTCTGATCGGTATCATCTGCGGTTACATCATTGCAGCATGTTTTGGCATGGTAGATCTGACTGCAGTGGCACAGGCAAGTGTTTTCCAGATGCCGCAGATCATGCATTTTGGTATTCAGTTTGATCCGTCATCCTGTATAGCTATTGGTTTGTTGTTTGCTATCAATGCGATTCAGGCCATCGGCGACTTTACTGCAACAACAACCGGCGGTATGGATCGTGAACCGACAGATAAAGAGTTAAAGGGTGCTATCGTTGGATATGGATGTACCAATATCGTTGGAGCTTTCTTAGGTGGTCTGCCGACTGCTTCCTACAGTCAGAACGTAGGTATCGTTACAACAACAAAAGTTATCAACCGTTCTGTGCTTGGAATGTCTGCAGGTATTCTGTTGATTGCCGGTCTGGTGCCGAAATTTTCTGCATTGTTGACAACAATTCCGCAGTGTGTACTTGGTGGAGCGACCATTTCTGTATTTGCATCTATCGCTATGACAGGCATCAAACTGATCACGAGTCAGCCAATGAGTTATCGCAATACTTCTATCGTGGGATTGTCCGTGGCACTTGGTGTTGGTGTGACACAGGCTTCTGCATCCCTGGGAATGTTTCCGGCATGGGTGACAACCGTATTTGGTAAGACACCGGTTGTTATTGCAACTGTAACTGCAGTATTTTTAAATCTTGTCCTGCCGAAAGAGAAAAAAATGGAAAAATAAATGTATGACACAATGTCAGACTATAAGAAGGAGTTCTCGCAGATTGGCGAGGACTCCTTTTTATGATAAAATATATCAGATGATGGGTAGAATTGTGGGAGTACGAAGTACGGAACAATTCGTATGGCATCTTTTGACCACAACATCTATCAGATGAGAAAAGGGGATTTTTCAATGATATATTTTGATAATGCAGCAACAACCAGACAGAAACCGAATGAAGTTGTGCAGGCAGTTACGGAAGCACTCTGTTTGCTTGGAAATGCCGGTCGTGGGGCGCACGAAGCGACATTGCAGGCTTCCCGCACGATTTACGATACAAGACAAAAACTGGCGAAATTTTTCCATGCGGAAAGTCCGGATCGCATGGTATTTACCAGCAATGCAACGGAGAGTCTGAACACAGCGATCAAAGGCCTGTTAAATCCGGGAGATCATGTAATCACCACACAGTTGGAGCATAATTCTGTGCTCCGTCCGCTTTATGAGATGGAAGAAAAAGGGGTGGAGCTGACCATTATAAAAGCGGATGCGCAGGGCAGATTTTTGATAGCGGATATGGAGGCAGCGATCCGACCGGAGACGAAAGCCATCATTTGTACGCACGGATCCAATGTCACCGGAAATCTGGTAGATATTGCGGCAATCGGAGAACTGACGCAAAACAAAGGAATCCTTTTTGTGGTAGATGCGTCGCAGACAGCAGGAGTATTTCAAATCGATGTGCAGGCTATGCATATCGATATCTTGTGCTTTACAGGGCATAAAAGTCTGCTTGGACCGCAGGGGACCGGCGGGCTCTATGTCAGAACCGGTCTGCAGCTTCGCCCGTTAAAGAGTGGTGGCAGCGGCGTGCAGACGTACAGCAGGAAGCATCCGCAGCAGATGCCGACGGCACTGGAAGCAGGGACGTTAAACGGACATGGGATTGCAGGGCTGGATGCGGCCCTGGATTACCTGATGCAGACAGGAATTGACGAAATCCGTGAAAAAGAACAGAAGTTGATGTGGCAGTTTTATGCAGGTATCCGTGAGATTCCGGGTGTGAAGATCTATGGCGATTTTTCACAGAAAAACCGATGTCCGATCGTGTCTTTTAATATCGGGGATTATGATTCTTCTGAGGTCAGTGATGAACTGTTTGAGGGATGGGAGATTTCTACCAGACCGGGTGGACATTGCGCACCGCTGATGCATGAGGCACTTGGAACGGTAGAGCAGGGGGCTGTGCGGTTTAGTTTTTCCCATTATAATACCAAGGAGGAAGTGGAAGCGGCGATAGCGGCGGTGAGAGAACTGGCGGAAGAGTGAGCAATTAGGTGATAAGTGAACTGTTTTCGTCAGAATGCGAAAAATGTGAATGAGAATCTTCCATATTATGGAAAAATTGGAGAAAATGTAACTTTGACAAAAAAATAACTTGCCAGACCGGTAAATTTAATGTATTGTATAGCATGGATATGAAAGATATCGCATTGGTATCATGCAAAAACATTTAAAATCCATGCATTTTACAGGATGAAAACAGTTAAAAATGAATTTTGTGTCATGAAAAGGATTCATTTTTGCAGGAAGAAACGTGAAATGGAGATCACAAGATGGATTTATTTGATTACATGAGAGAACAAAATAAGGAAAAGGAATCGCCACTGGCCTCCAGACTTCGTCCGACGAAACTGGAAGAAGTAGTGGGACAGCAGCACATTATCGGCAAAGATAAATTGCTGTATCGCGCCATCAAAGCGGATAAACTGCAGTCAGTTATTTTTTACGGACCTCCGGGAACCGGAAAAACGACACTGGCGAAAGTCATTGCGAAAACGACCAGCGCAGAATTTATGCAGATCAATGCGACTTCCGCCGGAAAAAAGGATATGGAAGCTGTGATTGAAAAGGCAAAACAGCTGCAGGGCATGTACGGAAAACGTACGATCCTGTTTATCGATGAGATTCACCGTTTTAACAAAGGTCAGCAGGATTATCTGCTTCCGTTTGTGGAGGACGGTACGGTGACACTGATCGGTGCCACTACGGAGAATCCGTATTTTGAGGTAAACGGAGCGCTGATTTCCCGATCCATTATTTTTGAATTAAAGCCGTTGGAAAAAGAGGATATCAAAACGTTACTGCACCGTGCCTTAGAGGATATGGAAAAAGGCATGGGAGCCTATCGTGCGGTGGCAGATGAAGATGCACTGGAATTTCTGGCAGATGTGTCAAACGGAGATGCCCGCAGCGCATTAAATGCCATAGAACTGGGGATCCTTACCACAGAACGCAGTGCAGACGGGCTCATCCATATCACGCTGGATGTGGCTTCCGAATGTATCCAGAAGCGCGTGATCAAGTATGATAAAAATGGCGACAGCCATTATGATAATATTTCCGCATTTATCAAAAGTATGCGTGGGTCTGATCCGGACGCAGCGGTTTACTATCTGGCAAAAATGCTGTACGCCGGGGAAGATGTGACATTTATTGCCCGGAGAATTATGATCTGTGCATCAGAAGATGTGGGAAATGCAGACCCGAACGCCCTGACTGTGGCGGTCAGCGCAGCCCAGGCTGTAGAACGGCTTGGAATGCCGGAGGCACGGATTGTGCTGGCACAGGCAGTCACTTATGTGGCAAGCGCACCAAAGAGCAATGCGGCTTACCTGGCAGTGGACAAAGCACTTTCCGTTGTTCGGGAGTCGAGAACCGCACCGGTTCCAACGTATCTCTGCGATGCCCATTACAAAGGTGCTGCGAAGCTTGGGCGGGGCATCGGATATAAATATGCCCACGATTATCCGAATCACTACGTGGAGCAGCAGTATCTGCCGGATGCATACAAAGATATGAAATTCTATGAGCCGACAGAAAACGGCTATGAGCAGACCATTCGGGAATATTTTAAAAAAATCAAACAGGAGTAAATTTTTGTAAAATCTCCTTTTGAATATAAAATAAAAAGAAGTTGTAAAAAATGATTTAACAATACACAGCAGGAGGAAAAATCAATGCAGTCTTATCAGGAAATGAGCAGAGAGGAATTATTAAAAGAAAAAGAGAGCCTGGAACAGCAGTACAAAGAAATCTGCAAAAAAGGCTTGAAACTGGACATGTCCAGAGGTAAACCATCCAAAGAGCAGCTTGAGCTGTCCATGCCAATGATGGACATTCTGACCAGCCAGACTCCGTTAGTCAGCAGAGCCGGTACAGATATCCGTAACTACGGTGTGATTGATGGTATTACAGAGGGACAGGAATTCATCGCAAGTTTAGTTGGACTTGGTCCGGAAGCATATGACAATGTCATTGTTTACGGAAATGCAAGTCTGAATATCATGTATGACTGCATTGCCCGCTCCATGCTGTTTGGTGTAAACGGAAGCACACCATGGTGCAAACTTGATAAAGTAAAATGGCTCTGCCCGGTTCCGGGATATGACCGTCATTTTGCCATCACAGAGTGCTTTGGCATCGAGATGATCAACGTACCACTTTACGAAGATGGCCCAGATATGGATATGGTAGAAAAATTAGTCAGCGAAGATGATAGTATCAAAGGTATCTGGTGTGTACCGAAATACTCCAATCCGATGGGAACATCCTATTCTGATGAGACCGTCCGCAGACTGGCCTACTTAAAACCGGCAGCAGAAGACTTCCGTATTTACTGGGATAATGCTTACTGCGTACATGATTTGTATGAAGACAAAGCAGATCAGATCCTTGAGATCCTTGGCGAGTGTGAGAAAGCCGGAAATCCGAACCTTCCGATCGAGTTCTGCTCCACATCCAAGATCACATTCTCAGGTGCAGGTGTATCCGGTCTGATCACAAGTCTTGAGAACAAAGCAGATATCCTGAAACGTCTGACGATTCAGACCATCGGATTTGATAAGATCAACCAGCTGCGTCATGTGAAATTCTTAAAGGATATCGATGGCGTAAAAGCACATATGGCAAAACATGCAGCAATCATCCGTCCGAAATTTGAGATGATCCTGGATCGTTTTGAGGAAGAACTGAAAGGTCTTGGCGCAGGAAGCTGGATTCGTCCGAATGGTGGATATTTCATCACCTTCAAGGCAAATGAGGGATGTGCAAAGAACATCGTTGCAAAAGCAAAAGAGGCTGGTGTTGTACTGACAGGTGCAGGCGCACCATACCCATACAAAAAGGATCCGAAGGATTCCGTGATCCGTATTGCTCCGACACTTCCGCCAATGGAAGAACTGAAAGAGGCCTGCGAGGTATTTATCGTTTGTGCAAAACTTGCAAGCGTGGAGAAACTTCTGGAAGCATAAGAAAAGTTATGATATACTTACTCCATAATGATAAATTTTAGAGGAGGACATAAAATGTTAGAAGCAGGAATCAAAGGGGAACAGAGCGTAGAAGTTGTATATGAGAATACAGCAACAGCAGTAGGAAGCGGCGTACTGGAAGTATTCGGAACACCATGCATGCTTGCATTAATGGAAAAAACAGCAAGCGAGAGCGTAGCTCCATATCTGGAAGAAGGCTGTGGCAGCGTTGGTACACAGGTAACTATCAGTCACGTAGCAGCTACTCCGATCGGAATGACTGTTCGTTGCGAGACAGAGCTTACAGAAGTAGACGGTCGCCGTCTTGTATTTAAAGTAGCGGCTTATGATGAAGCAGGGCTGATCGGTGAAGGAACACACGAGCGCTTCATCGTACAGAATGAAAAATTCCAGACAAAAGCAAACAACAAACTTGCAAAATAACTGAAATAGCGAATCGAGAACTCTTTCTGTGATAAGCGACTAGCGCGTTCACAGAAGGAGTTCTCGATTTCGCTTTCATCTCAGTCTGAGTTCAATCTCCGACTGAGATAAACGCTCCGCGAGAATGTGCAGTGATTCTGAGATGAAGATGTCAGCTTACGCTGACCAGAATCACGCACCAAGTCCCACGTGCGTTCGACTTGAAAATGTCACAATAAGATACATAAGAACAGGAATTCTATTTTTTTATCCGGATCGCAGCTACCGCACAGTCATCAGAAGCCTGACGGACACGGTCAGCCATTGTATCCGGAATTTCATCCATCAGGATATCAATGCAGTGATCCTTGTAATTTCTTTTAAAAAGATCAGGATAGAGGTCTTCACAGATTCCACATCGGATACAGTAATCAGCAATTTCTATTTTCATTCCTTACAACCTCCTTTGACATATGCAGCAGCAGAATCACCAGCTAAGAGACCGGATGGCATGGAACCATGCACATTGCCGCCGGCATTGGACGGATCACCGTACAGACTTCCGACAGCCATATCACCGGCGCCATAAAGCCCTTTGATCGGAAGATTATCTTCATCCAGAATATTTGCATTTTCATCGATGGCGATACCGCCCATGGTATCATAACCTCCGGCAAAAATACGGAAACAGTAGATGTGACCGGATTCTTCCCGTACCGGTTTGATATAGTCCGGATTGGTATGAAAATCTGCATCATAACCAATTTCTTTTGCATGGTTGTAGCGGGAAATCGTATGTTTCAGATTTGCTTCATCAATGCCCATGTATGCACAGACCTCATGAATCGTATCAAAATGGCACATATGTTTATTGCCTTTGGCAATGGCTTCATCTATCTGCTGACGCAGATTATGGATCGTTACGCCTTTAAAGATAAAGTATACATAGTCATCTTCCACATGGTCAGCCAGAGAAGTTACCGTATCTTCATCCAGAATCAGGAAACAGCACATATTTGTGTTGTTTCGAATGATGGCAGTGGACATAGCGGTATGCTGGTTTGACATTTCTTCATTGATAAATCGCTTACCGAGTTCATTGACACGCAGATAAGGCTGCTCTGTTACGATTTTTACCTGGTTTGCTGCCAACCATGGGGTGTTTGGACCAATTCGTACACCAGGATTTGGTACCTGTGGATCGGCACTGAGGGCAATTTTTGTCCTTTTGCCGCCAATGTCCCAGACCGCAAGATGTCCATCTCCATCCTGACAGCTGTCCGGGAAGGTGATGTTTACCTGATAACCATCTGTGTATACATACTCATATTTTGTTTTTACAACACCAAGCTGTTTCATCAGATCAAGATTACCGGTCATGCCACCGGAAGCAACGATGAGTGCTTTGCATCTGATCTGGATTTCATTTCCATCTTTATCGTAAGCAATGGCTCCGGTTACTTTGCCATCGGTTTCGCGGATGATTTTTTTGATCGGAGTCTGGAAAAAGAATTCCACGCCCTTTTTCTCAAGCATCAGACGCAGACGAAGCAGTGCAAGGGCAAAGGCATGTCCCTGACCACGGCCTTTCAGAAAGTAGATGTCTCCAACATCCAGACCATTGGCATGTCCAACGGTATAACCGCGCTGGGTACCGTATTCAGCCGGATCCCGCCGAATGATCATTGGTGCTTCAATCTTACATTCTTCGCAGATGATCTTTGGAATTTCAGAAGAATATTTTAACATTTTGCTGATCAGCCCCATATTTGCACTGTAATTGGAAAAACGTGCAAAGACCTCATAGGCACTCTTCTGTGCTTCCTGAGTGTCCGGAGTAGAGCAAAAACTCATGGGACAGTTTGATACGGCACCTCCCTGAGCTGGATATTTTTCAAATACCGCAATTTTTAAATCATCGGCATTGGCAAGCTTGTATGCTGCTCCCATACCGGCAACGCCGCTTCCCATGACAGCGACATCGCATTCTATGATTTTTGACATGTGGATAATCCTCCTTCCGTGTTTCAAAACGTTTTCATTTTGGAATATTTGTTGCAAAGGTGTTTTGGAATAGTTTCTCAACAAGTCCAATATAGCATAGTTTGACAAATGAAAAAAATAGAATATCATAGAAGTAACATATAACTTGAAGTTATATAAAGGGGAGGGTAGTTATGATAAACTATAATAAATTATATTATTTTTATATTATTACATTACGCGGCAGTATGAATCAGGCGGCACAGCAGTTATATATCAGTCAGCCTGCGCTTAGTAAAGCGGTGAAAGATTTGGAAACGTTTTTTGGGGTAACTCTTTTTGATCGTGAAAAACGAAATCTGGCATTGACACCGGCCGGAGAAACACTGCGCAGAGAATGTGTTCGGATTTTTTCAGAAGAGGAACACCTGATGCATCAGATGCGGCAGTTTCAGGACGATACACAGAAAACACTGCGGTTTGGCTATATGATTTACAAAGAAATTTACCAAATGCAGGATGTGTTTGCCGGTTTTTCGAAAGAATATAAAAATGTACATCTGGATACGTCTTCTTACATTGAAAGGACAACTCTGACCGCGGATCTGGTGGCTGGCAAGATAGATGTGGGATTGAAAATGTTTACACTGGAAGATGTGATACCGGAGCTGGATTTTCGAATCCTGGAGGAATCGCATCTGGCTGTGATCATGAATGAAAACCATCCGCTGGCGGGCAGAAAAAAAATACATATGTCTGAACTTTCCAGAGAAAAATTTGTATTTCTTGGCAAGGACAGTTCTTCCAGCGAATATAATAATACACGGGAATGGTGTCAGCGATGCGGATTTGAGCCGAATATCGTGGAATGTTTTGATCATGTGGGAATGGTGCTGATGATGGTAAAGAGCGGATTTGGAATCACGATTCTGTCCGAGCTGGCACCAATGGATCATATAAATGGACTTGTGACGGTTCCCCTGGTCAATGCGCCGGTCTTTTACAGTGGACTGTTCTGGCGCAAAGACAGGGTGGATCCTGGAACCATTCAGTTTGTGGATTATTATTGCAATGCGGTAAATAAAAGAGAGAAAAAGTAATAACTGATATATTTATTTCTGTTCTTTTAATGTAGGGATAGTCCCGTACAGCATATGCCGTTCCATCATAATTGTAATCTGACTGGCAGAAACAGTGTCACTGTGAGAAAACCACCAGCGGACGGTGACGAGAAAATTATTTACCAGCAATTTTGCGTACCAGTCGGCAAGCTGTTTTTTCTCTGGTGAGATTGTTGGATGATTCAAAATTTCAGCTTCAACCTTGCGAGCTCCGGCATTCATCATTTCATCAAAGACGTTCCGCCCAAGCAGGTTTTGATTCCACAGAATTTCCAGTCTGGACTTTTGTGTGGACAGGCGGCTGAGTCCGTCCTGGAGGGAGCGTGTGTGGACTTCATCCTGGATATCCATATGGAGAAAATCCACTTCCATGTGTTCTGCAAAATCCCGGACAATTTCATCCACAATTTCATCTCTCAGGTTATACTTATCAGAAAAATAGCGATAAAACGTAGAGCGGTTGATCAGAGCCTGTTTTGCAATCTGTCCCACAGTTATCTGGGAAAAATCTTCTTTTTCCAGGCAGTCAAAAAAAGTCTGAATGATCAGTGATTTCATTCTTTCTGCGCGATGATCCATAATAATTTTTACCTTTTCCTTTTTATGTTTTTTTGAATTCCATTTGATAAAAAATTCAAAGATTAATCTGTCTGACATTATTTTTTATAATCAGACTATAACAGAATTATACCACGATTTCTGTACTTATCCAGATGCAATGCAACAAAAGTGATTAAAACGCTGCGTAATAAAACGGTGAAAAATAAGCTGATGTTTGAAGTAAAGGGGAAAATTCTGCTACAGTCTAAGTAACGGAAAATAGTTCGTATTCGCAGAAAAAGTTTCGCAAAGAAACGGGAATTTTTGAAAGTGAACACGGACTGAGATCATTGTTTGATATTCGTATCAGGTATTTTGAGAAAGGATAAGGTACAAAATTATGGCAGAAAAAAATCAGTATTTTCCACATTTGTTTGAGCCGTTAAAAGTTGGTTCAAAAACAATCAAAAACCGTATTGAAGCAGCACCTGCATTGTTTGCATTTGAGCATTACATTGAGCTGGATCCGGATCCGTTTGGCTACACCACACCGGTTCCTGAGCGCGCATTCCGTATGCTGGAGGCAAAGGCAAAAGGCGGTGCCGGCATTGTCTGTTTCGGTGAGTTAAGTCCGAACCATGAGTATGACAAACGTTTCCCATTTGAGCCGTACATTGATTTTACATCCAGATCCGATAAAACATTTGAGATTACAAAGGCAACTGCCGATATGATCAAAAGCTATGGTGCGCTGGCCATCGGTGAGCTGATTTCCTGTGGTGAGATCAAGACAAATATCGGAGATGGCATTAATCCGAAAGGACCGTCTGAGAAAGATCTTCCGGATGGCACACATGTAGATGCATTTACAAAAGAAGAGATTTTAAGCTGTTATCAGGATTATGTTACTGCATGTAAATGGTTTGAGGCAGCAGGCTGGGAAGGCGTTATGATCCACTGCGGACATGGCTGGCTTCCGGCACAGTTCCTGTCTCCGCAATACAACAAACGTACCGATGAGTATGGCGGATCTTTTGAAAACAGAGCAAGATTTACTGTTGATCTGTTAAAAACCATCCGTGAGGCTATGGGACCTGATTTTGTGATTGAGATCCGTGTCAGCAGTTCCGAGCATCTGCCAGGCGGCTTAGAGTTGGAAGATGCTGTAGAATATTGTAAGCTGTGCGAGCCGTACATCGATATGATTCATGTGTCCTGTGGTCATTACCTGAGTTCTTCCAGAAGTTGGGAGTTCACAACAGCTTATGCACCGCATGGTCCGAATATCGAACCGGCAGCTGTTATCAAACAGAACGTATCCATTCCGGTTGCGGCAGTCGGCGGCATCAATTCTCCGGAGCAGGCGGAAGAGGCAATCGCAGCAGGAAAAATCGATATGGTATCCATGGGACGTCAGTTCTTTGCAGATCCGGCCTTCCCGAATAAGGCAAAAGATGGTCATGCAGATGAGATCCGTCGCTGTCTGCGCTGCGGAAGATGTTATCCGGGTCCGTCCGGTGAGCATGAGACAGAAATTTGGACTGTAAAATTCCCACCACTGGACTCCTGTACCATCAATCCATATGACGTATGGCCGGCCTCTCATCATAAAGTTCTTCCAGACCGCATGCCGAAGCCGGAAGCAAGCCGTAAAGTATTAGTCGTAGGCGGCGGCTGTGGTGGTCTGCAGACGGCAATCACAGCAGCAGAGAGAGGACATCAGGTAATTCTGTGCGAGAAATCTGGAGTATTAGGCGGTCTGATCAACTTTACAGATCATACTGATCATAAAGTAGATATCAGAAACTTCAAAGATCTGCTGATCCGTGACGTAGAGAAACGTCCGATCGAAGTAAGATTAAACTGTGAAGTAACACCGGAACTTATCAAAGAAATTGCTCCGGAAGCAGTTGTACTGGCAGTCGGATCCGATGATCTGATCCTTCCGATCGAAGGAATCGAAAATGCGGTAACAGCAATGGATGTATACTACAATGACTTTGCAGGTCTTGGAAAGAGCACCATCGTACTCGGTGGCGGTCTGGTAGGCTGTGAGGCAGCTGCAGATTACATTGATCATGGTGTAGAGACAACTATCGTAGAGATGAAAGGCGCTCTGATGCCGGAGACAACCGGTCTGTACAGAACAGCCGTACATGATTTCATCGACAAAAATGGTGGCAAATACGAAGTAAATGCAAAAGTTACCAAAGTTGGCAAAGATTTTGTAGTAGCTGAGCAGGATGGCAAAGAGATTACGATCAAAGCGGATTCTGTTGTAAATGCAATGGGACGTCGTGCGCATGCGACAGAGACACTTGAGACGGCCATCAAAGAAGCAGGCATTCCGGTATGGAAGATCGGTGACTGTGTGCGTGCCCGCCAGATAGGTGATGCGGTAAGGGAAGGCTGGACCGCAGCAATGGAAATTATCTAAAAACTTATTTTGTGGTTAAAAAATTAAGATATTGAAAGGGGCTGAGTTCATTTTGTCTCTGCAGCTGAATTGCTTGCTGAGAAAAAATGAACTCAGCCCCTATTTATATATGTGTTACAGTTCACTCATCATATGTATTCAAATATTGATCATGCTTGCATGAAGAAATATTTGGATACATAATGATGAAGGGAGCGCCTTTTTATGAGCAAAAGTAGTAGCGTAGCTACGGAGAAGTCCTGAAAGGACATTTTGCGAATGGCGCGTGTGAACAGTAACAGATATGTCATATAGAATCACAGACTGTGAAAAATTTATTGACAGAAAAACAAATTGTATATAAAATAATACATAAGAATGTATACAAAATACGATATGAAAATATTCATGAAAAGCGAGAGAAACGAGGGATAAATCAATGGACGAAATAAGTTTGAAGGCACTTGCCAAAATTAATCTTGGACTGGATGTGCTTGGAAAACGTGAGGACGGATATCATGATGTGCGCATGATCATGCAGACGATTCATCTGTATGACCGTGTGGAGATTAAAAAGACACGTTCCCCGCACATTCATGTTGAGACAAATCTGTATTATCTGCCGGTCAATGAGGATAATCTGGTATACCGCGCAGCAAAACTGATGAAGGATGAATTCCAGATCAAAGAAGGTGTCCGTATTGTACTTCAGAAATTTATTCCGGTTGCAGCCGGTCTGGCTGGAGGAAGTTCTGATGCGGCAGCTGTTCTGGTTGGAATGAACCGTATTTTTAATCTGGGACTGAAGCAGAATAAACTGATGGAGCTTGGATTAAAAATTGGAGCAGACGTACCGTTTTGCATCATGCGTGGAACTGCGCTGGCAGAGGGGATCGGTGAGAAACTGACAGCATTGCCACCGATGCCGAAATGCCCGGTACTGATCGCAAAACCGGCAATTTCCGTGTCCACAAAAACTGTTTACGAGGGATTGAAGCTGTATGATGGCATGGAGCATCCGGATATTGACGGTGTAATGGAAAGCATTCAGCAGAAGGATTTAAAGGGCGTGGCTTCCCATATGGGAAATATTCTCGAGACT
>Ga0129312_1001220_pt1 | contig 15898 bp, 11 predicted proteins | sample O827metagenome_FD_94434 | JGI IMG/M metagenome (GOLD analysis project Ga0129312, IMG submission 94434) | Orangutan group fecal microbial communities from Wisconsin, USA - O827 metagenome | ecosystem: Host-associated > Mammals > Digestive system > Large intestine > Fecal | place: USA: Wisconsin... | reverse complement strand
TGATGGTGTGAAATATGGATATCGTTCTTCCTCCTGTGAGGGACTTCACGATATGTATAAGAAAAGCCGTTCCGAGGGCTTTGGCCCCGAGGTAAAGCGGAGGATCATGCTGGGGTCCTTTGTACTAAGCTCCGGATACTATGATGCCTATTACCTGAAAGCCCTTCGGGTCCGGGCTAAGCTCAAAGAGGCTTTTGACCGAGCTTTTTCCCGGTTTGACATTATTCTGGGGCCTGCCGCACCGACTGATGCACCGCGTCTCGGGACGTCATTAAATGACCCCATGAAGATGTATTTAAGCGACATCTACACGGTTTCTGCAAATCTTGCCGGTCTGCCGGGACTAACCGTTCCGTGCAATATAAATAAGGACGGACTTCCCATCGGCGTACAGCTTACGGGAAACTGCTTTACAGAGAGCAAGCTGTTTCAGGCGGCATACGGTCTGGAAAAGCTCCGCGGCCCATGGCAGCTTCCGTTTATGAGAAAGGAGAGCGTGGAATGAAGCAATATGAAACAGTGATCGGACTTGAGGTCCATATTGAATTGGCAACAAAAACAAAGATATTCTGCGGATGCCGGGCTTCATTCGGAGCAAAGCCCAATACCTGTGTCTGCCCGGTATGCAGCGGTATGCCGGGGGCACTCCCGGTTTTAAATAAAAAGGTAGTCGATTTTGCCCTGCTGGCCGGTCTTGCCTTGAACTGTCAGGTCAACACCTACTGTAAATTTGACAGAAAGAACTATTTTTATCCCGACAATCCGCAAAACTACCAGATCTCCCAGCTCTATCTGCCGATCTGTCATGACGGATACGTTGAGATCATGACACCTTCCGGCACAAAACAGATCGGTATCCATGAGATCCACATGGAGGAGGATGCCGGTAAGCTGATCCATGATGATTGGACAGACAGCACCCTTGTGGACTACAACCGAAGCGGTGTTCCCCTGATCGAGATCGTATCCGAACCGGATATGAGAAGTGAAGATGAGGTAATCGCTTATCTTGAAAAGCTGCAATCCACGATGCAGTATCTGGGAGTTTCCGATTGCCGGCTGCAGGAGGGCTCGATGCGTGCAGATGTCAATCTCTCAGTACGGGCTGTGGGAGATACCACTCTGGGAACAAGGACGGAGATGAAAAACCTGAACTCTTTTAAGGCGATCTCCCATGCGATCGCCGGAGAGAGAGAACGCCAGATCGAGCTTCTGACAGAAGGAAAATCCGTTATTCAGGAAACAAGAAGATGGGACGATAATAAGGAAGCTTCCTTTGCAATGAGATCAAAAGAGGATGCGAAGGATTATCGTTATTTTCCGGATCCGGATCTGCCTCCGATCTTTATCTCCGATTCATGGATCAGTGAGGCAAAGGAAAAACTGCCGGAAATGAGGGAACAGAAATTGCTCCGGTATCAGAAGGAGTATGGATTGAGCCGATATGATGCAGAGCTTTTGACCATGGATAGGGCAATGGCTGAAAAATTTGAAACCACGATCCGGTATGGGGCGCCTCCTAAGAAGGCGGCAAACTGGCTTACCGGTGAGACCATGAGGCTCATGAAGGAAAAAGAGCGAACAGCCTCCGAGCTGATCTTTTCTGCCAAACATCTTGCCGAGCTCATCGATCTTATAGATAAAGAAGTGATACAGAATCAAACGGCCAGAGAAGTATTTTCCGAAATGTTTGAGTCGGATATAACTCCTGAAGTTTACATCGATGAACATGGACTGAAAATGGAAAAGAATTCCGATCTCCTCTTTGAAACGGCAAAGAAGATTGTAGAAGCAAATCCAAAGGCGGTATCAGAGTATAAGGAAGGAAAGGATAAGGTCATCGGTTTCCTTATGGGGCAGCTGATGCAGGAAATGAAGGGAAAAGCAGCACCTTCTCAGGCGCAGGAAGCCATCAGAAAAATTCTCTCTGCTTATTAAGGAAAAAAACCTATTGATTTTATAATAGCTATCTAGTATATTATTGATAGATTTGTAACTGTTACCCCATATCATGGGGAATAGACCTATGGCAGTTACAGACAGGGAGTATGATATGATAAAGATAGCTGTAGATGCTATGGGCGGCGACAATGCACCCTCTGAGATCGTCAAAGGTGCGGTGGAAGCAGTCAATGAGCGAAAAGACATAACCGTCTGCCTGACAGGGCAGGAGACTGTTATAAAAAAAGAACTTGAAAAATACACTTATAATAAAGAACAGATCGAGATCGTAAATGCTTCCGAAGTGATCGAAACAGGAGAACCTCCGGTGAATGCGATCCGTAAGAAAAAAGACTCCTCCATCGTTGTTGGAATGAATCTGGTAAAGAACGGTCAGGCAGACGGCTTTGTTTCTGCCGGAAGCTCAGGTGCAGTCCTTGTTGGAGGACAGGTGATCGTCGGACGGATAAAAGGAGTAGAAAGGCCGCCGTTGGCTCCGTTAATTCCTACCGAAAAGGGCGTTTCTCTCCTGATCGACTGTGGTGCAAACGTCGATGCAAGACCTTCTCATCTCGTACAGTTTGCCCAGATGGGCTCGATCTACATGGAGCATGTCCTCGGGATCAAAAATCCGAGAGTGGCCATCGTTAATATCGGTGCAGAGGAAGAAAAGGGAAATGCTCTGGTAAAGGAAACCTTCCCGCTTTTAAAGGAATGTCCCGGGATCAACTTTATCGGCAGCATTGAAGCCCGCGAGATTCCCCACGGAGGCGCCGATGTGATCGTCTGCGAAGCCTTTGTAGGAAACGTGATCTTAAAGCTTTACGAGGGAGTCGGTGCGACCCTGATCTCTATGGTCAAAAAGGGATTGATGAGCTCCTTTCGCAGTAAGCTCGGAGCGCTCCTGATAAAACCGGCGTTAAAATCTACCTTAAAGAGCTTTGATGCAACGGAATACGGCGGAGCCCCGCTTCTGGGCCTTAAAGGCCTTGTTGTAAAGACCCACGGAAGCTCTAAGGCCAATGAGGTCAAAAATTCGATCATCCAGTGTATTTCCTTCAAGGAACAGGGGATCAGCGATAAGATAAAAGAATGTCTTGCTGCTGAAAAGCCGGAAGCATAGCTGCCCTGATATAAGATCAATAAAATCATATATAATATATAAAACTATATAAAGTAGAGAGGATGGATAATTTTATGGAGTTTGAAAAGTTACAGCAGATTATTGCCGAGGTGTTAAACATTGATGCAGAGGATATCACAATGAACACTACGTTTGTGGATGATCTTGGTGCAGATTCTCTGGATGTATTCCAGATCATCATGGGCATCGAGGAGGAATTTGATATCGAGATCCCTACCGAGGCCGCCGAAAAGATCGTCAGCGTCGGTGATGCTGTAGAGCAGATCAAGAACGCATTAAATTAATAATCCCGGAAAGCAAAGGTGTCCATTCCGGGCACCTTCTTTTCCTTTTAAACAGAAGCGGTGAAATAATGAGTGCCGCAGGAAGGAGTAAGTGTTGGAAAAAAAGATTGATGAGCTTCAGACCATAATCCAATATCGTTTTAAAAATGACCGTCTCTTATCCCATGCACTGACCCACAGCTCGTATGCGAATGAAAAGCATTGGGATAAAACACAATGTAATGAGCGCCTTGAATTTCTGGGTGATGCCGTACTGGAGGTGGTTTCCAGTGATTTCCTGTTCCGCAGCTACCCGACTATGCCTGAGGGCGAGATGACAAAGCTGAGGGCCAGTCTTGTGTGTGAACAGGCACTTTCGTACTGTGCAGAGGCGATCTGCCTCGGCGATTTTCTTTTGCTGGGAAAGGGAGAAGACCGTACAGGCGGAAGGAAACGTCCGTCAGTCGTATCGGACGCAATGGAGGCTGTGATCGGTGCGATCTATCTCGATGGTGGTCTTGCTAATGCAAAAGAGTTTATTTATCAGTTCATCCTGAATGATATCGAACATAAACAGCTCTTTTATGATAGCAAAACTATCTTGCAGGAAATGATCCAGGCGGAATTTAAGGAACCCCTCCTGTATGAACTGATAAAAGAGGAGGGGCCGGATCATAATAAGAGCTTTGAGATCTGCGTTAAGATCGGAGAAACAGAGCTTGGACGTGGTGCCGGAAGAACAAAGAAGGCAGCGGAGCAGGTAGCTGCCTACAACGGAATCTGTGCCCTGAAAAAAAGAAGTCATACCGGGAAAGAGGAATAATGTATTTAAAGAGCATAGAAGTACAGGGATTTAAATCCTTTGCAAATAAGATCGTTTTTGAATTCCATAATGGCATCACCGGCATTGTGGGACCAAACGGCAGCGGAAAAAGTAACGTTGCAGATGCGGTACGCTGGGTGCTGGGCGAACAAAAGGTCAAGCAGTTAAGAAGCTCCACAATGCAGGATGTGATCTTTTCAGGCACAGAAACGAGAAAGCCTCAGGGCTTTGCCTTTGTTGCCATCACTCTGGACAACTCGGATCATCAGCTGGCCATCGATTATGATGAGGTTACCGTTTCAAGAAGGATTTACCGCTCCGGTGAGAGTGAGTATCTTCTGAACGGCAGTGCCTGCAGACTGAAGGATATCAATGAGCTGTTTTACGATACCGGAATCGGCAAGGAAGGATATTCCATCATCGGACAGGGGCAGATCGACAAGATACTTAGCGGAAGACCGGAGGAACGGCGGGAGCTTTTTGATGAAGCCGCTGGTATTGTTAAATTTAAGCGCAGAAAAGCGATCGCCCAGAAAAAGCTGGAGGATGAAAAGCAGAATCTGGTTCGAGTAAGCGATATACTGGGAGAACTGGAAAAGCAGGTGGGCCCTTTAGAAAAGCAGGCAGCATCGGCAAAAGAGTATTTGAAGCTCCGGGATGAATTAAAACGGTTTGATGTCAACCTGTTTCTTTCCGATATCTCGTCGGTGGAAGCAGCCCTGCGGGAGCTAAAGGAGCAGCTTAACATCGTTACGGATGACTTAAATTCTTCAAAGCAGGAGGCGGAGCAATTAAAGCTCGAATACGATCGTATCTCTGAGGAGCTTCTGGCCCTCGATACGGTAGTATCAGAAAAGCAGACGGCATCCAATGAAGCTCTTATGAGAGTTAAAAATCTGGAAGGCCGGATCAATGTATTAAATGAGCAGATCCGTGCGGAACAGATGAATGCCGAGCATATAAAAGCAAGGATCCTCGCATTGGAAACGGAGATCAAGGAAAAAGGGGAAGCGAAAAAGTCCTATGAGACAGAAAAATCCGGCATGTCCGATACGCTTTCCAAGATAAGTGAAAAGCAGAAGGAGGCAGAAGATAAGCTTAACACGGCTTCCCTGCGGGTCGGTGAACTGGAAGCTTCCGTAGAGAACGGAAAGACAGCCCTCATCGACGCCTTAAACCAAAAATCTGCCCTTTCCGTCAAAAAACAGCGATATGATACCTTGCTGGAACAGGTACAGGTCCGCCGCTCAGAAGTCGTCCAGAAGCTTTTAAAGGTAAGGACGGATGAAGAAAACTGGGATATTCAGATCCGGGAACAGGAGGAGCGGGTAAATACTGTCACAGGTGAGATTACAGAGCTTCTTAATAAAGAAAAGACTCTCGAGGCAGATGCCGCCGCAACGGATAATGAAATACGCCGGTTAAACCGCAATCTCAACAATATCCAGCAGGAATATCATACTGCACACACGAAGCTGGATTCCTTAAGAAACCTTGCGGAGCGTTACGATGGCTACGGAAACAGTATCAAGCGTGTCATGGAATGCCGTGGGCGTGTCCGTGGGATCCATGGAGTGGTGGCGGATCTTATCGAGGTGCCAAAGGAATATGAGATCGCCATCGAAACTGCACTGGGCGGAAGTATCCAGAACGTGGTAACAGACTCCGAGCAGACGGCAAAGTCGCTGATCGAATATTTAAAAAAGAACCGCTTCGGCAGAGCCACCTTCCTCCCCTTAACGGCGATCTCAGGCAGAGGGGGGATTGCAAACAGCCCGGCATTAAAGGAACCGGGAGCGATCGGAGCTGCCTCCGAGTTAGTAAAGGCCCGAGACGAATACAGAGAACTGGTACGCTATCTCCTCGGAAAGGTTCTTGTCGTTGATAATATTGACAATGCCATCGTCATTGCCAGAAAGTACAACCATACGCTTCGTATCGTAACGCCGGAGGGAGAGCTTTTGAATCCGGGCGGATCCTTAAGCGGAGGAGCATTTAAAAATTCCAGTAATCTCCTCGGAAGAAAAAGAGAGATGGATGAACTGGAGGAGGCCTGTAAAAAGGCTCTGAGAAATGTCGATTCCCTACAGAAAGATCTGGTTGACGCTGAAAAACTGCTGGAGGCTCAAAATAAAGAGCTTGCGGCAAACAGAGAAATGCTGCAGCGGAAGTATCTGGAGGAAAACACAGCGAAGCTTTCCCTGTCACAGCTTAAAAAGAAAAAAGAAGAACTTCAGCTGTCTTCCACAGATATGAAACAGGAAAACAGACAGCTTGAGGAGCAGCTTAAGGAGATACACGAAGGTATTTCTGATATCCGTGGAGAGCTTAGTGAGCTGGAAGATCGGAACCAAAAGACAAATGAGAAAATGGAAGCAGACAGAACAGCTCTTGAAGAAGCGAAAAAGCTTAAGGAGGAGAAATCTGCCGAATTGTCTGGGATCCGGCTGGAAGCAGCAAACACAGAACAGCAGACGCTCTTTCTGGAACAGAATATACTTCGACTGATGGATGAGGCCTCAAAGCTTCGTGAGGAAAAGAAAACACTTTCCGACGGCTCCGGCAACAGTAAATGTATGATACAGGAAAAGCTCGACGAGATCGAAGCTTCTAAAACAGAGATCCGGAAGGAACAGCAGAAAATCGAGCTTCTCAAAGAAGAAACGCAGCAGGCACAGAAGATAAAGGAAGAAAAAAGCCGTGGACAGAAATCCTTCTTTGACCGCCGGGAGGCATCCTCCGACCGCATCTCCCGCCTCGATAAAGAGATTTTCCGCTTGCAGAGCCAGATCGAAAAGCAGGAAGAAAAGCGAGATGCCGCTGTCAATTATATCTGGAATGAATATGAGCTTACCTATTCCAGTGCAACCGCCTTTAAGGATCCATCCCTTTCCTCTGTTCCTGAAATGCGAAAGCAGATCGCGGAATTAAAAATGAGAATTCGCGCCCTTGGGAATGTCAATGTAAATGCCATCGAGGCCTATAAAGAGATCTCTGAACGCTACGAATTTATGAAGGCCCAGCATTCGGATCTTATTACCGCCCAGGAGGCTCTGTATAAGATAATCGATGAGCTTGATACGGGCATGCGGAAGCAATTTGCAGAAAAATTTGCCGAGATTCGTGCTGAATTTGACCGGGTGTTCCGGGAACTCTTTGGCGGCGGACATGGATCTCTTGAACTTATGGAGGAGGAAGACATCCTAGAAGCAGGGATACAGATCATTTCGCAGCCCCCAGGGAAAAAGCTTCAGAATATGATGCAGATGTCCGGAGGAGAAAAGGCACTGACTGCCATCGCATTGCTGTTTGCGATCCAGAATCTGAAGCCGTCTCCCTTCTGCCTTCTCGATGAGATCGAGGCAGCCCTCGACGATTCAAACGTCGACCGATATGCGAAATATTTACATAAGCTCACAAAGCATACTCAGTTTATTGTTATCACACACCGCCGCGGTACCATGGTGGCAGCGGACCGCCTGTATGGTATTACCATGCAGGAAAAGGGTGTTTCCACATTGGTATCCGTTAATCTGATTGAAAATGATCTGAATTAATTAAAATAGCAGGAGGGAAGTATGGAAGAAAAGAAGAAGGGATTTTTTTCCCGGCTGGTATCCGGCCTGACAAAGACGCGTGAGAACATTGTTTCCGGGATCGATTCGATCTTCTCCGGGTTCTCTGCCATCGATGAAGACTTTTATGAGGAGCTGGAGGAAACCCTGATCATGGGGGATATGGGCATACAGACCACCATGTCCGTGATCGAGGAATTAAAAAAGACCGTTAAGGAGCAGCATTTAAAAGATCCTGCTCAGTGCAGGCAGGTGCTTATCGACAGTATCAAAAGAAAAATGGATCTGGGAGAAAATGCTTACGAATTTGAGCACCATAAATCGGTGGTTCTCGTTATCGGCGTCAATGGTGTAGGAAAGACTACTTCGATCGGAAAGCTGGCCGATCAGCTAAAGGCAGATGGAAAACGTGTCATCCTTGCGGCAGCCGATACGTTCCGCGCTGCTGCCATCGATCAGCTGGCAGAATGGGCAAACAGAGCCGGTGTTGAGCTGATCGCACAAAAAGAGGGCTCTGATCCGGCAGCAGTTATCTTTGATGCCATATCTGCTGCCAAATCAAGAAATGCAGATGTGCTGATCTGTGATACCGCCGGGCGTCTTCACAATAAAAAGAATCTGATGGAGGAATTAAAAAAGATCAACCGCATTATCGACAAAGAATATCCGGAGGCTTACCGTGAAACCCTCGTTGTACTCGATGGTACCACCGGCCAGAATGCTCTTGTTCAGGCCAGGCAGTTTATGGAGGCTGCCGACATTACCGGCATCATCCTTACGAAGCTCGATGGCACGGCCAAGGGCGGGATCGCCGTTGCGATCCAGTCTGAGCTCGGCATCCCGGTCAAATATGTCGGTGTGGGAGAGAAGATCGATGACCTCCAGAAATTTAACTCCAATGACTTTGTAAACGCACTGTTTCAGACAGAATCTAAACATAAAGGAGAAGACTAAATATGGAAATGCAGGAATTAACACTCGAAAAATTTGAAGAAGCTTCTGAAATCGTAAGTAAAGTAACTCAGGAAACCAAGCTGATCTATAGTGAATATTTCTCTGAAATTTCCGGCAACAAGGTATACTTTAAGCCGGAAAACATGCAGAGAACAGGGGCCTACAAGGTTCGTGGAGCCTTCTATAAGATCAGCCAGCTTTCGGAAGACGAGAAGGAACGAGGGTTGATCACTGCATCTGCTGGAAACCACGCACAGGGGGTCGCTTACGCAGCAGCGCTCTCCGGTGTCAAGGCGATCGTCGTGATGCCTGTGACCACACCTCTCATCAAGGTAAACCGCACAAAGAACCTCGGCGCCGAGGTCGTGCTCTATGGTAATGTCTTTGACGAGGCATGTGCCTATGCCTACAAGCTTGCAGAGGAAAATGGCTATACCTTTGTCCATCCCTTTAATGACCTTCAGATCGCAACGGGACAGGGCAGTATCGCAATGGAGATAATCAAGGAGCTTCCGACCGTGGATTACATCCTTGTTCCTGTCGGCGGAGGCGGACTCTGCACCGGTGTTTCCACCCTCGCAAAGCTTTTAAATCCGAAGATCAAGATCATTGCTGTCGAACCAAAAGGCGCTGCCTGCCTGAAGGCATCCTTAGAGGCCGGAAAGGTCGTTACGGTACCGAACATCAACACGATCGCAGACGGCACAGCAGTACAGACACCGGGCGACAAGCTGTTCCCGTATCTGCAGCAGAACGTGGACGAGGTGATCACGATCGATGATTCTGAGCTTACCTTATCCTTCCTTGATATGGCAGAAAACCACAAAATGATCGTTGAAAACTCCGGACTTCTGACTGTTGCTGCCTTAAAGCATCTTAATTTTAAAGGCAAAAAGCTCGTGTCGGTATTGAGCGGCGGAAACATGGATGTGCTCACCATGGCAACAGTGGTACAGAACGGACTTATGCTGCGTGACCGTATCTTCACTTTATCTGTTATGCTTCCGGATAAGCCGGGCCAGCTGGCCGATGTATCTGCTCTGATCGCAAAGCTTCAGGGAAATGTCATCAAGCTGGAGCACAATGTATTTGCAAATGTAAACCGTGCGGCAGGCGTGCAGCTTACCATCACCATGGAATCTTTTGGCACAGAGCATAAGGAGCAGATCGTTAATGCACTTAGAGATGCCGGTTACTCTCCGGTCCTTGAGCGCACCTCCGCTGCATATATTTAAAGAAGGTATGAGATGATATACAAAAGTGATATGCAGGAGGCGCTCCTGCGAAATGTCCGTTATTTTATAAAATGGACGATCATTTCCCTTGTAATGGGAGTCCTCTGCGGAATTGTGGGAACCGGCTTTGGCCTCGGAGTAGCCCATTCCCAGAGATTTTTCCGGGAACACAGCTTTATGCTTTATCTGATGCCGATCTCCGGAATCCTGATCGTTATCGTTCATAAGATTTTTCATCAGGTCGGTAATAAGGGAACGAATATGATCCTTGAATCCATTTCCTCCACCGAGAAAATCCGCTTTACCACGCTGCCTTGCATCTTTATCTCAACATTACTGAGTCATATTGTAGGGGCATCCGCAGGAAAAGAGGGTGCGGCTCTCCAGATCGGCGGCTGTATCGGAAATTCCATCGGGGAAGTGTTTCATCTGGACGAGCGGGATCTGAAGGTTGCCATCATGAGCGGCATGAGCGGATGCTTTGCGGCTATTTTCGGTACTCCCCTTGCTGCCGCCATGTTTGGAATGGAGGTCATCAGCATCGGTGTGAATTATTATGCTGCCCTTGTACCCTGTGTATTCTCCGCTTTTATCGGATCTTATGTATCCGGGAAGCTCGGACTTCACGGAGAGGCCTTTGTGATCCACCATATTCCGGAATTTGGGTTTGGGCCTGCAATTTATATGATCCTGCTGGGCCTTTTCGGGGCACTTGTCAGCATCTTTTTCTGCACGGTTTTACATAAGTCCCATCACTTATACAAGGAAAAGATATCCAATATCTATGTCCGGATCATCACTGCCGCATTCCTGTTTATCGGTCTCGCCCTTGTATTTGGCAGAGATTACTGCGGTGCCGGCTTCAATCTTGTCGAGGAGGCGATCGAAGGAAACGTACCCTATGAGGCCTTCCTGCTGAAAATACTCTTTACCGCTGTTGCTTTAGGCGGCGGCTTTAAAGGCGGAGAGATCGTTCCCACCCTTGCCATCGGAGCGACTATGGGATCGGCCTTCGGTACATTTTTAGGCTTTGAACCATCGTTATGTGCCGCATGCGGAATGCTGACCTTATTTGTCGGCGTGACAAACTGCCCGATCGCCACGATCTTTATGGGCTTTGAGATATTCGGCTTTGACGCCATGCCGTTTTTCGCACTGACGGTTGCCGTCAGCTTTGCCTTTTCCGGTTATTATGGGCTCTATAGCAGCCAGAAATTTACATATTCAAAGACCAAAACAGAGTTTATTAATATCCGCGCTCATTAACCTGCTGTCAAGCGGATATTCGCAATCTGCTTTTCGCAATTGAAGCAGGGAACTTGCTTGATTCGGTTAAATTAAGCTTGACAAATTCGGTATAGGTGGATATACTTAGCCTAAATGAAAAAGAAAACACGTTGACAGGAAAAGTAAGCATCTATAATGTTCAGAGAGAGGTGCCATGGGCTGAAAGTACCTTACAGGAGGATCGCTGAAGACCGCCCTTGGAGTGTCCCTTAATCGGGAACGGTGATTCCGTTATAATCAAAATGAGAGGTATGGATCGATTGTCGGATCAATTCGGCAAAAGAGCCTGCAAGCAGGGTGGAACCGCGAGTAATTATCGTCCCTTGCCATATATAATAAGTATATGGCAGGGGATTTTTTCATTTAACGAATAATGAATAGAAAAGGAGAATCCGCAATGAAAGTAACATTAAAAGATGGCTCTGTAAAAGAGTACGCACAGCCGATGGCTGTTATCGATATCGCAAAGGATATCAGCGAAGGACTTGCAAGAATGGCATGTGCCGCTGAATTAAATGGTGAGACAGTTGATTTAAGAACGGTTATCGACAGTGACTGTCAGTTAAACATCTTTACCGCAAAGGATCCGGAGGGACTTGCAGCTCTCAGACATACCGCCAGCCATGTAATGGCACAGGCCATCAAACGTCTGTGGCCGAATACAAAGCTTGCCATCGGTCCGTCCATCGCAGATGGGTTCTACTACGATGTGGACCCGGCAGAGCCGTTGACTGCCGAGGATCTGGAAAAGATCGAAGCAGAGATGAAGAAGATCATTAAAGAAGCTCTCCCGCTGGAGCGCTTTGAGCTGCCGAGAGCAGAGGCAATCGCTCTTATGAAAGAAAAAGACGAGCCGTATAAGGTTGAACTGATCGAAGACCTTCCGGAGGATTCCACGATCAGCTTCTATAAGCAGGGTGAGTTTACAGATCTCTGTGCAGGCCCGCACTTAATGAACACAAAGGAGATCGGAAAAGCCTTCAAGCTCATGAATCTTGCCGGCGCTTACTGGCGCGGAAGCGAGAAAAACAAAATGCTTACAAGAATTTATGCAACTGCCTTCTCTAAGAAAGAGGAGCTGGAGGCATATATCACAATGATGGAGGAAGCTAAAAAGCGTGACCACAGAAAACTCGGTAAAGAGTTAGGTCTGTTCATGATGAGCGACTTTGGCCCGGGCTTCCCCTTCTTCCTTCCGAACGGAATGCGCCTCCGCAATACATTAATGGATTACTGGAGAAATATCCATGCAATGAACGATTATGTAGAGATCTCTACTCCGGTTATGTTAAACAGAAGCCTCTGGGAGACTTCAGGACACTGGGATCACTACAAGGATAATATGTATACAACAAAGATCGACGACGAAGACTTTGCCATCAAGCCGATGAACTGTCCGGGCTCCATCCTTGTATATCAGAATGAACCGCGCTCCTACAGAGATCTTCCGCTGCGCTACGCAGAATGCGGTCTCGTACACAGACATGAAAAGAGCGGTCAGCTTCATGGCCTTATGAGAGTACGCTGCTTTACCCAGGATGATGCCCACATCTTTATCTCTCCGGATCAGATCGAGGAGGAGATCACAAAGGTAGCCGGACTCATCAATCAGGTTTATGAGCTTTTCGGATTCAAGTATCATGTTGAGCTTTCCACAAGACCGGAGGATTCCATGGGATCTGACGAAGATTGGGAGAGAGCAGAAGCGGGACTTAAGAATGCTCTGGACAACATCGGACTTCCGTATGTGATCAATGAAGGTGACGGCGCTTTCTACGGCCCGAAGATCGACTTCCATCTTGTCGATGCCATCGGCAGAACATGGCAGTGCGGTACGATCCAGCTTGACTTCCAGCTTCCTCAGAGATTTGAACTGGAATATATGGGAGCAGATGGACAGAAGCACAGACCGATCATGATCCACCGCGTATGCTTTGGCTCCGTTGAGAGATTTATCGGAATCCTGATCGAGCACTTTGCCGGCGCTTTCCCGACATGGCTTGCTCCGATCCAGGTAAAGGTTCTTCCGATTTCTGAAAAATACGAAGAATATGCAAAGGCAGTAAAAAAGAGCCTCGATGAGGCCGGGATCCGCGCTGATATCGATCTTAGATCCGAGAAGATCGGATACAAGATCCGTGAGGCACAGACCCAGAAGATCCCCTACATGCTTGTGGTAGGTCAGAAGGAAGAAGCGGAAAATACTGTTTCCGTAAGAAGCCGTTTCAAAGGCGATGAAGGCGCCAAGGCTCTTAATGACTTTATCGCATCGATCAAAGAGGAGATCTCCTCCAGGATCAATCGGCCGGTAGAAGTGAAGAAAGAGGAGAAGTAGAAGAAGTAGAAGCTTCTTATATATATAGAACGAAACAGGCGAGGAGCTTAACCTCAGTCGGACATTCGACTTGAATTAGCTCCCCGCCTGTTTTACTATATGGCATTATTGATTTGCATTTCCGTTATTTTCTGCCGCATTATCAGATCTGGAATTTGTCTGGTTTATTGTCGAGTTATCTGCTGCATTTTTTCCTTTGGCAGTTTTTCGTTTAAAAGGACAGCCATGAATCCCACCTTTATTCGTTTTCCTTAATATAAAGAGGATAATAAGGATCAATATCAGGATAGGCAGCCAGATCGGAAGACCGGCAGCGAGGACTACAAACAGATCCACAAGGAAGACACCCATTGCTTCCGCATTTTCAAGGAAACCATCCGAAATCCGCTCCCCGACTGTTTTCGGTGAAGTAGGCGTATAATGCTTCACCTCGTGGATATAAAGGTATACCGTACTGTACTGAACCTGATTGTCATAAAGTCGAAGTCTGGATTCCATGGATTCAAGCTCATAGCGGATCTCCGATAATCTCGCCTCAAGGGCGATCACAGAATCAAGGCTGTCGGCTTTTTCTAAAAGCGCCCAGATCCGATCCTGTTCCATAGTGAGTGTTTTTTTTCGGCTTTCCAGATCACTGTACTGCAAGGTGACGTCTTCGGTAGTCTCGGACTTATTTGTCACATTTCCGCCTTCCTCCACCTGACCAACAAACTGATCAAGCTTGTCAGAGGGCACACGGACCGTCATCGATGCATAACGGGGATTCTGGATATTGTTGCGCAAGGTACTGCTGCCGGAGATATCGGTCTGCTCAATGTAACCGGATAGAGCAGAAATCCCATTCTGAAGGGATTTCATGAGCTCATCAAAGGTGTCTGTTTCTACAGTAAGATTTACAGTACGGATGAGCTTTCTGCCATAGGTTTCCGGAACCTGCTCCGAGCTGTTTTTCGCTCCTTCGTTTTCTAACTGACCGCCTCCGCTATCATATTCTGTGTCCATGGGGCTTTCGTCATACAGTGAGGAAGAATTGAAGCCGTACTCACCGGAAGCTGCAGCAGTTTCTTCTATATAAGAAAGTGAGCTTCCTCCTGTTGCTTTTGAGGCTCCGCACCCGGAAAGCGAGAGGGCTGAGGCAAGAAGCAGTGAAATTAGGGGCATCGCATGTCTTAGATTTATTTTCATAACTTACTCCTTTCTTCATTATATAATGAAATAGATTTCAGGATCAGAAGGGCTTTTCAATATCGTATTCATTGATCTTGTTAAATATCTGCCGCGTACTGAGAGACAATTCCCGGGAGGCGGCACTGATATTCCAGTTTGTCTGTCGGAGTGCCCATTCCAGATACTCCTTTTCACTTCTCTTTTTAAAATCCTTCCATGAGAGCAATTCATGTGCATTATAGGTAGAGACTGGATTAACACGTTTCAGATTATAAAGGATCGGAATCCCCTCTGTTGTGATCACATGGTCTCTTGAGAGCACAACCATACGTTCAAGAGTATTCTTAAGCTCTCTGACATTTCCGGGATAATCATAATTCATGAGGAAATCCCAGACCTTGTCTTCGATCTTGTCGATGCGGATCCCGTTTTCCTCCTGACATTTCTTAAGAAGAAACCAGATCATTCCCTCAAGATCCTCCTTGCGTTCCCTTAACGGAGGAATACGGATAACGATGGTGCTGATTCTGTAGAAAAAGTCTTCACGGAAGCTTCCGTTAATAACCTCCGTCGGAAGATCACGGCTGGTGGCGGTGATAAGGCGAAAGTCTAACACCTTGTGGTTATTTCCGCCGATACGCTCGATCTCCTTTGTCTCGATGGCACGAAGGAGCTTAACCTGAGTCGTCATACTTACATCACCGATGGCATCCAGAAAGAGGGTACCATGGTCAGCAAGCTCAAACTTTCCGATCCTTCTGCGAATCGTATCGGAAAAGATACCGGGTTCCACACCGAAAAGCTCCGGCTCCAATAGAGATTCTGTATAACCATTACAGTTTACTGCAACAAAGGGCTTGTCGGCACGATGACTTAAGTTATGTATATACTGGGCAGCGACATCTTTTCCGGTGCCGGACTCGCCGATCAGTAAAACATTTGCATTTGACACGGCAACACGTTTGCAGTCGTGGAGCGCTCTGGCAAATGTTGGAGATTTAGTTTCAAGGAAATACGTCGATAAAAAAGTATTGATGTCCATATAATAAGCCTTTCCATGTTGAGTTGTTTGAAAACATACTATCATTAATTTTAGTATATATGAATTATTCTTCAAAGTCAAGAAATTAATTTCCGCATGTTAAAAAAATATTTAACAAAAAACTCGAAATAT
>Ga0129312_1001219_pt1 | contig 15900 bp, 11 predicted proteins | sample O827metagenome_FD_94434 | JGI IMG/M metagenome (GOLD analysis project Ga0129312, IMG submission 94434) | Orangutan group fecal microbial communities from Wisconsin, USA - O827 metagenome | ecosystem: Host-associated > Mammals > Digestive system > Large intestine > Fecal | place: USA: Wisconsin... | reverse complement strand
TATTTAGTTTTGAAAGGTTCAAATCTCTAAAACGTACCTTTTTAGTCCATATAAGTCCACCAAACAATAATAATTTGATGTCAAATTGATGTCATTCTTTGTTCCTAATAGCGCAAGACCTTGATTTTACTGGTCTTTTTTCTCCAAGCTCTTCATTGTCGGGAACAGAAGGACATCACGGATCGCAGCGGAATCTGTAAGAAGCATACACATTCTGTCGATACCGAAGCCGATGCCTCCGGTTGGCGGCATTCCGATATCAAGAGCATTTAAGAAGTCCTCATCCGTGTGGTTTGCTTCCTCATCTCCCTGTGCAAGAAGCTCCTCCTGAGCCTTGAAACGTTCTCTCTGATCCAGCGGGTCATTTAACTCAGAATACGCATTCGCCATCTCCCAGCCGTTCATAAAGAACTCGAATCTCTCTACATACTCCGGATTATCCGGTTTTTTCTTTGTAAGCGGGGAGATCTCGATCGGATGATCCATAATAAAGGTAGGCTGTACCAGATGCTCCTCAACATATTCCTCGAAGAACAGGTTTAAGATATCCCCCTTCTTATGGTGCTTTTCTACTTCGATCTTGTGTTCCTTAGCTGCTGCCTTTGCTTCTTCCAGAGTATGGATCTCATTAAAGTCTACGCCGGCATACTTTTTAACTGCGTCAACCATTGTCATACGCACAAAGGGCTGTCCCAGATCCATTTCGATCCCGTTATAAACGATCTTTGTGGTTCCGAGAACCTCCTGAGCTACAAAGCGGTATAAGTTTTCCGTCAGATCCATCATGCCATGGTAATCTGTATATGCCTGATAGAGCTCCATCAGTGTAAACTCCGGGTTATGTCTGGTATCGAGGCCCTCGTTACGGAATACACGGCCGATCTCATAGACACGCTCCATACCGCCAACGATCAGTCTCTTTAAGTAAAGCTCAAGAGAAATACGAAGCTTCAGATCTTCATCGAGGGCATTAAAATGTGTCTCGAACGGTCTGGCTGCCGCGCCGCCTGCATTTGATACAAGCATCGGAGTTTCTACTTCCATAAAGTTCTCACCGGCCAGATACTTACGGATCGCAGCAAGGATCTTGGAACGTTTGATGAAGGTCTCCTTAACATCCGTATTCATGATAAGATCCACATATCTCTGACGATAGCGCATATCTGTATTGGTCAGACCATGGAATTTCTCCGGAAGGATCTGTAAGCTCTTGGATAATAAAGTGATGGAGGTAACATGAACGGAGATCTCGCCCATCTTCGTTGTGAATACTTTTCCCTTAACACCAACAATATCACCGATATCAAACTTTTTAAATTCCTTGTAGGAGTCCTCTCCCACTTCATCTCTTGCTACATAGCACTGGATATCGCCCTTAAGATCCTGAACATTACAGAAAGAGGCCTTACCCATTACTCGTTTGGACATCATACGTCCTGCGATGGAAACGTCCTTTCCTTCATATTCTGCATAATTGTTCTTAATATCTGCGCTGTGAACATCCTGATCATACTTTGTGATCAGGAACGGATCTCTCCCGTTCTCCTGTAATTCTGCAAGCTTTTCACGGCGAACCTTGAGAAGCTGGTGGATATCCGGCTCCTTCTGTCCGTTCTTTGCATTCTGGTTTCCCTGCTCTGCCACTTCTTTTCTCTCCTTCTAAGTAAATAGTAAATTAGTCGACTCTCTTAATATCCAGAACCTTGTACTGGATTACTCCGGCCTGAGTCTCCACGTCAACCACGTCTCCGACTTTTCTTCCGATCAGTGCATGGCCCACCGGGGATTCATTGGAAATCTTGTTCTGCAGACTGTTTGCCTCCGTGGAACCGACAAGCTTGAATTCCATTTCTTCTTCAAATTCCATATCGTATACTTTTACCACACAGCCTACGCTGATCTTATCGAGGTTTACTTCATCCTCTACAACGACCTCAGCATTTTTAAGAAGCTTTTCCAGCTCCTCGATCCTTGCTTCAATATCTCTCTGCTCATCCTTCGCTGCATCATACTCTGCATTCTCGGATAAGTCTCCCTGTTCTCTTGCCTCTTTGATTTTCTGTGCGATCTCTCTACGGCGGTTTACCTTGAGATCCTGAAGTTCATCCTCATATTTTTTCAGACCCGCATAAGTCAAAATGTGCTTCTTATCTGCCATGACGTTCTTACCTTCCTTTAAATCAGGGCATAATACCCCTTTATAACTACATTCAATGTATTATAGCGGAAACGTCTGCGGTTGTCAAGAATACGAAATCTCTTTTGGTTCGTTTTGGGCAGTCTTTCAAGCACAGCTATCACTCACTTCCGAAAATGCGGAAGCCTTAACCGGCTATGGCAGGCTAACGGATCGCCTTTTTCTTCCATCTTCCTATCCGATAGAAGATAAACGTAATGATCGCTCCCAGCGTCCATGACATCAGCAGAGAGATAAATATACATTCACTGCGGCCGTTCGGAAGCTCTGCCGTTCGTGTAAGCCACGATATCCCGTAAGCTACAGGAACGCGGACAACTACTGTTGTAAAAAGAGAGATCCACATCGGTGTCATGGTGTCGCCTGCTCCCCGCATAACGCCGGAAAGGCTCTGTGTTACTGCCATGGCGATATATCCCACAGCTAAGATCCTCATCATGTGAACACTGAGGTTAACAAGCTCTGTCGTTGATGTAAAGATGCCCATTAGATATTTTCCGAAGATCAATATCAGTACCGTGATCGAGGCCGAAACTGCCATTGCCATGATCGTACCCTGTCTGGCCCCTTCCTCTGCACGGTCATACCGCTTGGCACCCACATTCTGACCGGAATACGTTGTCATTGCCGTTCCGAAGGAGAAATTCGGCATCATGGCAAAGCCGTCAACACGCATGATGATCACGTTTGCTGCAATGACCATCTCTCCAAAGCTGTTCGTTAGGGACTGGACAATGATCATTGCCATGGAAAATATGGCCTGAGTCAGTCCGGAGGGAAGTCCTAAACGGATCATGGTCATTGTATGCTCTCCGTCCACCCGCAGATATTTAGGCTTCATGTCAAAGAGCTCCTGCATTCTTGAGAGCTTAATAAAACAGAGAAGGGCCGATATCGCCTGTGCAATCGCTGTGGCGAGAGCCACTCCGAACACGCCGAGCCCCAGCCCGGCTACAAACCAGAGATCCAGAACAATGTTGATGACTGTGGCAACCAGAAGATAGAGAAGGGCGGAAACAGAGTCTCCCAGTCCCCTTAGAACACCGCTCAGAATATTGTAATATGCAACGCCGGAGATTCCCCAGAACAGGACGGTAAGATAAGAGGTACACCAGTCGATGATGCTGTCCGGTGTATGCAGAAGCTCTAAAAGAGGGCGGACGATAAAGGAACCGATCAGCATGATGAATACAGATGCGATCGCAGTTAATGTGATACAGCATCCGATCGTTTTGGAGAGCTGCTCCCGTTCCTTTGCGCCGAAATACTGGGATACCATGACGCTCGTTCCCACTGAGATACCGATAAATAATACCAGAAGCAGATTAAAGATCGGGCTTGCGCTTCCCACGGCAGCAAGCGCATTGTCACCGACAAATTTGCCGACCACGATACTATCCACGGTATTATAAAGCTGCTGAGCAATGTTTCCGATGATCATCGGGATCGTAAACAGCGCGATCTTTTTCCACGGCGTTCCCGTGGTCATGTCCACCGGTCCGAAAAGTTTCTTTAATGTTGTCATTCTATTGTTCTCCCACCTTAAATTTACAAGCTTATATTATGGAAAAATCTGGACCACCCCGCTGATCCGACCGGCCATTATGATTATTTCGCATGGCCGGGCGCGCTATCAGTGAACGTGGTCCAGTTATCTCAGGATGCACAGTGATTCTGATAGGAATACATCAACTTCGCTGACCGGAATCACGCGGCAAGTATCTTATTGGAAAGAAGCGTGGGATCAATTACAGGTTCATGGCTTCGGACAGCCCGCAGGATTTAAGGATCTCCTTCTCCTTTGAAATAGCCTCATCCTCCAGAGCCTTTACCTTTGCAGACATATCTGCAACAAAGGCCTCATCCTTAACAGAACCAAGATTGATCTTTACATTAAACAGTGCAGACAGCACACAGGTTCTCGCCATCATGGCAGAAACAAGACCATCTGTAACTGCATTTGTATTTCCTCTCTTAACAACAGCTTCTGCGATCGGGAAGATCTTTGCCGCTGTTTCTGCAACCTCAAGAGGTACACCGGCTGCTTCTTTTAAGCCATTCTGCATTGCTTCTCTGCGAACCGCTTTTTCTTCTTCCGTGTTTTTCGGAAGTGCCAGTGCATCCATATATGTAGTAAAGGAGGTACTGTCCTTCTGGATCGCGTCGATCAGAGTCTTTCTAAGCTCCTCTGCCTGTGCAGACAGACCGCGCATCTCGTCCTCCACCTCTGCATATTTCGCTTTTCCGATCGTCAGATTGGCCACCATCTCTGCCAGAGCAGCGCTTAAGCCGCCGGCGAGAGCAGCCACACTTCCGCCGCCCGGCGCCGGGGCATCTGATGCTGTTATCTCTGTAAACTGTTCCACTGTCAGATCTTTTAAATCACCCATTGTTCTTTTGCTCCCTGCTTTCTATTCTGATTTTTCTGTTTATTCTTCTTCAAGAAGCCTGTTTTCCATGATCTGTGCCGGGTCAAAGTTAGCTACCTGCAGATAATACTCTGCACAGTCTACAAGAGCCTGCATCGGAAGAAGGCCTACGATCTCACTCTCAAGAACCGGAACACCGTACCGTTTTGCTTCCATCTTAACCGCCTCAAAAGCACGATAAACAGCTGTCTTTGTATAATCTGTCAGGTTCATGGAAACCTGAGCCAGATTTCTGTCCTCCAGCATTACGCCGATTGCTTTAATATAATGGTATCCGCCATTAATATTGCGAACTCGTCTTGCGATCTGGTTTGCAATCTCAATATTGGAGGTTCCGAGGTTGACATTGTAAGCAACTAACGGCATTCTTGCGCCGACTGCACTGACACCGGCTGTCGGATGGATCGTGGACGGTCCGAAATCCGGAGCCCACATAGAGGTATCCTTCATCTTTTCCGCCATTCCCTCAAACTGTCCCTTACGGATGCTGGCAAGATTTGCTCTGTGGGGAGCAGTTGCAGATGCCTCGTACAGGAAGCAGGGAACACCGTATTTTTCTCCGACTGTCTTTGCTACTTCCTTCGCCACTGCGTCTGCTTCTTCCAGAGTCGTATTGCGGCACGGGATAAACGGAACAACATCAACTGCGCCCATACGCGGATGCTGGCCTTCGTGCTTTGTCATATCGATCAGCTCTACTGCTTTTCCGAAGGATTCGATCACGGCATCTTTAAGGGCCTCCGGCTCTCCGATCGCTGTGATCACGCAGCGGTTGTGGTTCGGGTCAGTCTGGTAATCCAGCAGTCTTACTCCTTTTTTCCCTCTGAAGCAGTCCGCGATCTTTTCAACCTTTTCCATGTCACGGCCTTCGCTGTAATTCGGTACGCATTCGATCAGTTTATTTCCCATTGTTCTTTCCTCCAGTATTATTATTGATGATTCCGGCAAAAACCGCTATTGTATCAGGCTGCGTCCTCCAGCTTAATCTCACCTCCGGAGAGAGCCCTGTAAATTTCAGTGCATTGCCTTCGCTTAAGCTTTTTTCCCCGGCTCCTTCAGCAAAAACAGAAAGGCTTCCTTTAAAGCAGTATAAGATCCCTTCTGTAAGGCTCATAGCCGTCATATTTCCTGTTTCAGGGAGCAGCCTGAGTATTCCCTCACACTGCCCCTTTCTCATCATCAGATTAAAATCTATGACCTTGCCGCGGCTTACGGTCTTGTCTGCCCCGTCAAAGCTGTGGGGCTTTAGCTTTGGAAGCCGGAGCATGTCTCCTCCATTATGGGAGAGCTCCATCTCGCCCTCAAGCGTCATGATCAGGCGCTCATAATCCGGCAGAGGCGTAAACACGCTTTCCTCAAGATCCACCGTCGCAGAGCTCACCCGCCACAGAAAATCCCGATCCTTGTATTCCGCATTTTCCGGTTCGATGGCAAGCTGAGTCGTTGTTCCTCCGCTCCAGGATGAAACAGAAAAATCTTCTTTTTTCAGATCTACAATACTAAATTCCGGCATGCTCTTTGCTCCTAGAATACCTCGATTGCCTCGCCGAGTGCTTCCTCTACCGCACGGATAAGGGAACCGTCCTCAATGATCTTCTCACAGTAGTTGATGTCCTCATACATCTCTCTGTCTTCTTCAAGACGTGCTACCTGGCTGCGGACAAGATCATAAGCCGCCTGAGTTCCTTTTCCGAGGCCCTTGTTACCGCGCATATCGATTCCCTGACACGCAACCATAAGCTCCATTGCCAGAACACGGCGCACGTTGCGGCCGATCTCTCCGGCCTGTCTTGCGGCGATCGTACCCATACTTACATGGTCTTCCTGTCCTGCGGAGGACGGAATACTGTCAACGCTGGCAGGATGTGCCAGTACCTTGTTTTCAGAAACAAGTGCTGCGGCAGAATACTGCACGATCATAAAGCCGGAGTTTACACCGCCGTTCGGTGTCAGGAATGCCGGAAGTCCGCTGTACGCCGGATTTACAAGACGCTCGATACGACGTTCGGAAACATCGGCAAGCTCAGATTCAGCGATCTTAAGGAAGTCAAAGCTTAATGCCATCGGCTGTCCGTGGAAGTTTCCGCCGGAGATTCCGACTCTGTCCTCTTTGAAAATAAGCGGGTTGTCCGTAACCGCATTGATCTCGATATCTACACGGCCCTGCACATAATTGACTGCATCCTTGCTGGCGCCGTGGATCTGCGGACAGCAGCGGAGAGAATAAGCGTCCTGAACACGGATCTGACCCTGACGAGTTGTATTCTTACTTCCTTCAAGAAGCTTAAGAAGGTTTCTCGCCGTTGCCATCTGACCTGCATGGGGACGGATCTTATGGACTCTCGGATCTAATGCATCCACTACTCCATTCTGTGCCTCAAAGGACAGGGCAGCAGCGATATCCGCCGTTTTAAGCAGAGTGATGGCATCATGTAAAGCATGGGCGCCAACTGAGGTCATTGCCTGTGTACCATTATTTAAAGCCAGACCTTCTTTTGCGGAGAGCTCGATCACCGGAATACCGGCACGCTTCATTGCTTCCGCACCCGGAAGAAGCTCACCCTCATATTCGGCAAGTCCAAGTCCGATCATCGGAAGTACCATGTGGGACAGAGGTGCAAGGTCACCGGAAGCTCCCAGAGAGCCCTTCTCCGGGATAAACGGTGTAACACCCTTATTCAACATGGCGATCATTGTTTCGATCGTTTCCAGACGGATTCCGGAAAAGCCATTGGACAGATTGTTGATACGCAGGAGCAGGATTCCTCTTGCAATATCTTTATGGAAAGGATCTCCTGCACCCACTGCGTGGGTAATAATCAGATTCTTCTGCAGGAGCTTGCACTCGTCCTGAGAGATCACCACGTCACTGAATTTTCCGAATCCGGTCGTGATTCCGTATACGACCTTCTTTTCTGCCACAAGATCGTCTACGACCTGTCTGGATTCCAGAATTTTATTGCGGCTTTCCTCTGACAAAACAACCTCTGCGCCGCCACGGCAAACTGCAATAATTTCATCCACTGTAAGGTCATGACCTGTAATTACCACTTTCTGCATATCCTTCGTCTCCTTTTAAAAATTATCTGTCCATATTATACTACAAAAGCGTCAAAAAAGCGTCAAATATTTCAGATTTTTCTATAATAGTTACTAAATTATCCAACTCTTTCGCTTTACCATGCTAATATGGCAGTCGACTCAATCGTTCGGCGACATCACGCATCAGTTCCTCTGTTTCCGGATTCCGTATTTTATCGGATATCTGTTTTCCCTTTTCATAATGCTTTTCAGCCAGCTCCTTATTTCCCTGCTCCAGATACAGGAGGGAGAGATATCCTTCCGTGCGCTCCAGTCCCCAGAGATATCCGTTTTTCTCCAGACACCGCTCCGCTTTTTTCAGGTATTCCAGACCTTCCTCCATTTTGCCGCAGCCATACAAAAGCTGTCCGATGTTAGAATAGATCTGCCCCGTCCCGTTCGTCACAGCAGCCTTTTCTCCGGCGGTCTTTGCTTTTTGATAATAGATCATTGCCGCCTTCGGATCATTCCTGCGGCGGTACAGATCTCCGAGATAATTGTAACAGGCAGCGATACCCGGCCCGAATCGCTCCGGATCCAGATCCCGGAACAGAGACAGGGACTTGGTAAGCAGCTGCTCCGCCGTATCATAATCTTCTTTTCGAATGCAGCAAAGTCCCTTAAGACGCATAAGTGTGGCATACTCCTCCACCTGCTCTCCGGCCGGACGTCGAAAGCCATATTCCACGTATTGCTCTGCCAGCTCCATATTGCCTGTCTGGATCCCATAGAAGATGAATTGCTTGATGCATGCCAAGATCATCTGATCATCACCTCTTGACTCCGCAAGCATCCTGCACTCCTTGATATCCTGTTCCCCGGCTTCATAATCCCCGGCAGCGATCTCATATCTTCCTTTAATATAATACATTTCCATCTTCATGCTGCGGATCAGAGGAGAGTCCTCCTTCAGGCCGATCACAAGACCGGCGAGCTCCAGCATTTTCTCTACGCCGGTCATAACACCGAATTCTTCCTGCGGCTCCGGGATATCCTGACGCATGACAGGGAAGTTTTCATTGATGACGGTATAAAATTCCTTCAGATAATAGATCTGATACTGATAAGCCCGTACCTGATCATGACATTTCTCAAAATGATACGCTGCAAGAGAAAGCGGGCGAAATCCCGTGTCCTTTAAGGATGCATAATATTCACCCATTCTTCTGTGATACAGCTGTTTCTTTCCGTTTGACTGATTTTCATAAACGTACTCCTGAAACAGCCGGTGGCTGAATTTATAATAGACATTCCAGCCCACAAGGACCTCCCGAATCAAAAATTCCTCCTGAAGCCGCTCCAACTGCTTTAACAAAGACAATCGATCCGGCTCCTGCATCAGATATTCCAGTTCTTCGATCTTTATCTTTTCCGGGAATACGGACATAGCCTCCAGAACTTCCCGCTCTGCCGCAGTAATTCCGGATAATCGTGTCCTGATCGCCAGATTCGTCTTCGCCGATTTTTCCAGTGTAAAGCCTTTTTTGCGGATCAGATTGATCATCTCTTTTAAAAAGAAAGCATTCCCCTCTGTCATTTTAAAGACAGACTGTCTTCTTTCCGCATTCGCGTCCAGCTCCGGCAGAAGCCGATGCAGAATATCCTCTGTCTCCTCTTTCGTAAACGGATGCAGGGCAACGGTCTCGACCTTATCCTTTCTGACCAGCATTTCCAGAGCTGTCATCACATCCAGCTCCTCCTTCTCCCCACAGGTACACAGAAAAAGGAGCCTATCCCCAAAGGAACCCCCGGCGAGTCTGTTTAGAAGCTGCAGACTCATCCTGTCCATCCACTGGATATCATCGAAGGCGAGCAGCACCCGGTAACGCATCGTCAGGCTCTCTAAAAGCTTTGTAACTGCCCTCTCGATCATAGAATAGGTAAATCGTCCGCCTTCCATGTCATCTTTGCTGCCCGGATTCATAAAGACAGAAAATCTGACCTCGTCCTCCTCGTCAAACAGATCGCCGATACTGCTGTTGTCCCTGATCTGACGAAGCTCCTCCATAATATCGCTCCACGGATTTAAATAAAATTCCTTCCCCTGACGACAGCATACGGATTTCAGGGTAATAATGTGTCTGGAGGACGCCAGCTTCAGACAGCTTTCAAGAAATTCCGTCTTTCCTACGCCCTCCTCGCCGGAGACTACGATACAGCTGACCGGATCTCTTTGACTTTTTTCCAGAAATTCACTGAAGGCAAACAGCTCCCGGTTTCTTCCGATAAACGGAAGCTCTGCAGGACTGCTTTCCGTTTTTATATGCTCTTTAACATGGAAGATCCTCTGGAACAATTCCCGGATCTTTCTTGAGGGCTCCACGCCCATTTCTTCTCTAAGGCATTTTTCCAGATCATAGTAAAGCCGGACGGCCATGATATAGTCCCCCTGCTTTGCATACATATCCATCAATTCATAATAAGGATCCTCCCGGTATGGATTCTCCTTTATCAGAATATTTCCGTATTCCTGCATGGAATGAAGATCCTGATCCTTTTTTGCCTGTTCAAATTTTTCGGATATACTCCGGATGGACTCCTTGTTCTGGCGATCTCTTATCTCCTCCACCCATTCCTCAAACTCATAGCAGTTTTTAATATAAAAATAATTCAGGAACGGCTCCTTGAGGCAAAATTCCTCCGGCCGGATCCGATCCCAGTCAACAGACAGGCCGCAGTCGGGATTCAAAGAAACTCCTGTGTGTCCATTCGTCAGGATGACTTCCTTTCCGAGCTTTAGACGTACCTGATAGATCGCATCCCGCAGTTTTTTTCTTCCGACAGCCTCCTCCTCATCTCCCCACAAAAGGCAGATGGCCGCTTCTCTCGTGATCGTCTTTTTTACACAGAGGTAATACAGAAAGCCTTCCGCCTTCTTATATGGAAAGCTCACCGGTGCTCCATCCAAAAGGATCGACGGAACACCGAACAGATGTACTTCGATTTTTTTCACGACCATTCCTCCCCTGTCCGATATCTTCTGCCATTTTACCATAATTTCGTCTCAGATTCCACCGGAACTGTCGAATGTCTTTCCACTTTTTCGGAAATTTTAGACGTTTTTTTGACTCCGTTCTGCTATTATCTAACTATAAGATATCGGGGTCAAAAGCCCCCGATTTAGATGCCTGCGGATTGTTCCGTGCTACGCACTCCCACAATCCTGCCCAATATTCGCATATCGTGGGATAATCAATGAAAGAAAGGATGATACAGCTATGACCAATAATGAGATCGGAAAGGCCATGACAATCAAACTGGATCCGGTGCTCCCGGAATATCCGGTATTTAAAGAAGGGATCCGTCGTGCTCCCATGCGTGAACTGACACTCTCTGATCATGAGAAAAAGCTTGCCGTAAAAAATGCCCTTCGCTATGTGCCGGAAGAACTGCACGAAGCTCTTGCACCGGAATTTATGGAAGAACTTTTAACCAGAGGACGTATTTACGGTTATCGTTTTATGCCGAAGGAGCGGATCTACGGAAAGCCGATCGATGAATATAAGGGAAACTGTGTTCAGGGTAAAGCGTTCCAGGTCATGATCGACAATAACTTAAACCATGAAGTTGCTCTGTATCCCTACGAGCTGGTTACTTACGGGGAAACCGGACAGGTCTGCCAGAACTGGATGCAGTATCAGCTTCTTAAAAAATACCTTGAGGTCCTGACCGATGAACAGACACTTGTAGTAATGTCCGGACATCCCCTCGGACTGTTCCATTCCCACAAGCAGGCACCTCGTGTCCTTATCACAAACGGCCTTATGGTCGGCGAAGGAGACAATCCGAAGACATGGGCAAAGGCAACAGCTATGGGCTGCTCCTCCTACGGACAGATGACGGCCGGCGGCTGGATGTATATCGGACCGCAGGGTATCGTTCACGGCACCTTCAATACGATCCTTAACGCAGGCCGTAAATTCCTCGGTGTTCCTGCCGACGGAGATCTTGCCGGACACTTATTCGTTACAAGCGGCCTTGGCGGAATGAGCGGCGCACAGCCAAAGGCGATCGAGATCGCCGGTGGTGTCGGTATCGTTGCCGAAGTGGATTCCTCCCGTATCGAAACCAGACACAGCCAGGGCTGGGTAAAGCTTATCGCAGAATCCCCGGAAGAAGCCTTCAAGCTCGCACGTACCTATATGGATAAAAAAGAGCCGATGTCCATCGCATTCCATGGCAACATCGTTGACCTCCTTCAGTACGCAGTAGACCATCATATTTCCATCGACCTGCTGTCTGATCAGACCTCCTGCCATGTACCTTATGACGGCGGCTACTGTCCGCAGGGTCTGACCTTTGAAGAACGTACCGCAATGCTCGATCACGACAAGGAGCACTTCTGTGAGCTGGTAGACCGCTCTCTTACCACTCATTTCCATCTGATCAAAACTCTGGTGGAGCGCGGTGCATATTTCTTTGACTACGGAAACTCCTTCATGAAGGCAGTATTCGATGCAGGAAATAAAGACATCTCCAAAAACGGAGTTGATACTTCCGAAGGCTTTATCTTCCCGTCTTATGTAGAAGATATTCTCGGGCCGGAGCTGTTTGATTACGGATATGGGCCGTTCCGCTGGTGCTGTCTGTCCGGAAAGCATGACGATCTTGTCAAAACCGACCATGCCGCTATGGAGATCATCGATCCCAACCGCCGTTTCCAGGACCGCGACAACTGGGTATGGATCCGTGATGCGGAAAAGAACCAGCTTGTAGTCGGAACTCAGTGCCGTATCTTATATCAGGATGCTTTAGGACGCCGTGACATTGCACTGAAATTCAACGAAATGGTCAGAAATAAGGAGATCGGGCCGGTTATGCTTGGACGTGACCACCATGATACAGGCGGAACCGACTCTCCGTACCGTGAGACTTCCAATATTTATGATGGTTCCAACTTTACTGCCGATATGGCAACTCACTGCTATGCCGGAAACGCAGCGAGAGGTATGTCTCTTGTTGCCCTCCATAACGGCGGAGGAACCGGAATCGGAAAAGCGATAAACGGCGGCTTCGGACTTGTCCTTGACGGTTCCGAGCTTACCGACCAGATCATCCGTGAAGCAATTCCGTGGGATACTATGGTAGGTGTTTCCAGAAGAAGCTGGGCAAGAAATGAGCATTCCATTGAGACCGTTGCAGAATACAACCGTAAATTTGCCGGATCCGATGCAATCACCATGCCATACATTGCCGATGACGCCCTGATCGAAAAAGTTTTTCAGGATGCCGTTGCGAAACACTAAATTTTAATAAGGGACGGAATTTTATGACGAAAAGATATATCCGCCACGCAGCAGAGCTTGTGACCTGCAAGGGTCCGGCTCCGCGGCGGGGCCGCGAAATGGCCGACATCGGCCTGATCAAGGACGGCGGCGTTTTGATCCACGATGATCGTATTTATGCCGTCGGCACTACAGATGAGCTGGATTCCATGATCGATCCCGCAGAATATGAGATCATTGACGCATCCGGAAAAACAGTTCTTCCGGGCTTTATTGACTCCCATACCCACTTTATCTTCGGCGGATATCGTGCCGAGGAATTTTCATGGCGCTTAAAGGGTGACACCTATATGTCCATTATGGAGCGCGGCGGCGGCATTAATGCAACCGTTACTCCGACGAAAAATGCCACCGAGGATGAGCTGGTCGAAGTCGGGAAAGAGCGCCTCAACCGGATGCTGGAATTCGGAGTTACCACCGTAGAGGGGAAAAGCGGCTACGGAATGGATCATGACACTGAATTAAAGCAGCTCCGTGCCATGAAAAGGCTGAACGCCATCCACCCCCTCGATATCGTGACCACCTTCCTTGGCCCTCACAGTGTTCTCCCTGAGTACAAGGGGAAAGAGCGTGAATTTATCGACATGCTCCTTACTAAGGTAATGCCTGAGGTCAAAAAAGAAGAACTGGCTGAGTTCGCCGATATTTTCTGTGAGAAGGGAGTATTTGGAATCGAAGATTCCGAGTATTACCTGACAAAGGCAAAGGAAATGGGCTTTAAGCTAAAGGTTCATGCCGACGAGATGACCTCTCTCGGAGGAGCGGAGCTGGCGGCAAGAACCGGTGCACGCTCTGCAGATCATCTTCTTAAGGCTTCCGATGAAGGAATCCGCCAGATGGCTGAGCATGGTGTGATCAGCACACTTCTCCCGGCAACAGCCTTCTGCCTGAAGGAGCCCTATGCTCCTGCAAGAAAGATGATCGATAACGGCTGTGCTGTTGCACTTGCCTCAGACCTGAATCCGGGTAGCTGCTTCACCAACAGCATTCCGCTTCTTATTGCTCTGGGCTGTATCTATATGAACATGTCCATCGAGGAAGTGATCACTGCCCTCACCATCAATGGTGCGGCTGCAGTCGGACGCGCTGATTCTATCGGCAGTCTTGAAAAGGGAAAGAAAGCAGATATTATTTTCCTTAAGTATCCATCGATCCATTATATGCCATACCATACAGCCATCAATCTGGTAGAGACTGTGATTAAGAACGGTCAGACCGTATATCATAAGAAATGGTAAACCGATCAATAATGTTCAACCTTTTTTAAAAGGGAGGATCCGCTGTGCGCAATGCACAACACGGATCCTCCCTTTGTATTAAAATTTAATAATTGACGATCTTTCCAAAGTCAGCTTTTAAGGATGCGCCGCCTACAAGACCGCCATCGATATCTGCCTGTGCAAACAGCTCTGCTGCATTGCCTGCATTTACCGATCCACCGTACTGGATACGGATCGCCTCTGCAGTTGCTTCATCATAGACCTCGCCGATACATGCACGGATTGCTGCACAAACCTCCTCTGCCTGCTCGGTCGTCGCTGTCTTGCCTGTACCGATCGCCCAGATCGGCTCATAAGCGATTACGGCAGCTTTAGCCTGTTTGGCAGTCACATTCTGGAATGCGACCTTGACCTGCTTTCTGATCCAGTCAAGTGTGATCCCCTGCTCTCTCTGAGTCAATGTTTCGCCGCAGCATACGATCGGGGTAAGACCATGCTCAAATGCCTTTAAAACCTTCTTGTTGACCGTCTCGTCTGTCTCCGCAAAATATTCCCTTCTCTCGGAGTGACCAAGGATCACATATTTTACACCGGCATCTGTCAGCATATTCGGAGAGATCTCTCCTGTAAATGCGCCCTTTTCCTCAAAGTACATATTCTCAGCGCCAATCTGAATATTTGTTCCCTCACAGGCCTTTACAGCCGGAATAATATCAATGGCCGGCACGCAGAATACAACATCTGCCTTATCGGTCTTTACAAGAGGCTTTAACATTTCAATAAGTGCAACCGCCTCCGTCGGAGTCATATTCATCTTCCAGTTTCCAGCGATAATCTTCTTTCTTGCCATGGCTATCTCCCCTATTTCTATATCGGTCTTTATTATATCGATATCGTTTTATATATCTGTTTTATATATCTGTTTTCTGTCCTGAGCTGTCGATTTTTATTTGTCGTCTGCTGCTGCAACGCCCGGAAGCTCTTTTCCTTCCAGGAACTCTAAGGATGCACCGCCGCCTGTGGAAATATGGCTCATCTTATCGCCAAAGCCCAGCTGGTTTACAGCTGCTGCAGAATCTCCGCCGCCGATAATGGTCGTTGCATCTGCGTCGGCAAGGGCTTTTGCAACTGCGATGGTTCCGGCTGCCAGTGTCGGGTTCTCAAATACGCCCATCGGCCCGTTCCAGACAACAGTTTTTGCATTCTTGATGGCTTCAGCATACAGCTTGCAGGTCTCCGGTCCGATATCAACACCCTCTTTGTCTGCCGGGATCGCATCAACAGAAACAAACTCGATCTCGACCGGTGCATCGATCGGGTTCGGGAATTCTGCTACTATGGTAGTATCTACCGGAAGAAGAAGCTTCTTTCCGAGCTTTTCTGCCTTTTCCATCATTTCCTTACAGTAATCCAGTTTGGAATCATCTACGAGAGATTTACCGATTTCTTTTCCCTGGGCCTTTAAGAAGGTATATGCCATACCGCCGCCGATGATCAGGGTATCACACTTCTCAAGCAGATTGGAAATAACATTTAACTTATCGGCAACCTTTGCACCGCCAAGGATAGCAACAAACGGTCTTACCGGATTCTCAACTGCATTTCCGAGGAAAGCGATTTCTTTTTCCATCAGATAGCCGACAACATTGGAGCCGCCCTTTGCCGTAATGAATTTGGTAACACCGGCT
>Ga0129312_1001214_pt1 | contig 15968 bp, 12 predicted proteins | sample O827metagenome_FD_94434 | JGI IMG/M metagenome (GOLD analysis project Ga0129312, IMG submission 94434) | Orangutan group fecal microbial communities from Wisconsin, USA - O827 metagenome | ecosystem: Host-associated > Mammals > Digestive system > Large intestine > Fecal | place: USA: Wisconsin... | reverse complement strand
CTTGGCGGAATCGCAAAAGGTTATACTTCCGGCAGAGTGATGGAAGTCATGAAGAGCTATGGTATCGAGAGTGCTGTTATTAACCTTGGCGGAAACGCCCATGTTCTTGGAAATAAAACCGATGGCAGTCAGTGGAGAGTCGGAATTCAGGATCCGAACGATACAGACGGATATCTGGGCGGCGTAAACGTTACTGACAAAGCCATTATCACTTCCGGCGGATACGAGCGGTACTTTGTGGATGAAGATACCGGTGTGAAATATCATCATATTATTGATCCGAAAACCGGTTATTCCGCAAACAACGGTCTGATTTCCGTAACCATTGTCAGTGCAGACAGCACTCTGGCGGATGGATTATCCACATCCCTGTTTGTACTTGGCACACAGGATGCCATCACTTACTGCGAGGAGCATTGTGCAGCAGATGGATTTGATGCGATCATGGAGGATGAAGACGGCAAGCTGTATATCACAGACGGCATTTATGATGACTTTATCAACATGAACAACACAAAGAATATTGAAAAAATAGTGACAAAGTAAACACAGACCAAGGATAGACAGGATGATAAGACTATGAAAAAACAAAAGACATCTGCAAAAACGGTTGCGCTGATGGCGATGATGATTGCGCTGGCACTGGTGTTCAGTTATGTGGAAACCCTGATTCCGATCAATTTCGGTATTCCGGGCGTCAAGCTTGGCCTGGCCAATTTGGTGATTGTAGCAGTAATTTATCTGTTTGGCGGAAAAGAAGCACTGCTTGTTTCTGTGGTGCGTATCTTTTTAAGCGGTTTTATGTTTGGAAATCTGGCTTCCATCATGTACAGTCTGGCGGGCGGCCTGCTCAGTCTGGCAGTTATGCTGCTTTTGAAAAAAACAGACAAACTGTCGATTCTGGCAGTCAGCGTCATGGGTGGTATCTGCCACAATATCGGACAGCTGATCGTGGCAATGCTGGTGGTGGAAAACCTGAAACTGATTTTTTATGTACCGGTGCTTCTGATCTCAGGCTTCGTGACGGGACTTCTGATCGGTGTGGTATGCAGAGTGATTTTACCGGCGGTAAAACGGGCATACGAATCCGGAAGATAGATGTGCCTTTTTGTTCAGAACTGCTGGCGGAAAAAGTAAGTAAGCATAAGAGTATACGTTATATGTTTACCAGCACTTACCAGAGTTATTGATAAAAAACAGAAGAAACTGCATAAAAATTATCAATAAAGCCAGTTATTGAGAAAAACGAGAAAAAGGATTTGATTTGGGAAAAAAGTGATGCTATGATAACGTGCGTTAGAAAAAACTAATGCATGTTATCATAGCATTTTTTGTTTGATAGGAAATTACGATGAATTTCCTATCAAACAAAAGCACTTCGTGCAAACGATGCACACTCGCACGAGAAGAAATTATTGCTTCACAAGCGTGTTCGGCGCGGACAAGAAAGATGTGCTAGTGATAATTTTAAGCGCGTAAGTGTGTGGTAGCACACTTTCTTGTGTAATAGGAAATTACTACGTAATATTCCTATTACATAAAAACGCTCCGCGAGGATGCGACCAGATGCATGAGGAATATGTCTGCTGAAGCAGACTGCATCTGGCGCGCAAAGCGTAACAAGTCCCTCAAAGATTGAGGGATTAAGGGAGTTTGAAGCGGACTTGTCCGCTTTGTTCTTTGACAGGAAGTATGTGAAAGCAATGTTATCAAAAAGTCAGGAGAGAGACTATGAAGAAAGATAAGCACACAGAGATTGATCCGGAAAATCTGGATCAGAAGAATCAGAAAAAGAAGATAAACGTAAGTACCATGGCACCGGCATTATCTGCATTGCTGGTCGTAGCCTGCGTTGGCGCATCGGTGGCAACTTATACACCAAAGGTTTATGCCGTAGAGAAACCGTTACCAAAGACAGAAAATACGGATGCAGCTACAGAGGAGACAGCAGAAGAAACCACACTGGAGGGTCAGGTATTTGATCTGCCGGACGGTGTGTATGAAGGAACCGGAACCGGTTTTGCCGGAAAGATCACGGTTTCTGTAGAGATCAAAGATAAAAAGATTGTGGCGATCACGGTTCTGAATGTAGAAGCAGATGATGCAGCATTTTTCAACCGTGCGAAAGGCGTCATCGACCGGATCATTCAGTCACAGAACCTGGACGTAGATGTAGTGTCCGGCGCAACCTACAGTTCCAGAGGCATCATCAGTGCGGTAAAAAATGCGCTGACCGGTGAGAAAGACAGCGGAAAAACAGCAGAAAATCCGGGCAAAGGAGAAGGTTCTACAACGGTAGCACAGGTTGCAGATGCAGCGGCATACAAAGACGGAACTTATTACGGCAGTGCCACCGGTTTTGCAGGTCCGATCAAAGTAAAAGTTGTGATCAGCGGTGGAAAAATTGCGTCCATCGAAATCGTATCCACTTCAGACGGCAGCAGCTATATTTCCAAAGCATCTGCCATTACCGGAAAAATAGTATCTTCTCAGAGCACTAATGTAGATACTGTGTCCGGAGCAACTTACAGTTCCGTAGGTATCATTAATGCAGTACGTAACGCACTGGCACAGGCGGCAGCAGATGGAACCACGGTACCTGACTCAACTGAAAATACTGAGCAGAACAATCAGCAGAATCAGGCTGCTCCGACACCGACTGTAACCGGAAACTTTCCGTATCCGGATGGAACATATTACGGAGTGGCAGAAGGTTACCTTGGAGATGTCAAAGTAGCGATCGTGTTGAAAAATAAGACACTTCAGTCCGTGGAAATTCTGGAAAACGAAGATGATGCGGCATTCTTTAACCGTGCCCGCACAGTTGCAAATAATATTGTAAAAAATCAGACTACAGGTGTGGATGTGGTATCCGGAGCAACTTACAGCTCCAACGGTATCATTAATGCGGTCAAAGCAGCCCTGGAGTCTGCAAAGGCAGCAGCAAATCCGTCCAACGGAAATAATTCCAATACAAACAGCGGATCTGACAGCAGCAATAACGGAAACCAGAATAATAACGACGGCAATTCCAATAATGGAAATAACAATAACGGTGGACAGAATAACGGAAACAATTCCGGAAATACAGATACACCGGATCAGAGCAGCCCGGTTTACTATGCCGATGGTATATACACGGTGACGGTAAAATGCGAGCCGGATGAAGATGAGGATTTTGACGCTTATAATCTGACTGCGACAATCACGATTAAAAATGACAAGATCACAGCTGTTACAGATGTAACTGGCGATGGAGATTCCGCTAACAATTCCTACATCAAAAAAGCAGTGAACGGAACATCCAGTGTTGTTGGTATGGCAAGCCGTATTGTCGGTATGGCTGTTGTAGATATGACACAGGAGAATGCAGGCAATCAGGTGGAAAGCAACCTGGCAGCACTGGATACGGTTTCCCGTGCAACCTGCTCCTCAAAATCCATCAAAGAAGCATGCAAAGAGGCACTGCTACAGGCCAGGGAGAAATTCCTTGAAGAAAATAAAGAAAAAGTGAGTAGCGAAGAATGAAGAAATTTATCATACGAATCATCAACGTGTGTGTCATTGTGACTGCCTTGTTTGGCTATAACAAGGTAACCCTGGCACATGAACAGACGGATGCTGAGGCGAAAGCCGAGGCAGACCGCCAGAATGCGGAAATAGCGGCACAGGCCGGGGAAAGCGGCGGTTCTTACAAGGACGGAACCTATCAGGGAACAGCCACCGGATTTGGCGGCGATATTACCGTGGAAGTAACCATTGCAGATGGCAAGATCGCAGATGTGGAGATTTTGTCTGCAGAAAAAGAAGACAGTGCTTATCTGACTATGGCAAAAGATATCGTTCCGGAGATCTTGGAAGCACAGAGTGCGGATGTGGATACCATCAGCGGTGCTACCTTCAGTTCTACAGGTATTAAAAATGCAACGGCGCAGGCCCTTGAGGAAGGCGGTGCCAATTAATGAAACAGCCAAATAAAAAGACCATGAAGAAAATTCATGTGTGGCTGCGGGCAGTGATACAGTTATTGTATTTTCTGTTTATTCCGTCTGCCTACACAGCAGCATTTAACGGTGTCAAATATATTTTTACCCAGATGGGAACAAGAGCGCATCTGGAAGTGACCTCTTTCGTGGCAGCACTGATCGTATTGTGTTTATACACGATCGTGTTTGGCAGATTCTTCTGTGGATTTGCCTGTGCTTTCGGAAGTTTGGGTGATGCAGTGTGGGCACTTTATGTTTTTATCTGCAAAAAAATGAAAAAGAAACCGATCACCATGAAAGCGGCAGTTGTGAAAAAACTGCAGGTAGTGAAATATTTCGTGTTGGCGATCATTGCTGTGACATGTTTTACGGGTGTATACAGCAAGGCGAAGGGATTCAGTCCGTGGGATGTATTTTCCATGCTGCATGCGCGTAATTTCAAATTGGGCGGCTATACCCTTGGCGTGGTACTTCTGGTGCTGATCGTTATTGGCATGTGCTTTCAGGAACGGTTTTTCTGCCGTGTTCTGTGCCCGATGGGAGCAGTATTTTCTATTCTGCCGGTATTGCCGTTTTCTACCCTGCGCAGAGACCGGTCTGAGTGTATCAAGGGATGCCGGGCTTGTATGATGAAGTGTCCGTCTGATATTGAGCTGGCGCCGGATACGGCAGCGGAGCTGTCAGGAGATTGTTTTCAGTGTCAGAAGTGTATTGATACCTGTCCGAAAGGAAATATACATACGGGGATTCGTGCACTCAAAGGCAACGAAATCTGGTATACGGTGCTTCGTGCCGTAATTTTACTGATACTGTTCAAGTTTGTCGGTTTATAAATAAAAGAAAAATGGAGAAATTTATCTCACTCACTAGACGTTCACTACCTTCGTTTCACGGCGGTTTCATCGCGCTCGTTCTTGACTCCTATAAAAGCTGGTCGTCTCCCACTCGCGCAAAACCTTGTGAAACTCAGTCGTTCGCTTAATCGTTCGTTGAGATAAATTTCTCCATTTGTCATTTACGTTTTGAACGCAGAATAAGCATTCCCCCGCTTCAAGTGCGTAGAGCACTAAGCAGTGTGTTTTTCTTTGTTTACGAACCGATAGTCTATATTTTAAAAAAAACGAAAATGAGAAAGAAATTCAATAACGGAAAAGTAAAATATAATAATAAAACTTATACAATCCGTGGAGGAAAAGTCGTAAAATAAGAGATAAAATAAGGTGATGAAAAACAGGCAATTTCGTTCAAAAATATGTGAAAAAATTCCTGCTTGAGAGCTGAAATTTATCCAGAATAAAAGAAGGTGAATCTTGAAATATAGATTTGCCTTCTTTTTGTGTTCAAGAGAAAAGATAATCAATAAGAAATATAAATGAAAAAAGATGCTCGATATTAATGATAAAGTATTTCAATAAAAGGGAATGTGAAAAAAGTGTGTTGACGTTAACTGAAACTAATGCTATCATAACCGCCGTTAGATGGTGCTAATGAAAATTGCTCGTTACTAAGATGAGTTAGAGAAAAAAGTTTGTTGGTACAATCGGATGATATTTTGATTTTTTTAAAATGAAAAATATAAGGAGGAATTTATGAGAAGAAAGAAACTTTCAATGAAAGTAGCAGCGGCGGTTCTTGCAGCAGCTACATTTATGAGCACCTACCCGGTCAGCGCTTTTGCTGTAACTGGAAGTCAGGTGGCAGCAGATGGCGTAAATAATGCAACTACACATGTAGAATCAGATGACGAGTGGAACAGTTATGATGTGACTGTCGGAGTGACTGTTGAGGACGGAAAATTTAAAGAATTTCTGGTAACTCCGACGAATGGATATGAGGCATCGGGAGATTTTGGAAGTAAAACATATTTTGAAAAAGCAGTGAATGGAACAACAAAAAAACCGGATATGGGAATCAAAGCTCTGGTTGGACAGCCGGCAACACAGGAAAGTATTGATAACTGGTTTACTGCAAATGGATATGATACAAAATCAGGTGCTACAATTACAAGAACAGCAGTAAAAGATGCTGCAAAAGAGGCTCTTTCTAAATTTGAAGAAGCAAAGAAAGAGGATGTGAAACAGGAAGCTTACGTGCTGATGAACATTCCATATGCAGCATTTTATGCAGCAGATGGTGATTCCGATGTAGATGCAGTTTCATCCGCAACAAAGATGAAAACCAGAGCATCCCTGGCAGCCGGTTCCTATCATGTAAATAGCGATGGATCTGATATCAGTGGTATCACATTCCCTGTAAAAGTGAGTGATCTTGCAGCATTGACAGGAAAATATACGCAGATTACAGATGAGAGTAAAGTTGAGATTACTACAAGTATCAAGGGAAAAGAGTCTACCACAACTTATGTGGGAAAAGATGCATTGTTTGAAAGTGCAGATTACTCTTATTATGTGCTCAGCGAAGCTCCATCTTACTATAAAGAGCTTACTGTAAACAAGGACGGAACACTCAGCTTTGGAGCAGTGAAGACATCTTCTGCAACAACTTTAGATAATGCAACCGCTACCTTATCCACATCTACAAAGTATGGTGATTATCAGCTTGATATCGAAGGACTTCCGGAAAATATCAATACAGTATACGGTGTCACAATCAGTACAAAAGAGGGTGACAGCTACGGATTACGTCATGTGGAGAATATTTGGAAAAAGACAGAACTCGCTTGGAGTACGGGCTTTGTAACAGAGTCACATGGCTGCCAGCTTTCTTATGCAGACTATGTATCCATGATGGGACAGACTATCAATAATGTTACTTATTACACAGATGCCGGTGTATATAACATCCCAATGAACCAGTATGTTCCGGTAAAATTTGCAAATACAGTAGCAGTTGAGAATGCTTCTGCTGATGCAGGAAAGACAACAGTAGCTATTACAGGATTGCCATCTGATTATGATGCGGTATACAGTGTGGACGGACTGAATAATGTTTCTGTAAAAGATGGTGTATTAAGCTTTGATAAGAGTGCTGCAGTTGGACAGTATACTTTGAAAATTACAGATAAGAGTGGTAAATACGCAGATCTTTCTGCAACATTTGAACTGACAACAGACAAAGCAGTAGCAGCCTATGACAATGCAAGTGACAGTCTTGTTGCTGCAAAAGATGCAGCAGCAGATGATCTGAGTGCTTACATTAAAAATATTAAAAGTGTCAATGTAAATGGCAAAGATTATGCTGCATCCGGAAAAAAATCTATTACGATCATCAACAAAGACGGCTCTTTAAATGAGTCAGCAACTCCGTTTAAAGATGCAAAGCCGGGAGATGAGTTTACTGTTTCTGTAAAAGCAACCGGATATGCAAATGATTTCACATTTACTTATGTAGTTCCGGAATACTCCTATGTATATGCTTCTCTTTCTTATGCTGAGTACTATGCAGCAGAGAACGTTCAGAATGCAGGATCCACATTATCTTCCGAGACAATGGATACAAACGGTGAGTATGATAAAGGCGCATTTGACGTTGTTACCCGTGCGACAGCAAACCATGGTCTCCACAGAGGAAGTTTCCAGCAGGATGTCGTGATCTATGACACAGATGGAAATGAGTATGAGCCGGTTTCCTGGACAGATGGAAATACCGCAATTTTAAAAGATGGAAAGACACTTGTAAAAGCATCTGACAGAAAAACAGGTATTACGACATTAACAGTAGATGGAAAAACTGCTACATACGATCATTATGTGATCAAAGGAATCAAATATGTTCCGGTAAAAGTAAAAACAAAAAATCTGGAAGCGTTCAAAAAAGCTTACAGTGTAGTAGAAAATGGTGAAAAACTGTCTGGCGGATATTCTGAGAATAATCTGAAGAGTTATGAAGCAGTTGCAGCTGTAGATGCCAATACAAATGGCCTGAAAACTGTTTCCATGAGTGCAGACGGAAGCTTCAGCTTTGGAGCAGCAGCAACTGGCACAACATCCGGATTGAAAGATACGGAATTAAAGACAGCAGACACATCTAAAATGGGTGTAGAAGTTGTAAGCAGCAGTAAATTTGGTGATTTTCTCCGTGTGGATCTGACTGAGAACTATGGTGATCTCGGAGCAGCAATGCAGTCTGTAGAGTGGACATATTATGGCAATGGCGATAAAGCTATTGCAACATATGGAACAAAATTTGCAGCGGATAACTGGATGCATAAAATGATGGGAATTCAGCTCGGACTGACAGATTCCTTAAGATGCCAGCTTCCGGAAGGAACTGACGGAACAGGAAAATGGGTAGTGACCATTCATGCACTTGGTTATGCAGATACAAATGTAGAAGTAAATGTGACTGCAGATGATATTCATACTGCAACACCGGTAAGTGACACAAGCAAACTGGAAGCAGCAATCAAAGCAGCAGAAGCTCTGAATAAAGACGATTACACAGAAAAAACCTGGAGTGATCTGGAGGCAGAACTGAAAGAAGCACAGGACGATCTTGCAAATGCTGCAAAAGGCAAAACAAGTCAGGAGAGTGTAGATGAGTCTACAGCACATTTAAATGCAGCTATTGCAGCTCTCGAGAAAAAAGCAGTAGAACCGGTAACTCCAACACATGCAGACGGTCTTGCAAACTCCAAAGCAGCAGACGGAAACTGGTACTATTATGTAAATGGCGAGATCGCTACAAACGTAACAACAGTTGCTAAGAACGTAAACGGCTGGTGGTATGTAAAGAACGGCAAAGTTGATTTTAAAGCAAACACAGTAGCTAAGAATGCGAACGGATGGTGGCTGATCCGTAATGGTAAAGTAGACTTCTCCGCAAATACAGTAGCAAAGAACGAGAACGGCTGGTGGAAGATCACAAACGGTAAAGTAGACTTTGGTTATACAGGAATTGCTAAAAATGAGAACGGCTGGTGGAGAATCGTAAACGGTAAAGTTGATTTCAACTGCAACAGCGTTGAGAAAAACGAGAACGGCTGGTGGTATCTCAGAGGTGGTAAGGTAGACTTCTCTTACACCGGCGTTGCTAAAAACAAAAACGGCTGGTGGAGAATTGAAAACGGTAAAGTAAATTTCAACTTCAACGGTATTGCAAAGAACCAGAATGGCTGGTGGTACATCAAAGGCGGTAAAGTAGATTTCTCTTATAACGGAAGAGTAAAATTAAACGGAAAATCTTACAGAGTAGTAAATGGAAAAGTAAGAGTATAATAAGCGTCTTTACTTTCTGGTCAGTGGAAAATAATTAAAAAAATAATTGAATAATAAATAAAAAATCGCTCCATACTAACAGCAAAACAAAGCGATATAAACGAATGTTTATCGTCTGGAAGGAGGAAATTTACATGTGTTGTAAATTGATGAAAAAGTGTTGCTGTTTAGTAGTGATCGCCATGATCGCGGGAGCGGTTTTTTATTTTTTATGCGGGCTAAAAGGTGACGACATGTACGAAGCGGGAAGCTTTGGTAAAAAGATGCAGGACAAAAAGAAAAAAGTAAAACAGGCATGCGGCTGCATGAAAGAGCAGGGCGAGGACATTGCAAAGGAACTGAAATTCGCGGCAGAATATTCTGCAGATGAGATGAAGGACAGCTGGAAACATGCAGGAGAAGCGGTGCGCCACGCTGCCAATGAGATCAAAGAGGATGTGTCTGAGATGAAAGAATCCGCGCAGGCGGTTTTTGAAGACGAGGCGGAGAAATAAGATGGGTGCTTCAGGACAGACATTATATCTGAAGATTGAACAAAATTGTATTGTATATGAACGCAGTGTGAAACTGCAGGATATCGCATCGGTGGAGTGCACCGATGTGGGTATCCGCCGCCAGGTGCTGCAGGAGCAGATTTATTATTTTCACGGAAATGAAAAGAGCAGCTTCGTGCAGGTTTTTTCTATTTTGTATGTTATTCGGAAAATTCATGAAAAGTATCCAACACTGGAAATTGCAAATATTGGTGAGCCGGATTTTGTCATCCGCTATGTACCGGATCCGGAAAAGAAAGCGGTGCAGTATTTCAAAACGGCAATCGTGTGCGTGATTCTGTTTTTCGGGGCAGCATTTACAATCATGACGTTTATCGAGGACGTGTCGGTTTCAAAGGTATTTGCCGCATTGTATACAAGGGTGACAGGGCAGACATACACTGGTGTTAGTGCGCTGGAAATCTGTTTTTGTCTTGGGCTGGCGATTGGAATCATGGTCTTTTATAATCATGTCGGACATAAGAAAATTACGGATGATCCGACGCCGATTCAGGTGGCAATGCGTAAGTATGAACAGGATGTGGATACGACGTATATTGAAACCAGCAGCCGCAAAGGAAAAAATTATGATGTGTAAGAATAGCACACATGATTACAAAAGTGTGTCAGTGATGAAGGTTAATTCTTTCGTGGATAAAATTTTTGAAATATCATATATCGCATAGAAAGTAACAATAGAAAGAAGGAGATTGCACAGGTGATTGGTTATCAGATTGCATTAGGGCTGCTTGGCATATTATTTGGCATTGGTGTTGCTGCTGGTGTCTTTGCGCTGGTGGCAAGCTTAGGCATGGTGCCGCGTATAGCAGGAAAAACAAGCGTGGCAGTATATGTACCGGCGCTGGAAAACGCACTGATCTTTGGTGGAATCTTTGGATGTATTCTGGCAATTTTCCCACAGCTTCCATTTCAGGTTGGCTTATGGTTTCTAGTAGTTTATGGATTGGCGTCCGGCGTGTTCTTGGGTTGTCTGTCGGTGGCACTGGCAGAGGTGCTGAATGTGTTTCCGGTGCTGTTTCGCAGAGCAAATTTGAAAAATGGACTTGGATTTCTGATCACAGCTTTTGCAGCAGGAAAAACCGTGGGCGGTCTGGTTTATTTCTTCTGGATCGCGTAAGAAGAAACAAAAAATAAAAGCAGAAGGGTGGTTAATATTTTGGCTGATAATAAGAAAAAAACAAAATCAGATTACAAAAATACGCCGAGGGAAGAACTGATACGGGAGATTTCAAAAGCGGAAGATGCCAAAACTGAGGAAGAAAAAGAAGCAAGGAAAAATGCATACGATGCCTATGTCAGTCAGGTCACACCAACCTATAGTTTACCTTTGAATATGCTGAAAGCCTTTTTGGTTGGCGGTATCATTTGCTGCATCGGACAGGGAATCACGAATTTTTGCCTGAGCCGTGGCATGGATACGCTGACCGCAGGAAAGTGGACGAGTCTCATTCTGGTGTTAATCAGTGTAATTCTTACCGGATTGAACATCTATCCGACCATTGCAAAATTTGGTGGCGCCGGTGCGCTGGTTCCGATCACAGGCTTTGCAAATGGTGTGGCTGCTCCTGCCATTGAGTTTAAAAAAGAAGGTCAGGTATTCGGTATCGGAAGTCAGATTTTTTCTATTGGCGGCCCGGTTATCTTATACGGAATTTTTACAAGCTGGCTGTTGGGAGTGGTGTATTGGATCTGGAAAATCCTGCAGTAATATCTTTTATATTTTATACTGGATTTTCCACTGAAAATATAATATCATGCTAGAGGATGTATGTATATTATGTGTGAGCTTTAAACTCACATATGATAAAATTTTTGGCGTGATTACCGAGATGTGCAGGGGAAGAATGTCATATGTTATATGACGCACATCTCTGTTCAAGAAGGTTAATAACATTCTTGAACAGAGAGTCAAAAATAGCAATAGATAAAAGTGGGGGGACAAATTGAATAACGATTTTTTTGGAACAGAGAAAATTTCAAAAATATTATTAAAAATGGCGCCGCCGGTCATGCTGGCACAACTGATACAGGCATTATATAATGTGGTGGACAGCTTTTTCGTCGGCCGATATTCAGAGAGTGGTCTGACGGCACTCTCTATTATTTATCCAATCCAGCTTCTGATGATCGCACTGGCAGTGGGAACCGGTGTCGGCATCAATACGGAGATGGCGCATAACCTTGGAATCGGAAGAAAAAGAAGATCTGATGAGACGGCAGGTATCGGCACACCGCTTGTGTTGCTGATGTGGGTGATTTTTGCGGTAGTCTGCTTCTTTCTGATGCCGGCGTACGCGCGAATGAATACGTCTTCCGAGGAAGTTATTACGATGGTTGTGCTTTATGGAAGAATTGTCTGCGTGCTCAGCATCGGGCTGTTTCTGGAAAGTGTCTGGACAAAAGTGCATCAGGCGGAAGGAAATATGCGGACACCGATGATCGCACAGATCATAGGTGCAGTTGTAAACATTGTGCTGGATCCGCTTCTGATCTTCGGTTTGTGCGGTTTGCCGAGACTGGGAATCAGCGGAGCTGCCACAGCGACTGTTGTGGGACAGATTGCAGCAGCATTGATCGTTATGAAAGGCGGATTTCGTAAGATTCCGGCACTTGTGGTATTTCCACACCAGATCAAGCGGATTTATAAACTGGGAATTCCCAATATTCTGATGCAGGCAGCGTATACTTTTTACATATTTGGCTTGAATCTGATTCTTGCAACTTTCTCAGACCAGGCGGTGACAGTACTTGGTTTGTATTATAAGTGGCAGGCTTTTTTCTTTATTCCGTTGGGCGCAATGCAAACCTGTATTGTGCCGGTGGTAAGTTATAATTATGCGGCGGGCAAATACGAGCGTTGCAAAAAGACACTGAAAGTGGCAATTGCGTTCGGAATCGCGTTGATGATGATTGGTGTTATTTTATTTGAAACCATTCCGGGACCGATGCTGCATGTATTTTCCCATGATCCGAAAGTCATCAGCATTGGCGAAGTGGCATTCCGCTTTATTGGAATCAGTTTTATTCCACTGGTAAGTTCCCTGACGTTCCCGGTATTTTTCCAGGCATTGGGACATGCGGTAAAAAGTTCGATTTTGACCATTATCCGAACCGTATTTTTATTTATTCCGCTGGCATACCTGTTTTCCAGATTCGGACTGAATTATTTCTGGCTGACCTTCCCGGTGACGGATTCTATCACGACGCTGGCAGGATACCTTTTTTACCGCCAGTTTATCGCAGAATAAGCATTCCCCCGCTTTACAGCGCCCCAGTTTGTTTTATCTTGTCGGCTAACAATTGTTTGCCAGGATAAAATAAACTGGGGCGTTATATTTCACCATTATAAAAAAGTACATAAAGAATACATATCGATATGTTACAATAAGTGCAACGAAGAAGAAAAAGAACTACATTGGGGGAATTTGAGATGAGACGCATTTTACTGGCAGAAGACAACGATAATTTACGGGAACTGATCACAGATTTTCTGTCGGAACATGGATTTGAAGTAGATGCCGCAGCAGATGGGGAAGAGGCATGGGAGGCAGTACAGACCAAAAGTTATCAGATCATCCTGTTAGACGTTATGATGCCGGGCATGGATGGTTTCACACTTTGCAAAAAAATCAGAGAACGGGAATCTGTGCCGGTTCTTTTCCTGACTGCGCGTGTTCTGGAGGAAGATCAGCTGCATGGATATGAACTTGGTGCAGATGATTATATATTGAAACCATTTTCATTAAAGGTGCTTCTGGCAAAATGCAGGGCTGTACTGGAACGCTATCAGCAGGGCATGCCAAAAGAACAGAAGGAAGGACTGGTGCTCGATGAAGAGCGGCAACAATTTTTATGCGGTGGAAGTCCGGTGAAATTACAGTCATTAGATTTCCGTCTGTTATCCTATTTTTACCAGAATCCGAACCGTATTTTGACAAGAGAGCAGATTATTTTGAAACTCTGGGGTTACGAGTATGATGGAAATGACAGATCAGTAGATACGCATGTGAAAAATCTGCGCAAAGCATTAGGAGATTATGGTCGTTGTATCCGGACAATTGTAAAAAAAGGATATGTGTTTGAACGAAACAAAAAGGCAGAAGGATTGACAGCAGAAGAGCAGGAGGGATGAGGTTGAAAAAAATAAAAGATCTGTGGGGAGAGCGAAGAAAAATATGGAGAGAGTATAAAACGGCATTTTTGATAGAAAGAATATTATAGTGTGTGGCAATTACAGCCACCGGGCTTTTGATCCGAATGTCACAGAAAGTTTGGCAGGAAAAACTGGAACTGATGACGAAAAATGTGCAAAATCTGGTAGAATCCAATTTAGATACCAGAAAAGCGGAAACGCGGACACAATTAAAGAATAATGTTTTTATAGATTTAAAAAATATTTTACCGGACACAGGGAATCCAGAGTGGGACAGTCAGTTTGGCTTAAAATTGCAATTCTTTGGAGAGTCAGATGAAGTTATATGTGAATTGGAGAATACAGAAGTAGGTTGTATCTGGACATCATATGATCAGGAAACAAAAAAGTTAAAGAAAGAATGGATTTCACTGAAAAAGTGTATTGAAAAATCAGAATCGAGCGAAAATGGTGGAATGAACAGTTTTCAAGAATTTTATCGGAAGCAGAACGGACAGGTAAGACTCAAAAAACTGAAAGGTTATTATAATGGAAATGTGTTTAATGTCAGCGAAGTACAATTCCAGAGCATTTTAGATGAAAATGCAGTGTGGAATACACCGGTAGCAAGTTCAAATTATAAATCAGTCGTATGTCGTGTGGCAAATTTAGCAGATGTTTCAGAAGTTGAACTGGAAGATGTTACATTAGAGCAGGGAGGAATAGAATTGTTTGCATATCTGCCGGCACAAAATGTACAGTATGGCCTTGAAAGTCAGGCAGCTAAGCTGCAAAATCATGCAGAAGGCAGAATCAGCGGATATAATCTGACTTCTTATCAAATTGGAATATATGCCGATACATTTTACCTGGCAACACATGACGGAAATTTGAAGAATTTCACGCTGCCTATCTGGCTGATCGGTCAGGCACTTGCAGTTCTGCTTATTATTGTATATTTGTATTTGTATAAGAAAAGAAAGGAGTTGGCCAGTTTAAGAAATACATTTATCAATGCCATGGCTCATGAGATGAAGACACCGGCAGCGGTGATCAAAAACAGCGCAGAATGTCTGGAGGATGGAATTCATCCGGAAAAACGGACAGGATATATAAGTATGATACAAAAGGAAGCAGATCATATGAATCAGCTTCTGATGTCGATGCTGACATATACAAGGCTCAGTGATTCTTCCTATGATCTGCATATGGAAAAATGTTCTCTGCAAAAAATGATGGTATTATGCTGTGATCATTATAAAGAGCAGATTGAAAAAAAGAGTATTCAGGTTATTTGGGATGTTACGGAGGAAGAAAATGCTGTCTGTGATAAAAAAATGTTGTCAATGGTAATGGATAATTTCCTTTCGAATGCAGTACGTTTTTGTCCATCCGGCGGAGTCATCCGACTGTCTGTCAGCAGGAATTATGTCAGTGTATATAATGAGGGAATACAAATTCCGGATAATCGGAAAAAAGAAATCTGGACACCAATGTATCTTATGGATGATTCCAGAACTAAAACAGGAACAACTTCTGGCATGGGACTGGCAATCAGTGCAATTATTTTGAAAGCACATCATGCAGAATATGGTGTTGAAAATGTAGAAGGAGGAGTGAAATTTTATTTTAAACTAAAATAATTTGGATGTTAAAAAGAAAGACAATTCTGTGAAAAAGCAGAAATTGTCTTTCTTTGGTAAAACGGTAAAAAATAGTTGACTTTTGAAAATTAGAGTGGTACTATTAGCAAGCTGTCGCTGACGTGGCAGACTGATAAGGAAAACATCTAAACAGCATGGAATGCGTCTAGTTTTAATGTAAAACTTAAGTCAGAAAAAAGAAAAAAAGTTGTTGACATAGTTTGACAAATATGTTAATCTAAATGGGCTGTTGAAAGACAGAAAAATACAACAACTTAAAAGAAAAGAAAAAAGTTGTTGACAGACACTTCGGTATCTGATAAGATATAAAAGTTGCTGAACAACAGCAAGATAAAGAACTTTGATAACTGAACAGTGAAATAACCTTGAAAGATTCATTGAGAACAGCGAAGTAATTCGCATTTAAATGAGTTCGAGAGAACAGCAGAGACGAAAGTCAAAGCAACCTAAAACAG
>Ga0129312_1001210_pt1 | contig 16023 bp, 10 predicted proteins | sample O827metagenome_FD_94434 | JGI IMG/M metagenome (GOLD analysis project Ga0129312, IMG submission 94434) | Orangutan group fecal microbial communities from Wisconsin, USA - O827 metagenome | ecosystem: Host-associated > Mammals > Digestive system > Large intestine > Fecal | place: USA: Wisconsin... | reverse complement strand
TTCGCGGGCGCGGCGCTCTACCCGCGTTTGCCGGAGACCATGGCGACACATTGGGACTTTTCCGGCAACGCAAACGGCTGGTCATCGCGTGCCGCCACTGTGTTCGGCCTGCCGCTGTTTATTCTGGCGCTGCATCTCGTCTGCTTTTACGCCGAGAGCCGTGAGACGAAGAAAAATAGGAATCCTGTGTTGCGGACGGTGCTGCTGTGGTTCTGCCCGGCCGTATCGCTGCTCAGCGGAGCGATGACCCTCGGCACAGGGCTGGGCTATGAGATGCACATCAGCACCGTGGTACCTGTGTTTGTGGGACTGCTGTTCCTGATCCTTGGTAACTACCTGCCGAAGATCCGGCAGAACCGCACCATGGGCATCAAGCTGCCGTGGACGCTGCAAAGCGAGGAAAATTGGACCAGAACTCATCGGTTGAGCGGCTTTCTGTGGGTGCTGTGCGGTCTTGTGATGATCCCCCTCTCCCTGCTGCGGCTGTGGAGCGGCTGGCTGTTTGGGGTGCTGCTGGCGGTGATGGTTCTGATCCCGACCGTCTATTCCTACGCGCTTCACAGAAAAGGCATCTGACATAGTAGCCTCGGAACCCCAAAAACGAGCCCCCCTGCGAAATGGATGCGTCCATTCCGCAGGGGGGGCATTTCTTGCTGTTTTTGCGTCAATCCTGATGTTACACAGAGAACAGCAGGTCGCTGTACACCGGGAAGGGCCAGCAATCCCGCGGTGTCAGGGTTTCCAGCCGGTCTGCCAGAGTGCGGGCCTTCTCCATATCCGGCACCAAATTGGCATGGCTGAAAGCCATGGCCTTCTTGGCGTCCGCCGGGATTCTGCTCAGATCCCGTTCCAGCTTTTCCGTGGCGGCAAACAACTTGTCCGTCAGCTGGCCCAGCTCCCGTGCAATCACGTCATCTGCCTTGTGACCCACGCCCATCTGCTCCTTCTTCCACCCCTGCTCGCACAGCTCCGCGGCGTAACCGGACACGGCGGGCAGGATCTGCCGCCGCAGCATATCCGCCATGGTACGTGCCTCGATGGAGAGGACGGTGGTGTAGTTCTCAATATGGATCTCTGCGCGGGCATTGATCTCCTCCTTGGTATAAATACCGTGGCGGACAAAGAGATCCACGTTCTTCTTCGCCGTGTACATGGGCAGGGCGTCGGCAGTGGACTTCAGATTGCTGAGTCCCCGCTTCTCCGCCTCCGCCAGCCATGAGTCATCATAGCCGTTGCCGTTGAAGATGATGCGCTGGTGGTCGGTAAAGACCTTTTTGATGAGCTTTTCCAGATCCGCCTGGAAGTTTTTGGACTTTTCCAGTTGGTCGGCAAACTGCTGCAATTCCTCTGCCATGATGGTGTTCAGGGCAATATTGGGGCCGGAGATGGACTGGGAGGAACCAAGCATCCGGAACTCGAACTTATTGCCGGTGAAGGCCATGGGAGAGGTTCGGTTCCGATCGGTGTTGTCCTGCGGAATGGGCGGCATGGCGTCAATGCCGATCTGAAGGGTGCGTTTGCCCTCCTCCTTGAACTCCGTGCCGTGGATAATGGACTGCACGATGGCATCCAGATCGTCGCCAAGAAAAATGGACATTACAGCAGGAGGGGCCTCAGACGCGCCCAGACGGTGGTCGTTGCCGGGGAAGGCCACCGTTGCCCGGAGGAAGTCCTGATACTCGTCCACGCCCTTGACAAAGGCCGCCAGAAACAGCAGGAACTGGGCGTTCTGGCTGGGGGTCTTGCCGGGCTTGAAGAGATTTTTGCCGGTGTCGGTGTTCAGAGACCAGTTGTCGTGCTTGCCGGAGCCGTTGACACCGGCAAAGGGCTTTTCATGGAGCAGACACACCATGTCATGCTTGTCGGCGATCTTCTTCATGATCTCCATGGTGAGCTGGTTGTGGTCGCAGGCGGTGTTAGCGTCGGTATACACCGGGGCCATCTCATGCTGGGCAGGGGCCACCTCGTTGTGCTTGGTCTTGCTGTAGATGCCCAGCGCCCAGAGATTTTCGTCCAGATCCTTCATATAGGACGCCACACGGGGACGGATAGCGCCGTAGTAATGGTCGTCCAGCTCCTGACCGCGGGGCGGCTTGGCGCCGAACAGGGTACGGCCGGTCATCCGCAGATCCTCCCGCTGGTTGTACATCTTTTTATCCACCAGAAAATACTCCTGCTCCGGGCCGACGCAGGGGATGACCCTGCGGCTTTCGGTGTCTCCGAACAGCCGCAGGATACGGATGGCCTGACGGCTCACATCCTCCATGGAGCGCAGCAAGGGCGTCTTTTTATCCAGTGCGTGGCCGCCGTAAGAGCAGAGGATGGTGGGGATGCAGAGGGTTCCCTCCTTGATAAAGGCAAAGGAGGAGGGGTCCCACGCGGTATAGCCGCGGGCCTCAAAGGTGGCCCGCAGGCCGCCGGAGGGGAAGGAGGAAGCGTCCGCCTCGCCCCGCACCAGATTCTTGCCGGAAAACTCCAGAATGACCCGGCCGTTTTCCGCCGGGGCGATAAAACTGTCGTGCTTTTCCGCCGTGATGCCGGTCATAGGCTGGAACCAGTGGGTGTAGTGGGTGCAGCCCCGCTCCACGGCCCACGTTTTCATGGCTCCGGCGATCTCATTGGCGGTGGACAGCTCCAGCGCAGCCCCATCGGTGACGCAGCGTTTCCACGCCTGATAGCAGGCGTCGGACAGCCGCTCCTTCATGGTCACCTCATTGAATACCTGACTGCCGAACAGCTCCGGCAGCTTCTTATCGCTCATAAAGAATCCTCCCGTTCCGCAATTTGCACATTTGCCATAACACACTTATCCTATCATAAATTCTTCCAAACGCAAGCAAAAAACAGAGGTTCTTTTTTCTCCGGCGAATTTTTCTCCTTTTATCCCAGCAGCATCTTTCCAATCCCGCCGCTCTGTGGTATACTTTCACCTGTATTTCTAAAACGAGAGATAAAGGAGCGGTCATCATGGGAGCCATCGGCTTCGACAATCAAAAATACCTCACCACCCAGTCTGAGCAGATCAAAAAGCGGATCCACCAGTTCGGCGGCAAGCTGTATCTGGAATTCGGCGGCAAGCTGTTCGATGATTACCACGCCTCGCGGGTGCTGCCGGGCTTTGCGCCGGACAGCAAGATCCGAATGCTCCAGCAGCTCAAGGATGATGTGGAGATCGTCATTGCCATCAATGCCGGGGATATCGAGAAGAACAAAATGCGGGGCGATCTGGGGATCACCTATGATGAGGACGTTCTCCGGCTCATTGATATTTTCCGGGATATGGGGCTGTATGTAGGCAGCGTGGTGCTGACCCGGTACAGCGGGCAGGCCGCGGCGGACGCGTTTCTTCACCGGCTGGAAAATCTGGGCATCCGCTGCTACCGGCACTATCCCATTGCGGGCTATCCCTCCGATGTAGCCCACATTGTCAGCGACGAGGGGCTGGGGAAAAATGACTACATTGAAACCAGCCACTCCCTCATCGTGGTCACAGCCCCCGGCCCCGGCAGCGGCAAAATGGCCACCTGCCTCTCCCAGCTCTATCATGACCATAAGCGGGGCATCGACGCCGGTTATGCCAAGTTTGAGACCTTCCCCATTTGGAACCTGCCCCTCAAGCACCCGGTAAACCTTGCCTACGAAGCCGCCACCGCCGATCTGGACGATGTGAACATGATTGACCCCTTCCATCTGGAAGCCTACGGCGTCACCACCGTCAACTACAACCGGGATGTGGAGATCTTTCCGGTGCTCAACGCGATTTTCGAGAAGATCCAGGGCAAATCCCCCTACAAGTCCCCTACGGATATGGGGGTCAACATGGCGGGCAACTGCATTGTGGACGACGAGGCCTGCCGCGCCGCCTCCCGCATGGAGATCCTGCGGCGGTACTACACCGCCCGCGTGGAGCTGCTTCAGGGCAAGGGGACGGAGGAAACCGTCCGGAAGCTGGAACTGGTAATGCGGCAGGGCGACGTAACGCCGGACATCTGTCCCGCCATCGCGGCGGCTCTGGACAAGGCGGAAGCCACCGGCGCGCCTGCCGGCGCCATGGTGCTGCCGGATGGCCGGGTCATCACCGGCAAGACCTCCGGCACGCTGGGTGCCGCGGCGGCGCTGCTGCTGAACGCCCTGAAGGCGCTGGGCGGCATCGGGGATCAGTTTGAGCTGATCTCCAAGCAGGTGCTGGAGCCGGTATGCCACCTGAAAACCACCTATCTCGATCACCGCAACCCCCGGCTTCACACCGATGAGGTACTGCTGACGCTGGCCATTTCCGCCCTGACCAACCCGCTGGCAGCCCTTGCCAAGCAGCAGCTGCCGGGGCTTCGGGGCAGCGAGGCCCATTTCTCCGTCATCATCAGCGAGGAGGATTTGAAGATCTTCAAGCGGCTGGGCGTGCGGGTCAGCTGTGAGCCGAAATACGAGACCAAGCGGCTGTACCATCGCTGATCCCCACAGGGCGTTTCCCGGCAAAAGAGCCGTTTTCTCAGCATAAGCAGGCAGACTACGCACCGTCAGGAAAGTCGGCGCAGCGAAAAACGCACGGGATCTTCCCGTGCGTTTCTTTCTCTTTCTGTGCAGCGGTGGAAAATGGAAGTGGCTTTTTGCCCCAGGGTATGCTATACTGCCAGCAGAAAGGCTTTATGTAGGAGGCGTACTTATCATGATGAATTGGATCTGGCTGGGCGCCATGATTGTCTTTGGAATTCTGGAAGCAGCCACTGCCGGGCTGGTGTCCATCTGGTTCGTGTGCGGTTCCGTTGCGGCGCTGCTGGCCACGTTTCTGGGCGCGGCGCTGTGGCTTCAGGTGGTGCTGTTTCTGGCGGTTTCCGCCGTAACGCTGGCCGCTACCCGTCCGCTGGTGCGGAAAATGAGCGCCAAAGCTGTCCCCACCAATCTGGATCGGGCCATCGGCTCTGCGGCGCGTGTCACAGAGGAGATCGACAACGACGCCGGAACCGGCGCAGTGTATGTGGACGGCAAAACATGGTCTGCCCACAGCAGCGACGGCTCCTCGATCCCCATGGGCGCCAAGGTCGTTGTGGACCGTATGGAGGGCGTAAAGCTCTTTGTCACGCCGGTGCGGTCTGCCTGCGAGCAGTAACGCGGAGGAAATATGGAAAAAGGGACGTCCTGACGGACGTCCCTTCATTTGGCCTATTAACCGATCTTGTTGAGCTTCAGGGTCATGGCACTCTTGCGATGAGCGGCCGTATTCTTGTGCAGAACACCCTTGGCAACAGCCTGATCGACCTTCTTGACCGCGACCTTGTAAGCGCCATCGGCCTCGGTGCGATTGCCTTCTGCGGCAGCCGCCTCGAACTTCTTGATGGCGGTCTTCAGCTCGGACTTCGTAGCCTTGTTACGCGCGTTGCGAACCTCACCGATCAGAACACGCTTTTTGGCAGACTTAATATTCGGCAAACCAAACACCTCCTCCTGGCATTTCTTGACGCGGCTTCAGATTTTTCCACCGTGCAGAATGATATTTTAGCAGAGAACTTTCAAAAAAGCAAGCCTTTTTTTGTTTTTTCTATAATTTTTTGCATATTGCGGATATCTCCGCAAAAGCTAACCCCGTTACCACAAGATTTTGTGTAAGGAGGATGCGCCGATTGTTTGCAAAACGCACTGATCTGGCTCTGGAAGCCCGTGAATTGTGGCAGGAATCCGCCGGAACCACCACAAAGCTGGCCGGCGTCAAAGCCGCGGAAAAGAAGGTGCAGGGATATCCCGTCACCCGCATCGACATTCTGGATCGCCGGGGCGAAGCGGCCCTGGGAAAGCCTGCGGGCAGCTACCGCACGCTGGATCTTTCCGCCTTCTGGCAGCGGAGTGAGGGCTTTTTTGATCGGGCCGTCCGGGCAGTGGGACAGCAGCTCCGGGAGCTGATTCCCGAAAGCGGCTCCGTACTGGTAGCGGGGCTGGGAAATGCCGCCATGACGCCGGACGCCATTGGCCCGCTGGCGGCGGACAGCGTTCTCATCACCCGGCATCTGATCGCCGCCATGCCCCGGCAATTTTCCGGCTTCCGCCCGGTGGCGGTGCTGCGAACCGGCGTACTGGGCGCTACCGGCGTGGAGTCCGCCGAGGCGGTGCGCGGTCTGGCAGCGCAGATACACCCCGCGCTGATCATCGCCGTGGATGCGCTGGCCTCCCGCCGGATGGGGCGGCTGTGCAACACGATCCAGTTCAGCGACACCGGGATCATTCCCGGCAGCGGCGTAGGAAATCACCGGGCCGCTCTGAACCGGGAAACGCTGGGGGTGCCGGTGATCGCCGTCGGCGTTCCCACCGTGGTGGACGCCGCCACGCTGGCGGCGGATCTGCTGGAGGAATCCGGCTTGACGGATATCCGCCCGGAGCAGCTGCAAAGCAGCCCCGGAAGCCTGATGGTAACGCCGCGGGACATCGACCAGCAGGTACGGGATCTGGGCAAGGTCATCGGCTACGGCATCAACTGGGCCTTGCAGGATCTGGAAATTGAGGAAATCAACGCGCTGCTCTCATAGTGTTCACTGAAAATCCGGGTAGCCCTCTTTCAGCGTCTCGTCGTAAACAGCCCGGTCGCCGCCGATAAACTTGGGCCGGGTGCGGGCCGCCAACACAATGGCCTGCCCGATGTGATTCTGCACCAGCCGCACCGGCACCGCCACTTTTTTCAGGTGCATCCCGATGAGAGTGCCGCCGATATCCAGTCCGGCGTCCGCCCGGATCTCCTCCAGCGCCACGGGATGCCGGAAAGCGTGATAGGCGGCGGTGGCGAACGAGCTGCCCGCCTTGGGCTGGGGGACTACATTCACGATCTCCGCCCCCGGTACCGCCGCCTGCTCCACGATCAGCGCCCGGTTCAGGTGTTCGCAGCATTGCGCCGCCATATAGACACCCATGGGTGCAAATACGCTGTTCAGTCCCCGGAAAATGGCGTCTGCCACCTCCGGCGTGGACCAGCTGCCCACCTGATGCCCCACCACCTCGCTGGTGCTGCACCCAATGACTACAATCTGCCCCCGGCGCAGATGTGCCGCCTCCGCCAGCTGGCGGGCCGCCTGTGCGGCTTCCTGCTCCACCTGCTCCACAAGCTGTGGATTTTCCAATGAATGTACCGTTCCTGCCATGGTTTCCATACTCCTTTCCCAAAAACGGACGGAATGCCGTGCGGAAAATTCCGCACGGCCTGTTCCGTTACCTGCTTACTGCTGCATATTGAATCCGCGGATCACAGAAGACTTGGTCTTTTGCAGGACCATTGCCAGCGCCATGCCGATGGTCACGCCCGCGATGCCCTGCACGATGTTGCCGGGAATACTGGCGGCTGCCGCCAGTCCCTTGCCCAGAATCAGGGAGGCGTAGAAGAAGTAACCCACCACCATGATGATCTCGCCTACGGTTCCGCTGACCAGCAGGGCGGTCTTGCTCCGACCCATGGCCCGGAAGATCAGCGCCGCCGCCAAGGCATCCACGCCCTTGATAATCAGGGTACCGGGGACATAGTGGCCGTAGCCGCTGAGGAGGTCTACCAGCATGGAGCCGATGCCTGCCGCCGCCGCGCCGTACCACGGCCCCAGCAGCCAGCCGGACAGCAGTACAAAGCAGTCGCCCAGATTCACATATCCGTTGACGGGGGACGGGATCTGAATGATGCTGGTAGCCACATAGACCAGAGCTGCCATCAAAGCGCTGAGAACCAGTTTTCTTACCTTCTGATTGTTCATAATTGTCACCTGCTCCGGCGTTTTCCGCCTGTTCTTGATGGTAGTATAGCGCGTTTTGGCATTATCTCAATAGCCAGAATTGTATAAATATATAAGGTCAGATTGAACCCTGCCTGTGCGGAAAACGCGCAGGCGGTTTTTGCATCCAGACTGCGTACTGTCTTTCTGATTCGGCGGCGGCACAGCCGCATCGGAACCGGGTATTTTTTAACCGGATTGTTTCCACTTGTTCATAGTTTGTTCATGATTATTGCCATGCTTTCAGGTATGTTTAAGTCAGGCATGAGGGTAACATAATTCTGACTTTTTAGGAGGTTTTTTATGAGTCGATTTTTGAAAAAGCGCGTCCCGGCGTTTCTGATAACTCTGGTCATGGTCACGACGCTGATTCCCATGGCATCCGCAAAATCTTCGGCGGATATTGAGTATGAGGTGGACGCAGGGGATAACGTCACCCTGGAGTTCAGCGATTTCCAGAATTATTATGACAAACACGAAAGCGACAACCTCTACCGCATGGAGTTTACCGACCTGACCGACGTGGATTCCAACGGCAAAATGTACGCCGTGGATTTTGAAGGCGACGAGGTACGCGTAAACGAGGATGATCTGTACAATTCCTGGTTTTATGCTTCCAAAAGCGATGTTGAGGATTCCGGCGAATACCGCATCAAGGGGATGAACTATTCTGCCGGCAGCAAGGCAGACGGTGAGACCGCCGAGCTGGCCTTCACCCTGTACGGCGATAAGAAGGGAGAGCTGGAAGGCATCCTCCGTATCTATATCGGCAGTTCCGGCTCCTCCAAGAGCGGTACCATCAGCTATTCCGTGAAGTCCGGCGAGGAAGTGGCCTTTGACGAGGACGATTTTCAGAAGCTCTACGATGACAGCAGCTGCACCGGCACGTTCAAATATGTAGAGTTTGACCGTCCCAGCACCAGCGAATACGCCAACGGCACCATCTATTCCCGTTATAACACGCGGAAAGAGGTTGCTTTCTCCCGCTCCGATTTCAGCGGCACTACCTTCGGTTACAGCGATTATGCCGATGGCGATTACGATCTCAGCGACCTGAGCTTCGTAGCGGATAAGGCCTTCACCTCCGGCAGCATCACCCTGAGCTTCACCCTCTATGGCGGCACCGGCAGCCGTACCAATCAGAGTACCACCGGCACTCTGAAAATCACCAGCGGCAAATCCAGCTCCACCACCTCCAAGGGAGACATCACCTACACCGTCAAGGCCGGCGAAGAGGTGGCCTTTGACGAGGACGATTTCCAGAAGCTCTATGACAAGAGCAGCTGCACCGGCACCTTCAAATATCTGGTCTTTGACCGCCCCAGCACCAGCGAATATGCCAACGGCACCATCTATTCCCGCTACGGCAAGCGGAATGAAACGTCCTTCTCCCGCTCTGCCCTCAACGGCAATACGTTCGGCTACAGCGATTATGCCGATGGCGATTACGATCTCAGCGACCTGAGCTTCGTAGCGGATAAGACCTTCACCTCCGGCAGCATCACCCTGAGCTTCACCCTCTACGGCGGCACCGGCAGCCGTACCAATCAGAGTACCACAGGCACTCTGAAAATCACCAGCGGCAAATCCAGCTCCACCACCTCCAAGGGAGACATCACCTATACCGTCAAGGCCGGCAGCGAGGTCTCCTTCGACGAGGACGATTTCCAGAAGCTCTATGACAAGAGCAGCTGCACCGGTACCTTCAAATACCTGGCCTTTGACCGGCCGAGTACAGATTACACCAGTGCAGGCGCTATCTACTCCCGCTACGGCAAGCGGAACGAAACGTCCTTCTCCCGTTCCGCCCTTAACGGCAATTCCTTTGGCTACAGCGATTACGCCGACGGGGATTACGATCTCAGCGATCTGAGCTTTGTGGCGGACAAATCCTTCTCCGGCAGCATTACCCTGAGCTTCACCCTCTACGGCGGCACCGGCAGCCGTACCAATCAGAGCACCACCGGCACGCTGGTCATCACCAGCGGCAATTCCGGCAGCAGCCGCTCCTACTATGTGGGCAACATCCGCTACAGCGTGACCCCCGGCACAGCTCTGCAAATCAACCCCAATGACATTGCCCGCTATTTCAAGAAGTGCAGCGGCGGCAATCTGATGTATGTAACCCTCACCTCCCTGCCCACCGCCGGCAGCCTGTACTATAACTACTACGGCACCAGCCAGTACGGCGCATCCAGCCGCACCCAGATGACCGCTGCCAGCGCCGCAGGCCGGATGTTTGCCTACAGTCCCTCTGCCAAGACGGAGTACGCCCTTTCCGAGCTGACGTATATCCCCAGCGGTGCCAACTACTGCACGGCCATCGGCTTCACCGCATACGGCGGCAACGGCCAGTCCTATACCGGCAGCATTCTCATCAGCGTCAGCACACAGGCAGTTCCCGAAATTTACAGCGTCACCACCAAGGGAACCTCTGTGAGCTTCCCGGCCACCGCCATCAGCTCCGCCGTGTCCGGCGCTACCGGCGCGTCTCTCAGCAGCATCCAGCTTCTGGATCTGCCTGCCACCACCTCCGGCGTTGTGTACTATGGTTCTTCTGTGGCCAACACCACCAGCCAGTACGCCTATGCCAACTTGAGCCAGCTGCGCTTTGTCCCCAACAGCAATTTCACCGGCTCCGTCTCTATCCCCTACGTGGCCCTGAACAGCCGCGGTACTGCCATGGCCATGGGTCAGTTCTCCATTGGCGTGGTCAGCAGCGTGAAGAAATTCAATGATGTTGCAACCAGCACATGGTGCTACAAATATGTGACCGAGCTTTCCAGCGCTAATATCATCTCCGGCTACAGCAACGGCTCCTTCCAGGAGAAGAACACCATCACCTACGGCGCGGCGCTGAAGCTCATCATGCTGGCAGCCGGTTACGGCGAGCAGGCTCCCACCGTAAAGGGCAGCACCTTCAGCGGCTATCTGGCCAAAGCCAAGGCTGACGGTCTGGTGACCGGCAACCCCAAGCTGAACGGCTCTATTACCCGGCTTCAGATCGCCCAGATCGCATCCAAGGCATTGAAGCTGTCCACCACCAACCTCTCCAATAAGAAGCCCTTCACGGACACCAACGACGTCTATGTGCAGGCGCTGAACGCCGCAGGCATTATTGAGGGCTACTTCTCCAACGGCACCAGCACCTACAAGCCCAACAGCACCCTGACCCGCGGTCAGGTCTCCGCCATTGTGTGGAGAATGCGGAACTACGAAAAGTAAGCCGCCGGGGTTTGTCCCGCCATTGCATCCGTTCCCGCCCCCGCCAGAACCGTCCTGTTTGGTATCTGTGGGACAGTCAGAGCGGATACGCCTTTTCCCGCGGCCGCCCTTCCGGCATCCGGCAGGGCAGCCTGACGAGGTTCAGCCGCATCATAACCGCATCGCACTGGAAAGGCTCCCATCCATACGGATGGGAGCCTTTTTCATCAGCCGCCAAATGCGGGCATTTTCATGTGCTTTGGCTGGAAAGCCGCTTAGGGATATTCCCTTATACGCTCTGGCAGGCAGAGAAGAAATCCCGGCATCCGGCAAAGCCCAGGCACTCCGCCAACTCAGCACAGCGCACATCGTTATCGCTGACAGCGATCTCCTCCCCCGTGGGGAAGTAAGGCAGATCCGGCGTAATGGCGTCCACCACATTACCGTAGGATGCGCCAGCCAGCGCTGCGGCGTTGTGGAGCTTTTCGCGGGCGGAAGGACTGCCGTTCATGGCCCACTCCGTATATTTCAGCACCGCCGCAATGGCCTCCGTCAGCATCCCGGCGGTAAATTCGGTGCAGTCGGGATCCAGATAGGCCCGCGCCGCATGGGACAGGCTCTTCAGCCCACAGGTATGAACCTGCTCCGCCGTCAGCCCGGCGGTGAAATCCGCGTCCGTCACGGAGATCTCCGGCAGCAGATGGATGCTTTTCAGGACGATGGCCTGCCCCTCCTCCCCTTTCAGAATGGCAAAGGGGGAGTTCTGGGAACCGCTGGAGAAGTTCGTGGCGATGAGTACCAGCTTTGCCTTGGCACAGGCCGGGATCCGCGCGGGATCTGCGGCAGCGGCCGCCAGATCCAGATCAGGATCTCCATAAAGCGCCAGCAGCGCCTTGGCGGCGCTCATGGCGTTGTCTCCGCCTACGCCAACAATGACGTCCGGCTGAAACTCGTTAAGTTTGGGCAGCGCACTGCGGAGATCGGATACGGAGACCCGCTTTCCGATGGTAAAAAACTCCGCTGCCCGGATGCCCTGTCTGCGAAGCTGGTCGATAATCGGGGCTGTGACCCCGGCGCGGTACAGCTGCGGATCTGTCACCAGCAGTGCCCGGCTGCAATGGTAGATCTCCCCCAGTTCCCGCAGGGCCACCGGGGTACAGCCGCTTTTAAAGTAGACCTTCTTCGGAAGGTTCAGTGTCTGGACCACTATGCACCTCGCTTTCTCGTTGATAAAAAAACTGTGTTTACAGGAAAGAACAGCGCGTCGGAGAACACAGCAGCGTTTCTCCGTGTCTCACACGCCCAGCAGTCATTCCTTTCAGATGGAGAAGCAGGGGGCCGGTGCCGCAGCACCGGCCCCCTGCTTGCGTTTGGTTGTTGTATATGGTTATGGTGTATATGATTGTATATGGTTATCGGGTTTCTATGCGGCTGACTTAGTTGAAGCCACCGGTCTTGACCACGCCCAGATCGGCGCTGAGGCCCATGGGATATGCGGCGTGGGTGTCGGTGGGCAGGGTGACGGGGACTTCCCAGGTATCGCCGTACTTCTCGGCGAACTTCTTCTCGCCGTAGAAGGCCTTCAGGTAGCAGCCCTTCAGCTCGCCGATGGTGGGATACACGGGGTTGCAGCCGGTGCAGGCATCGTGGAATGCCCACTCGGACATCTGATCCACAGCCGCCAGGAACTCGGCCTCCCACTCCTCGGCGGTCTTTTCGGGGTGCGCCTCCAGCAGCCAATCCAGAATGGTTTCGGGGATATCGATGTCCTTCTTCAACTGCTGGCAGGCCTTGATCCAGTTCTCGAAGGTCTGCTCGTCGGTCTTGCCCTTCACGCCAATCAGCTCGCCCAGCTCCACATAGCGCTCAAAGGCCTGGGGATACTTGTACTGGGAGAAGGTACCCATCTTGTAGGGATGCCGCTGGGCGTTGAACCGGCAGACGAAGGGGAACAGCAGGGCGTTGGCGGTGCCGTGGGGGATATGGAACCAGCCGCCCAGCTTGTGGGACAGGGAGTGGTTGATGCCAAGGAAGGCATTGGCGAAGGCGATGCCGGCGATAGCGGAGGCGTTGGCCATCTTCTCGCGGGCCGTGGGATCGGGCTTCGCATCCCGGAAAGCGGAACGGTAGGCTCTGGGCAGGTAGTCGAACACCATCTTGGTGGCGTCGCGGCACATACCGTTGGTGTACTCGGTGGCGAAGGTGGAAACATAGGCTTCCACGGCGTGGGTCAGCACGTCGTAACCGGAGGCCTGGGTGGCTCTGGGAGGCAGCTTCATCATGTTGTCCGCGTCCACGATGGCCATTTCAGGCATCATCTCATAGCCGATCAGAGGCCACTTCATGCCGGTATTGGCGTCGGAAATGATGGTGAAGGGCGTGCACTCGGAGCCGGTACCGGCGGTGGTGGGGATGCAAACCAGCTTGGCCTTCTTGCCCATCTGGGGGAAGAAGCGGATACGCTTCCGGATATCCAGGAAGGTGGTGGCCATGTCAAGGAACGCCTCTTCGGGGTTCTCATACATGATCCACATGATCTTTGCGGTGTCGATGGCGGAACCGCCGCCCACAGCGATGATGACGTCCGGCTCAAACTCATGCATCTTGGGCAGGCCCTTCATGGCGTCCTGAATCTGGGGGTCAACGCGGATGTCAAAGAACTCGGCGGTCTCGATGCCCATATCCCGCAGCTGGTTGATGATGGCGTCGCAGGCGCCCAGCTGATACAGCGTGGAGTCGGTGATGATGAAGGCCCGCTTGAAGTTGTAGACCTCCTTCATTTCCCGCAGGGCAACGGGGGTGCAGCCGGTCTTGTAATAGACCTTCTTGGGCAGCTGGAGCCAGAGCATATTCTCCTTGCGGATGGTGACGTTCTTGATGTCCAGCAGCTGCTCGTAGTTGGTGTTGCCCATGAAGGCGGAGTGGCCCACGGAGCCGGGCCCCAGGGTCAGGGAGGGAGCCAGACCGAAGTTGTACAGGTCGCCGATGCCGCCGAAGGAGGTGGGCTGGTTGATGAGGATGCGGCCAGCCTTCATCCGCAGGCCGAACTTGGTGATCTTCTCTTCCTCGGTGGGGTCGATGTACAGTGCTGCGGAGTGGCCTGCGCCGCCCTCCAGCACCAGCTTGTAGCAGATGTCGAAAGCCTCGTCCAGCGTCTCGGCCTTGTACATACCCAGCAGAGTGGTCAGCTTCTCGTTGGCCCACGCGCAGTCATGAGAGGTGTCGTTGGTCTCATAGATCAGAACCTTGGTGTCATAGGGAACCTCGATCCCGGCCATTTCAGCGAGGCGGCAGGCGGTCTGGCCAACAGCGGCGGGCTTGACGCCGTGGGTCTTGGAGTTGAAGAACACCTCGGCCACCTTGGCAGCTTCGTCGTCGTTGAGGAAGTAGCAGCGGGCTTCCTTCAGCAGACGCTTGACCTCGTCATAGACGCTGGCGAGAACGGTGATATGCTGCTCGGAAGCGCAGATCATGCCGTTATCGAAGGTCTTGGAGTGAATGATGGACTCCACAGCCATCCGCAGGTCGGCGCTCTCGTCGATGACCACGTTGCAGTTGCCGGGGCCGACGCCGATGGCGGGGGTACCGGAGGAGTAGGCCGCCTTCACCATACCGGAGCCGCCGGTGGCCATGATGAGATCCACGCTCTTCATCAGGGTGTCGGAGATCTCCAGAGAGGGAACGGAGATCCAGCTGATAACGTGCTCAGGCAGGCCCGCCTCAACGGCGGCGTCCCGCATGATCTTCGCCGCGGCGATGGAGCAGTTCACCGCATGGGGATGGGGGGAGAGAATGATGGCGTTGCGGGTCTTGAGGGCCAGCATGATCTTGTAGATCGTGGTGGAGGTGGGGTTGGTGGTGGGGGTAATGGCGGCGATGACACCCTTAGGGGATGCAATCTTTTTCACGCCATAGGCCTTGTCTTCGGAAATGACGCCGCAGGTCTTTTTGTTCCGCATATAGTTCCAGACATGCTCAGAGGCATACTGATTCTTGGTGACCTTATCCACAACGATGCCGTAGCCGGTTTCCTCGCAGGCCATTTTGGCCAGCGGGATCCGCATCTTGGACACCGCCATGGCGGTCTTTTCACAGATGGCGTCCACCTGCTCCTGAGTAAAGGTGCTGTAGGCTTCCTGAGAGGCACGGATGATGGGAAGGGCTTCCTGCAGGGTCTCAACAGAGTTGATGGTCAGTGGGGTTGACATAGATGTTCCTCCTTCATTTTTGACCGTTTGTTGGGTAGGTTCCTTTCTCGTCCTTTGTTCTGCCATATCGGTAAGCGCTTAAGAGTTTGAATTGCGGCACTCTGCGTCCAGAGCTTTCCTCTGGTTTCAAAATGCGCCTTTCTCCCGCAAAAGTCAAGGGCAGGCAGCAGAGAAAAAAGTCTGTTGAATTCCTCCGCTCATATTTGTTTTTTTCCGGGTTCTGTTCCAATTTACCTGTTTTACGCAAAAATTCCTTTCAAAAGTCCGCAAAAAATTGCAGTCATTTTATACAGTGCGAAAGTGATAACTTTTTTGGCTGCTTTCTAACGCTTTATATTTGATTTATGTGTATTTTTTAACTAATTTTCGTTAATCTTTTTGTAACCCATGTTGTATCTGAAAAATGCCCTAAATATTTTGCCTATTTTTGTCATATTCACCAAGTAGATTCGTCAAAGTCACCTGTAATCCTCTCCATTTCCCCCTCCGCAAGTCCCCCAGCCAGTCGGATGCGCCGCAGATGCCGCTCTGCCCGGCAGCGGCAGCGCCGGCTTTGAAGCGGCAGGAGAGCGTTTACTTTTGGGGCGTAAAAAAGGACGTCATCCTCGCGGATGACGTCCTTTTATCAGTTTGGGAAGCGCTTACTTCGCGGCCTTGGCAGCCTTGACAGCCTCGATCAGCATCGGAGTGACCTTGAACAGATCGCCGCAGATGCCGTAATCGGCGATCTCGAAGATGGGAGCGGTGTCGTTCTTGTTGACGGCAATGATGCACTCGGAATCCTGCATACCAGCCTTGTGCTGGATAGCGCCGGAAATGCCCAGAGCGATGTACACCTTGGGATGCACGGTCTTACCGGTCTGGCCAACCTGATG
>Ga0129312_1001209_pt1 | contig 16043 bp, 14 predicted proteins | sample O827metagenome_FD_94434 | JGI IMG/M metagenome (GOLD analysis project Ga0129312, IMG submission 94434) | Orangutan group fecal microbial communities from Wisconsin, USA - O827 metagenome | ecosystem: Host-associated > Mammals > Digestive system > Large intestine > Fecal | place: USA: Wisconsin... | reverse complement strand
TCGCTGAAATGACAGGAAGAAGGGGCCATGCCGAAGCACAGCCCTTTCTTCCTGTCATTTCAGTTTTATGATCTGCTCATATAACATGACGTATTTTTTCTCCACCACCATGTTGTTGTGGTAATGTGCAAAGAACCAGTAGCGGAACCGGCACCGCTGCCGAACCTCATCGAAGAAGTCGGTCAGCGCATCTTTCTTGTAAAGGCCTCCGCTGAAGATAGCCTGAATGCTGGAGGGGCAGCAGTGGCTGATGATGTAGTCTACCTCCCAGCCGACCCGTTCCAGATTTGCTCTGGCCTCCTGGTATTCTGCTTCACTGGGCAGTTCCTCCGCCCACCAGGATCGGTGATTCACCCGGAACATGGCGTTTCTTTTTTCGAGCTGACGGAATTTCTTCTTGAACTCCGGGTCATCCGGCTCCAGAATGCCGTCTTGAATGTCGTGGGAGGATGCCCCTCCCATGGTAAAGAACCGCTTTCCGCAGATGTCATAGACCTGGCCTCGCATCAGGTGGATGAGGCTGGGCCGAATTCGCTGGATCTTTCCGCCGTTCCATTCCTCCACCGGATAGCTTTTATAGGCATCGTAGTTTTCATGATTTCCGAGGACAAACGCCGTGGTGAAGGGGCGCTGCTCCAGCCAATCCAAAGCGGCATCGTCCCGACCATCACCGAACCAGATCCCTCCGAAATCGCCGCATATCAGGGCCAGGTCCTCCTTTGTCATGGAGTTCTGTTCCGGGAAGATATCCGGTCGGAACCGCCTGAAATCGCCGTGGGTGTCTCCTGTGATGTAAATGGCTATTTTCTCAGTTCTCCTTATGGTTATTTTAGCATACCGTCTGTTCGATTTCCACATCGCTGTCCCGCAGCCTGACCTGGATGGTCTCAGCGTCGATGACGGTGATCCGCTCCACCAGCTTTCGCACCACCTCGTCATCATACTGCGTAAATCCTTGGTTGTTTTGGGCAATGAATTCTCTGAATTCCTCCATGCGGGATTCCTGATTGGCTTTCCGAATCGCATCTTCTTTCGCGGCGGAGATGGCATCTGTCAGTGCCTGTTTTTCGTCTACCAGTTCTTTCAGCTGGTCGGTGAGTGTGGTATCCGCCATGTTTGCCAGCACTCTGTCTAACAGACGGTTCTGCTGCTCGGTCAGTTCCTCCAGCCTACGTTCCATGCCCGGCAGATCCACGGTGCTGTCCTGGTGGCCGCATTTGGCGGCATAGGCGATGCCCAGCACCTCATCGTGGAACTCACTGTTTTGCCTGGCAGCCCGATTAAGGGCAGTCAGGATGGCGTTTTGCAGCTTGTCCTCCGGCATGGTAGGGGATTCGTGGCAGTATTTCTTTCCAAACTCCAACCGGGAGATACACCGCCAGACGATTCGCTTCTGCCCGTTTCTGGCCCAGGTGCAGCGTTTATAGGGAGTGCCGCACTCTCCGCAAACCAGCTTTTCGCTGAGCGCGTATTTGGCGGAGTATTTGCCCTGTTCCGTCTTGCCGCTTTTCTGCATGACCTTCCGCTTACTGGCCCGGCGTGTCATCTCCTCACGCACCTGCTGGTAGATGTTCCGGGGGATGATGGCCGGATGGTTGTTTTCAATGTAATATTGGGGAAGTTCGCCGTTGTTCTTTTTTACCTGCTTGGTGATACAGTCGGTGACGTAGGTCTTTTGCAGCAGGGCGTCCCCGATGTATTTTTCATTGCAGAGGATGCTGTGGATGACCTGATGCGACCATGCCTTGACTCCCTTGGCCGAGGGGGTTCCGTCCCCGTCCAGTTCCTTTGCGATCTGGCCCTCGCTGCATCCGTCCAGGTATCTCTGATAAATGCGGCGAATCACCACCGCCTCCTCCGGCACGATCTCCGGTTTGCCGTCCTCGCCCTTGCGGTAGCCCAGCATGGTGTTATAATGGAAGTTGACCTTTCCCTCTTTCATGGCCATGCGGATGCCGAGGCCCACATTGGTGCTGAGTGACTCGCTCTCCGCCTGGGCGAATCCGCTGAACAGGGTGATGAGGAATTCACTGGACATCGTAAGTGTGTTGATATTTTCCTTTTCAAAGATGACCCCGATGCCTCTGGCCTTCAGCATTCTTACGATTTCAAGGCAGTCCACCGTATTTCTGGCGAAGCGGGAGAGGGATTTCGTGAGGATGAGGTCGATCCTGCCGCGCTTACAGGCGGTGATCATGCGGTTGAATTCCTTCCGCTTTTTCATGCTGGTTCCCGTGATCCCCTCATCAGCGAACAGACCAGCCATCTCCCAATCCGGGGTCTCCTCAATTTTTTGGCTGTAGTACGCTTTTTGGGCAGTGTAGCTGTTGATCTGCTCCACGCTGTCGGTGCTGACGCGGCAGTAGGCCGCCACCCGCTGCCTGCCGCCACTCCTGGGGCCGCCCGCGGTGGGTCTGGGATTGGTTGCTGGGATGTGTCGGACAGTGCGTTCCAGTGTGTTCTGTTCCATGGCTGTCTCCTTTCCTGGTGTTAAAAATGTACGGTTATGATATGATCCTGTGAGATAGTGATATGGGACACCACTTGGCGAAACCTCGCCCAATCCACCCTGTCTGTGCAGCTTTCAGATTCGCTGGGGATCGGCTCCTCACAGCAGTCGTACCGGGCGGAAGCCCCTTGTAGGATGAGGGCTACGGCGTCCATTCCATCGGTGGGCTGCTCCAATGTGCGGTTGATGGCGTTGGCCAGACGAATGACCTCCGCAGAGGGCGCGTAGGGCTTGCTTTCCGGCTTGTCATGCTCTGCAAGCTGCCGTGCCGTCTGCGCAAGCAGTTCATCCATTCGTACTGCTATCGCTGCATTGCAGGTGTCACATTTTAGGCGAATCAGGCCATTGGACTTTCCTCCAAGTCTCAGCAGTCGGGCATGGCAGCAGCCGCTTCTCAGCTTCGGCCACAGGGCATCCGTTTCCGTTCTTCTGGAAACCTGTCCCGCTGACTTTTCAGATATTTTGACTTGTGCCTGCTGGAAGGTTTCCATATCAATCATGGGTGGATATCCATCCCTGCCGGTGTAGCGGGGATTCTCCAGCAATCGCTTGACCATATGCTTGTTCCATTTGGGTGCCTCCTGGCAGTAAGAGATGTGGTCGGCATTGAGTTCGTCCGACAGTTTCTGGTAGGACAGCCCCGCCAGATACTCGGTGAACACCCGGTGGACAATAGTTTCCTCCTCTCTGTGAATCACGATGTCTCCGTGGTCCATTTTGTAGCCATAGAGCATTTTTCGATTGACCATTATCGTTCCTCCAAAGTTTCTGTGAATTCCAGACCGCCGTACAGTCGGAATCGGATGGTTGTCTGGGACTCCGCCGTGATTCGCTCCACCAGCAGGGCGAATAGGGTGTCATCGAAGCTGTCCAGCCGATCCGACCCATCCTGGATGACCTCCACCGTGCGGTGGACGCTTTCCACCTGCTCGTCAATCTCATCATTACAGAGCAGCTTTCGCCGCTGCCTGCGCAGTTCCGTCATTTTGGCGTTCAGTTCTGTCTGCCGTGTGGCAAGTGCCTTTGCATCCAGCAGTCCGGCGGTGTACAGCTTACTGAGGTTATGGTTCTGTTCCGCCGCTGCCGCAATGGCCTCGTTGATGGCCAGCATGGCTGGATTCCCCCGGTTGAGGGCATCTGTCAGGCTGGCGAGCTGCTTCAGCACCGGCTGAAGGATGATGCCCTCGTTTGCTTTCAGCTTGTGGTACATCCGCAGGAAGGCGGCGTGGATGCACTGCTCACTAATTCTGCCGTTGGGACAGCTGCTGGCTTTTCTGTCGTGCTTGTGGCAGACCCATGTGACATATCCAGACTTGGTGATTCGTCTGATATATACCGTCCCGCATTGGCCGCAGACGATCTTTCTGGCGAGTGTGTAATCACCTGGTTCGGATGGAACTCTTTCCGCTCTGCGCTTCATAAGTTCCTGTGCCTTTTGGAAATCCTCCCGGCTGATAATAGCGGGGTGTGTATTCTCTGCATAGTATTGATCCGCCTCACCATGATTGCCTTTTCGGATGAAGGGGAAGGTGTTGAGCGTATAGGTTTTCTGGCAGAGGGCATCCCCGATGTATTTCTCATTTTTCAAGATTTTCTGGATAGTTTGTGGATGCCATGCTTTACCGCCGTGCATGGGGGCGAGATTTCGTTTGCTCATTTCCTCTGCGATCCATGCGGTACTCCGCCCTGCGAGGTAGGATGCGAATATCCACCTGACCACCCTCGCCGTTTCTTCTACGATCTCCAGGTTCTTTCCATCAACGATGCGATATCCCAGTGGGGCCGCGCAGGTGATGAACTCGCCCCGTTCCATTCTCCGCTGGTAGCTGATCCGCTGGTTCTTTGAGATGGAGATGGACTCCTCTTGGGCCAGAGTGCCGAAAACGCTCACCATCAATTCTGAGGTGAGCGTTCCGGTATCAATGTTTTCTTTTTCAAACTTGACCGTCACACCCAGCGAGGACAGTTCCCGCAAGGTGACGAGGCAGTCACGGGTGTTTCGGGCGAAGCGGGAGATGGACTTGACCACCACCTTATCGATCCTACCTTTCCGGCAGTCATACATAAGTCGCTGAAAGTCCTCCCGCTTATCCATTCGGGTGCCGGTCAGGCCCTCATCTGCATAGATATCTACCAACTCCCAGCCGTCATGTTCCTCTATCAGCCGGGTATATGCCTTGATCTGGGCCGCGTAGGAATGAAGCTGATCTGTGGAGTCCGAACTGACCCGGCAGTAAGCGGCCACCCTGAGTGCATCGGGGCGTTCCGCTCTGGGAGGGATCACGGTTACAGTCGCTGCCATTTTCCATTCCTTCCTTTCATCTTTTTTGGCAACCAAACCATATCACACAGTGGTGAGAATAGCCAGCACTATTCCCAAACAGCGATGGGACGGTATTTCTCCGCGGCCAGCCCCTTGGCTCTGGCCAATTCCTCCTCATTCAGGAATCCTTCCACGGCCATCTTTTCCAGCAGGTCTACTGCCAGCAGGTACCGCAATTCATTCTGCACATTCATCAGGCACACCCCTCCAGATAGTAGTTCTTTTCCTTCCGCTGGCGGATGAACCGCTCCACCTCCCGCAGACTGGATGTCTGGCGCATGGCGGGCAGGGCAGCCAGCATTTCCTCCCGGTACCGTTTCTGGCCTCGCTCATCCAGAATGGCGATAACACAGGTATCGGTCTCCGTGCGGATAGCGCGGCCAAAGCCTTGGCGGAGCTTGATCTGCATCTCCGGCACGACCACTGCCTGAATGTAATCCCGCAGGCTGTCGTAGTTTTCCCGCTCTTTTTCTTTCAAAGCGTCCGGATAGGCGAAGGGAAGCCGGGGGATGACCAGCAGGGACACACAGTCGCCGGGGAAATCAAAGCCCTCCCATGCTGCGCCGGCGGCCAGCAGAACGCTGCCGGGGCTGTCCTTAAATTGCTGTGTGGTGTGCAGTGCGTTGCGGCCCATGGTAAACAGCGGCCACATCATTTCCTTGGATTTCAACCGTTCCTTGACAGCAGACATGGCCGCATAGGAATTGAACAGCACCAGCGCGTGGCCATATGCTGCGTCCAGCAGGCCGCTGATCTCTTCTGCCAGCGTGTCGTAATATTCCGCTGTTTCCCGGCCATGCAGTCGGGGTGGGAATTGCGGCAGATACAGGAGACAGTTGGCCTCGTAGTCAAAGGGTGATTTGGATACGGACTCCCGCACCCGGCTGCTGCCAGTCAGGCCGGTTTCCTCCTTGAAGTGTCGAAAATCATCTCCAATCGCCATTGTGCCGGAGGTCAGAACCATTCCGGACGGCCTGTTCCACAGCGTTGCCCGGAGCTGGGCTGTCAGGTCCGCCACACTGGCGCACAGCATGGTGTCCTCATTCTCTCCATCCATGGCGTAGAAAACCATATCGGCATTCCCTGTATAGAACAGAGAAAAGGCAGATACGGTCTGTTCCAGTTCTGCTCGTCCCGCAGGGGTCAGCAGGCGGCCAAGCTGGCGATGGATGGTTTCCAGCACAGTTACCGGCTTTTCCAGAAGTGGATGGTACTCCTCGAAAGGAGTGCGTCCATCCCATGGGCAGGAGAGTTTGTCCAGCAGCGGCTTGACCGCATCCGTGAACAACTCCGCTGCCAGCACATACCGTTCCTGGCGGAGCCTGCGGACCAGAGTTCGAATATCCTCTGCTGTCATAGTCTGTCCGAACATCTGCCGGGCGGCATCGGGCAGCTTATGTGCCTCGTCTATCACCAGAGCGCAGTGTTCCGGCAGAATGGGCTTCTTCCCGGTGCGCCGGTGGATGGCGTCGGCCAGCAGAAGATTGTGGTTGCAGATCTGGAAGGGATAATAGTTGGAGGAACACACTTCCATAAAGCAGCTGTATCTGCACCCGTCCTTTTGACAGTCGCAGATCTGAGGGACACAGACACGCTCACGGTCATAACCGCTGAGATGGGCGGTCTCGTCAATGTCCAGATGGTTCTTCAGAGACAGCAGCGCCTGTGCCGCCTGGGGATTTTTCTTTGTCAGGTCGACTCTGCGCAGCCGATTCATCAGGCGAAGGTCGCAGACATAATGTGCCTTCCCTTTACGAATGACCGCACGCAGCGGTTCCTCCAATTTCCCGTCTGCCATCAATACGGCAGACAGCAGGGGCAGGTACTCATTTACCACAGCACGCTGCAGGGCGATGCTGGAGGTAGAGATAACAATGGGCTGCTGTGCCAGCCCGCTGGCGGCCCGAAAGCGGTGGAACACCGTCCCGGCCACCAGGTATGCGTAGGTCTTGCCGATGCCGGTCCCGGCGTCGCACAGGGCGATTTGTCCGTCCATCATCGTATCCAGCATCCTGTGGCAAAGAGCCACCTGCTCAGCGCGTTCCTTCATGCCCTGGGCGGGCAGCAGGTTTTTGAAAATATGGTCGATATCGTTATGGGCATTTTTCCTGTTATTCAGTTCGTTCATTTTGCAAAATTCCCCTTATTGTCTTAATGATCTTTCGTTACTCATCGTATTTGTTCTCAGCCCCCGATGAGAGTGGGAACAGTACGGATCAGCTTCCGGCAAGAAGCTGCACGGGCAATCTACCTGGGGTCTCTACTGCTTTCAACCCCAGGGCAGCGCCGCCTGTCTTACGCGCAGGCCAAGCAAGGTGTCTCATTATAGATCCCAAACAGAGTCAACGCTGGGCGGCTTGCCAAAGCCGCCCCGACACAGGCTGAATCGCTCGCCGGGGAGGGCCTTTCGGCTCCTCTCTGGGTCGTGGCGCGCACTGCTCATAAACTCGTCCGTTTGGGTGGTTCTCCGTACTGCTGATATTCGATTTTCAAGGTGCCCACAGCCCAATTCCAGGCTGTGATTAAATTGTAGAACAATTCTGCAATCTTCCAGAGGGACTTGTAGGGCATCTTTTGACCATTTACCGACCCTTTGAGGGCATCTTTTACAACGAGGCTTTGAGTGCTTCAAGCTGGTCGATCAGGGACTGCACTTTGTCCTGTGCCGCTTTGCCGGACAGTCCCCGGCCAAGCACCAGAAAATCCAGAGATACGCCAAAGAGATCTGACAGGCAGACCAGCAGGTCTACGGAACAACCTCTGTGTCCGTTTTCAATTTTCCGCAGGTGGTCCAGGCTGATATTGAGCCGTTCTGCCAATGCGCTTTGCGTAAGTCCACTTTCCTTGCGAAGATTTTGAATTCTGTTTCCACTCTCAATCAGGTTGTAATTCATAAAAAGTCCTTTCCCTTGCGAAGCGGAAAAGGACTTTTAACACCGTACAAGGCAATCAACGAGCAAAAAAGCGCCGTACAAATCGGAATGGATATGGTCGTGCCATATTCATTCCAACCTTGTACGGCGCCTGGTAGTCTCCACCGGCTCGCGCCGGTTTCTCTCCGCTTGCTCGATTAAAAGTTGTAGGGTTTGATTCTGTTATCTGTGCTGGCGGCTGCAATGGAAGCCATCGTACCGTCCCCGGCCTCTGACCCGCCGGAAATACCCCAGATTGATGGGATATTCGCCCTTGCATTTTCTGCAAAAAGTCATTTTATGTCCGGTAACATCGGAGAACACCTTGTCGATGAGAAAGCCGCAGAACGGGCAGTGGATCTCCCGAAGCTGCAAGTCTGCCGTTTCCACTCTCGACAGTTCCAGCCGGTGGAGCTGATCGGTGCTGATCTCGGAGGTATGCCTGCATCTGACATTCGTATTCATAGGGGGATTGCCTCATTTCCAAGTCCCATCTCCAGCGTGATGTACTCCTCCGCGCTCCGCTTGCTATAGAGGCCAAGCTGCTTCAGGCGGATGAGAAAGGCTGTGTACGACACGCCCATGATGTCGGCCATCTTCTGCACCAGCAGCTTATCCTCCAGGCGAAGCAGGTTGTTCCCATAGATGGAGATCGGTTTCCCTGCGGTAAATCGCTCCACATTGTTCAGCACCATGTATCTGGGCATCAGAAGCGCGGCAGCCAGCCGGTCCACCTGACTTTCACGAAAGCTCAACAGCTCTCGAAATTCCTGCGGCGTGTAGACCTGTTCATTGTCATACTCCCGATGGAAAGATGCTGTGGCAACCGTCCTGTCCACCACATCATGGCCTGCTTCATGAGCCAGTGTAAAGCGGCGTCTGGTTTCTTCACGAGGCTGCGTCAACGCTTTCTCCAGCACGATGGTTCCCTTGGGAAATACGACTGCTCTGGCACCGCCCTGATAGATCCAGAGCGGCGTGATGCCGTCTGAAATAAAGCCGATCTTGCTGGTGTCTGCTTCTGCGAAAGAGCGGTACAAAATGGGGAGATTCAGAAAGTCGAGCACGAAAGAGTCGATGTCCACAGACTCCGGGATATCATGCCGTTTTCCATGAAATTTCCGCACCAGGCTTTCCGCCAATTCCTCAATTTCATTTACGGTAAGGTAACTTGTCATTCAGGTTCCACCTCCTACGGATCAGATCCTCCGGAAATACCGGGCCAGATCCTGTGAATAATGTTGACCGCACGACCGCATATACAGCCGAAGCGAAATTCCTTCCGATTCATAGGCACCTCCGTCACAGCGATTTGATGACCTGGTGGGCAACGCCCTGTATTTGCAGATGCTCTACGTAAATGTCATCGTAGTCGGCATTCTCCGGGTGGAGATAATAGCAGTCACGCTCATCATCGTATTCCAGCCTTTTCAGGGTGTTGGAATGCTCGTCTGTGAGGGCGACAACAATATCCCCGATATTGGCCGTTTCTGTCTTTTGGATGATGACGAGGTCCTGATCATTGATGCCCGCGTCTACCATGGAGTTACCGGACGCCCGAAGGACATAAAAATCGCCATCACCGAAAATGGATACCGGCAGTGGGATGTATTCCTCCACCACGGCCTCACAATCGTCCGGTGCACCGCAGGGAATGGAGCCGACCAAGGCGGCGCGTCGGACAGGCTGCATGAACTTCTCTATTCGTTCCGATGAGATGATGCCGTCTTTATAAGAAACCATACCGCGTCTGGCCATCTCAACAAGGTAATTGTATGCGGTGGATCGTCCAATTCCCATTGCATCAGCAATCACTTTGTTGCTGGGGGATTCCCCGTGCATTTCAAAATAATCCTCTGCAAAGGCTTTGATTCTTTCCATCAAAGCGGGATCTTTGCTTCTCATGTGCCTTGTCCCCTTTTTCTATCGTGAGCGGTTGTTCACGTTACAAGTGAATTATAGCATGGCCCGATCCAAGGCACAAGAGGGTAAAAATAAGGTGTGCATCTGAATGCACACCTTACGCAAAATGAGTTATTGGTAGTGGGAGAGAAGCTGACGGAACTCAGCGACCGCTTCTGCCGGGGAGAGGATCTGGATATTTCCTGCTGATGCAAACACCCAGCCAAAAAAGTTATTGCTCAACGCCACGGTCACCGTGACTTTGAAGTGGTCCGCATCTACGACCTCTGTGGAGACGTCCGGGCCAAAGCGGTCGATGATATTGCCCATCAGGTCATTTCTGCACAGTAACTCCACCTCACACTCCCTGCCGCCCAGCATGGAGAATTCCCTGGTAAAGTAGGCAGACACATCAAAATCCGCGGGGCATTCCACTGCCTGCTCGTCTGTGAGTTCCAGAGCGGTTATGCGATCTACTCGGAATGTTGCAATATGTCCCCGCCTGTCATGATGCCCAATCATATAGTAGGCGTCGTTGTTCCAGATGAGGGCGTAAGGAGAAACGAAGTAACGGCAGCCATCATGCCGGAGCAGTTTGGCCTTGTCCGCAGCATAGTCAAAATATTGGAAGGAGATCTTTCGCTTTTCCGCGATGGCGGTCTGGATGCGGTCAACAGCGATATAGATGGCTTCGTTGCCGGACTTGGTGCGGCTGTCCACATACAGTTCCCGGTGGAGCAGTTCCGTATGATATGGACCGGCGAAAACGGCCAGCTTGTCTATGAGAACTTTGCTTTTCTTCGGTGTGATGAATCGGGAGGACTGTACGGCGTCGATGAGCAGCTTGAGCTCAGGGGCTTCAAAGTGCCGTGTTGCCACATAATAACGGTTCTGCACACCGCGATTATGCACGATGTCGATGCCCAATTCCATAAGCTGGGCGATATCTTTGCGCAGGGTCCGGGCATCCGGCTTGGAAACGCCGCAGCTTTCCAGATATGTGCAGATATCCGCCAGAGAAACCGTGGTTTCCTCGTCCGTGGTTTCCCACAGGTATTTGAAAACCAGAAGAGTTCTATTGCTTTGTTTTATAGTCTGTTCCATGGTAACCTCGTGTTTCGTAAAGAGATATTTCTACTAAACCGGATTTTACCTTATTCGGTCCAACTTTTCCAGCATAGGTTTGACGGCAACCCATAGGAACAGCTCTAAAAACGGATTATTGTGGAAATTTTGCTGTGACAGGCGTGAAAATAGAGTAATTAGCGCCGATAGTCAAATGAAGGCGAATGACCGTGCGGGAAAGGGGTATTTTGTGATTAAGTTGCAACATACGCTATATATCACGGAGCCCAATATTGTTTTGAAGAAAGACGGGCAGGCTCTGCGCGCTGTCCATAGCGATGGACACAGCGACCATATTCCGCTCCATATGGTAGATCAAATTGTGACTTATTCAGGAGGCTCCATTACCCCAGATGTATTGGGAGCTTGTGCGACAGCCGGTGTGGGGTTTTCATCCTTTTCTCAGTGTGGACGATTTCAATTCCGAATTGTCGGGGCAACTACAGGAAATGTGCTGCTCCGAAAACGGCAGTATTCATTAACTCCACTGGAGCGACAATACCTTGCCGAGGCAGAATTGCGGGGCAAGATTGCAAGTGAAGCAAATCTTCTGCACAGGTTTGGGAAAAACCATATGCACATTTGGCAAGGGGAACTGCGGGAGCCTGAACAAAATTTGCGAGCACTTGCAGAACAGGCTGATTATCCGAAGACCGACGATGCGCTGCGAGGGATAGAAGGGCGGGCGGCAAAGATTTATTTTGAGTCATGGAAGCATTTGGTTCTGTCGGATGATCCCGCTTTTCAATTTTCAGGCAGAACTCGTCGGCCACCACTGGATTGCTGTAATGCGCTGATGTCATATGGCTACACAATTCTGACAGGCGATTTTGTTCAAGCGTTGGAGGCAACAGGACTCGATCCTCAGGCGGGCATTCTGCATGGCGACAGGCCGGGAAAACCGGCGTTGGCTTTGGATCTGATGGAACCATTTCGGGCTTCGATCACAGACCAACTGGTATTACGCCTCATCAATCTGAAGATGCTTCGCGAGAATATGTTTGAGCGGCGAGCCGATGGCGGTGTTTATTTGAACTCTGATGGACGTAGAGTTTTTTTACGGGAATGGAGTCAAATGCGGCGAAAGATGGTGTTTGTCAGCAACTGTGGTCAACATGTCCCAATGGGGATACTGCCGCACTTACAGGCAATGCAGTTGAGCCGCTGGCTCAGAGGTGAGGACAACTATGAATTGATTCGATGGGAGTGATCGTGCTGTGATGGTTGTAGTTGTGTATGACATATCAACGGAGAGCCGAGAAGGAAAAAGACGACTGCGTAAGGTGTCCCGCTGCTGTCGGGATTGGGGGATCCCTGTGCAGGCTTCAGTCTGTGAGTGTGAAGTGAATGCGGAGCAATACAGTCAGATGCGGAATAAATTGGAGACGATCATATTCCCGGAGAGCGACTCGATTCGTTTTTACCTTTTGGGGAACCACTATCAAAGCCGAATAGAGACCGTTGGAAAGCGGAAGGATGGATGGGACCGGGAAAATTTTATCCTATAATGCAATAGGAGAAACAGTAAGTAAAATGACCCTCGGCAGGACAAACAGGTGTTTGCCCGCCGGGGGTCATTTTGTTGATCCGGGGTAATTAAGAGCGTTGCATACTTGGCTGCTCATACGCCAACGCGTTCCACATGACCGATACCTAAGCGGTACAGATATTGAAACTGGTGCGGATTGCATCTGAGGATGACACTGAGGACGATGACGAGGAGTGATTGTTGCCGTCCCCGCGAGGGGTGCGGATTGCATCCTGGGCGGTATTGCACTGTTCAAGAAGATCAAGTTGCCGTCCCCGCGAGGGGTGCGGATTGCATCTACTGATGATGCGAGTAAAGTATACGTTCGCAATAAGTTGCCGTCCCCGCAAGGGGTGCGGATTGCATCCTACTGAGAGGAGGGCCAGAAGATGGCAACATCCAGTTGCCGTCCCCGCGAGGGGAAAGAGGCGAAGCGCCGCCGGTGGCGGAAGAAGCGAGCCGCTTTCGAGGAAGCACCCCGATTGGCAGACGCAAAGCGTCTGAGAATCGGCAGGTGCGACGGTGTCTGCGGATTGCATTCAATCGTAGAGCAGTACATTGATGAACTCAATGCGTTGCCGTCCCCGCGAGGGGTGCGGATTGCATCATACCGATTTTCATCGGCGTCCGAAAGACCTACGTGTTGCCGTCCCCGCGAGGGGTGCGGATTGCATCTCAGGACAAGAATGGCGAGCGTACTGCCATTGCTGCGTTGCCGTCCCCGCGAGGGGAAAGAGGCGAAGCGCCGCCGGTGGCGGAAGAAGCGAGCCGCTTTCGAGGAAGCACCCCGATTGGCAGACGCAAAGCGGCTGTGAATCGGCAGGTGCAACGGTGTCTGCGGATTGCATCAAGCCAGAGGCATGGCCCTTGACTATATCAAGGCCGTGGTTGCCGTCCCCGCGGGGGGTGCGGATTGCATCGTCAAGGCGTTGGTGACGGACAACTACGGATATCTGTTGCCGTCCCCGTGAGGGGTGCGGATTGCATCCTGAGAAGGCCGTGCGGGTGTGACCACCGAAAGGGTTGCCGTCCCCGTGAGGGGTGCGGATTGCATCTGGTTCTCCTCGTTTCTGGCGTTACCCTCTTGGAGTTGCCGTCCCCGTGAGGGGTGCGGATTGCATCTCCAATTTCTGCACCAATGTGTGCAAAGGCAGATTGTTGCCGTCCCCGCGAGGGGTGCGGATTGCATCTTCAGAAGACTATTGACAAGCTCAATGAAGCTTGGTTGCCGTCCCCGCGAGGGGTGCGGATTGCATCTGATGGAATCTACCAGGAGGAGATCAAGAAGATCTCGTTGCCGTCCCCGCGAGGGGTGCGGATTGCATCTTCAAGACTCAAGACTTTGCTCGTTTGTTGGCAAGTTGCCGTCCCCGCGAGGGGTGCGGATTGCATCAGCAAAAGGATACAAATCCGTATAGGCATTTTGATGCAATTTTGTTAATCCGTGCACTTAGTATAGCACAAGCGCCGTCTGAAAAGCAAGACTTTTGTAAGAAAGCAACAGTTTTTGACCTTCTTTTTTTGGATCGCAAGGCGGATAACCCCCTTTTTTGAGGGCATTTTTTGACCCTCAAAAAGGGAGGTTATCCGTAACAAAAAAATTTTGTTGCGTAAATCGTGAACTCGGGCACTTGACTTGGAGATCGAATAGCGGAGCGCAGACCGAAAGATATGTAAAAATCGAAGTGCTGGAAAAGTGTGCTGCTGCCCTGAAAACGGGACAATTCACATCGATCCTATAACAAAAGCAAACGAAAGGCGGTGGTACTGTGCAGTTTTACAGGATAAAGCTGCTGAAAACAGACGCAGACGGAAAAAGGGCAAGCGCTGCCATGGAAATGAATGGGACGGCGGATGGCGGACGCGGAAGTGTTTGCTGCATGGAAAGCGAGGATGAGAGCGGCGTCATTCTCCTGGCAGGCGTGACATGGACGGACACAGCGGAGCGCGCGGCAGCCCGCTGGATGCGGAGCAATGGTGTCTCCGCCCGGATCACGGAATTGGAAGAGCTTTCCGTCAGCCGTTTTGCGGAGATCTGCGGCGTGTCCGGAGAAGATGGGCGAACTCCATTGGCAGAGACGGCGGCTGAGCTGGGCCTTGAGTTGTTCGGTGAGCCTATGGCAGATAGATCATTTTCTCAGATGGCATTGGAAAAGCCGTATAGCCGCAGACAGATGACATCTTATAGGTGCCGGGGAAGTTGTAGGTGCCGGTGACCACCTGGTTCAGCCGCACCTGCGCGGGGATGGTATCGCGCCAATAAAAATTGTCCAGGCGCACGTTGGAGGTATTGGCGATACGGGAGAAGGTATAGCGCACAGGCTGTCCCGCCATGATCTCCTTGGGGCCGGTTTTGACAATGGACACGCCGGTGGAGAGGGATTTGTTGGTCACTTCGAACTTGACGATTTGGCCCTCATGCTCCAGATAGGCCGTCAGTTCCGTTTCGTTGACTCCGTAATTGGACGGAGCCTTGACCTCCCGGATGGTATAGCGGCCAAGAGGCAGAGGCTTGGACACGGCAAGGCCCCGGCTGTTGGAGCGGATGGTGTCCACAAGGTTATTTGCCTTGTCATAGATTTCAAATACCGCGCCCTCCAGCAGCGTTCCCGCGGGCAGGCCGTTGGTGGAGTTATAGTCGGCAGACCGCTTCGTGATTTGGATCTGTCCTGTGATGGGGGTGTTTTTCCATTCCACCAGCGTGGTCTCTCCGGACTTCACATAAACGGTTTTCAGCTGCGTGTCCGGCACATAACCCTCATTTTCCAACTCCCGCAGGTAGTAGCGGCCAGAACCGGAGAGGTCGTCGATATACACCCAGCCATTTTGATCGCTGGTGTACTGACCGATGGGATTCTTCCCGCTGTCATAGAGCAGGAAGGTCACGCCATAGATACCCTCGCCGGTGGCGGCGTCCGTTTTGTGGATTTTGATGCCGCTGAAGGCTTCATTGGTCACGCGAAGCAAAGCGGTTTCTCCGTTCTCCACTTCAAAATAATGAGGTGTGCTATCCAGCTTAAATCCATCTGCCGCTTCGATCTCCACGGCGTAGTAGCTGCCGTCCTCCAAAGCGGCAAAGGCGCGGCCGCTTCGGTCGGTGGTCACGGTGTCCACCAACTCATCATCCAGCTTTCTGATCTCAAAGGTAGTGTTGGGGATACGCTCGGCTGTATCGGCGGCATTGACCTTGATAAGCTCCACGCCGCCAATGGGGGCGTTATAAAAGTACAAAGACTGCGTATCGTCGGGATTGACTACAACGGTTTGGGTGCGGGTATTTTCGTCGATGGTGTAACCGTCAATAGATTTTTCCTCCGTTACCACCAGTGTGCCTGTGACGCCCTTGAGGATGATCTGCCCGCTTTCATTGGTATAGTACAGACCGTTGGAGCTGATTTTCCCGTTTTCGTCGGGGACAAACTCGCCGTCAGCGGTGGTAATTTTGAACGTAACTCCCGCCAGCGGTTTCTTCGTCACAGCGTCCAGCTTGTTGATAATCAGCGCGCCCTGGCGCTTATTCCAGAAGGTCAGATTTTGTACCATCCCTGCCTTGATGAGAATGTCCTGGGGTGTACCGTCCAGCACGAAGCCATCCACAGATTTGATCTCACGGGCAACTACGGTAGTACCGGGTTCCAGACCGTTCAAAACGATCTCACCCGCCTTGTCCGTGTAGTACACGCCGTCATCGGAGCCAACGGCAGCGCCGCTGCCATCTACTACCTTGAAGGCAACGCCAGAAAG
>Ga0129312_1001208_pt1 | contig 16043 bp, 14 predicted proteins | sample O827metagenome_FD_94434 | JGI IMG/M metagenome (GOLD analysis project Ga0129312, IMG submission 94434) | Orangutan group fecal microbial communities from Wisconsin, USA - O827 metagenome | ecosystem: Host-associated > Mammals > Digestive system > Large intestine > Fecal | place: USA: Wisconsin... | reverse complement strand
GTGTACATAATGCGATCATTGGAGACGGATGTCTGATCGAGGGTATAGTCGAAAACTCAATACTGTTCCCGGGTGTAAGAGTAGGCAAGGGCTCTGTAGTCAGAAATTGCGTACTGTTCAAGGAGACTGTTATCGGAAGACGTGCCGAGGCGGCATTTATAATATCGGATAAGAGGGTAAGACTTACCGACGGCGCTACGATAATAGGAAGTGCATTGTATCCGCTGGCAATAGAAAAGGGCAGTGTGGTTTAAAAATCGGATAAGTACCGCCCGAAAAATCATTACCGAAATCATTTTGGTGAGGTTTTTCATAAGGACGGTACTTTTTAAATTCATAGATTGAAAAATATTATACGTAAGATGTTTACATTTTATTATCTGAATGTTACATTAACTAATATTATTGTATAACTTTCGGTAATTACAGTCGTTCATAGCCGGAACTGCTGTAGCTGAAAAATACGGAACAGGCGGTGAATGCTGTGGAGCAGAACTTGTTTGTGCAGAAGGATAATTCTTCCACAACGGATTTTATTATAGAGCAGATTAAGAAGCTCTTGATGAACGGAACTTTGAAGCCGGGAGACAGACTGCCTTCAGAGTTTGAACTTGCCGACAGCCTCGGAGTAAGCCGAGGATCGGTAAGATCTGCAATGAAGGTGTTTGAGGCATACGGCATCATACAGATACGAAGAGGAGACGGTACTTACATCTCCAAGTCTATAACCAAAAATGCAATGAATCCTCTCTTATTCTCATTGCTCATACTTAATCCGAGTATGGAGGACATGGGCAGATTCAGAGAGAAGATAGAGCTTGATATAGTTGAGCTTATCATGAAGGATGAGGACAAGCGTCAGGCGATATTACCTATGCTTGAGGCGAATCTTAACGAGCTGGACAAGCTGCATGCAGAAAATGCAGCCATAGAGACATTGGTTAAGAATGACATTGAGTTTCATATGATCCTTGCGGATCATTGCGGCAATCCTATATTTGAAGCTGTATACAAATATATAATGGAATTCTTCGGACCGCTTATAAATGATTCTCATAAGTATCAGATGAGCGGAGAATATGCGCAAGAGGCGCACAGACCTATATATGAAGCTCTTAAAAACGGCAGTTACTCCGTGGCTAAGGATGCAATCATCAAGTCTATGCAGATCTGGTATAAGAGTCTGGAGAAGTAACAGATCCTTGCATCCGCTTGGCTGATTGCTTTTAAATATACAGTCGAAGCCGGAGAGCAATAAATAAAAAAGAGTAATAAAAAGCTGTGAAATGTCGATCGGATACAATACCGATGATGATATTCACAGTTTTTTTGTCCACACTCTATCTTGTTTTAAATAACTTAAAACCGCAGATTAGCCTTATATACTTAGCTAATCTGCGGTTTTTATCAACACGTTTTGTCCTATAACCCGAAATAAAAACGGCGGAGCTGCAGTACAAAAACGTGCCGGTTGAAGCACAGCTTATTTCAGTAATCTCCAGACTGTGCTTCGGCTTATGCCGAGATGCTTGGCTGTCTGAGACTGATTCATATTCTCTGATTCATAGACCATATGAACGATATCCCGTTCGATTTCTTCAAGGGTACGGTCCAGATTAATACCCGGATGCAGACTGTCATTTTTCTTGTAGTTCTTCTTGGCAAGTACACGCCTTACACTTTCTGCAGATATGTATGAAGCTTCGGAATTAAGCACGAGCTCCTGTACTGTCTGGAAGAGCTGATAAACATTTCTTTCCCAATGGTGATTTTGCAGAAGCAGCATGGCATCTGCGGTAAATCCCATTACCTGAGTTCCGTTTTCTATATTGCAGACATTGGTATAAAGTGCAGCCAATGACGGAATCTCAACACGTCTGTCTGCAAGTGAAGGCAGCATCATACGCAGGCAGTTCACATTTTCATTAAGATATAAGTAAAGATCGTCATTAGGCTCATTGCCGTCAATGATGCTGTAGGAGAAGATCAGTCTGTTCGTGTTGAAGATGTTGGAATCCTTAAAATATATCACAAGCCTCTGCTGCCATACCGAAGGAATGAGCTCCATACGCTTAAAGTACAGCGTGAGTCCGCCGGTATTAAGCGGAGAATAATCATTTTCAAGGAGGTATTTCCATCCCTTCTCGTCCATAAGTCCGGCATCAACTATGATCATGGAACTGTTATGCAGAGCACTGTGTGAATATATATAGTATGCAAAGCGCTCCTTGCCGGTACCGCGTGCACCGAGCATCATAACAGGCTGCTTCATGGCGCTGTAGCGATCACAGGTCTCAAGCAAGGTTGTGGAAATATCTTCATTTCCGAGATAGTATTCAAGCGGATAGACGTCGTTAAGTCCCTGCTCGGTGGAAACCTCGCGGAGAGAGTATTTGTCATACATATCCGTCTTCTTGTCGACTACGACCTTGTAGGCACAGAAATCCATGCCGTTTGTTGCGATGCGGGTCCCGTGTATGGTATAGACCGAACGGCTGCGGTTACGTATCATGCTGGTCTTGCCTCTTGCGATAACTACGGAGGAATTGTTTTTCAGCACGTCCATGATCTCTGCAGGCAGTTCATCCGAGGAGGAGTAGTACAGCTCACCGTAAGAGTTATATATAACTGTAATAAAATCCGAAGAAGCTATGATACCGTTGAAAAGGTCTATACGCTGATTCATGGAATCATAGTTTTCAAGTATGGAAACAGTGGAATCGATGGCTGATTCTATACTCTCTATGCCTGAGGTTATAAGGAGACTCTGCATGTCCAGATTTCTTGCACAGTTAACTGCGGTCATATCGCCTACGATAAGCTTAAAGCCTTCGTTTTTAAGTATGGTAAGATTGTCAAGACACTCGTCTTTACTGTGTATGGTACAGACTCTGAAATCATATTGAATGATGCTGCGGAGCATCTTGGCGGCCTGAGTGATACTGTTGTATCCTACTACCGCATATTTTTCGCCTGTTTCGTTTGCGGTACGGATTATACGCAAAATGTCATAAACAGACGGTGCTATATCATAAGTAAGGATACTCAGCTTCTTTCGGATCATCTCTGTGGTACATCCGCGTGAAAGTATGGCATCAACATTACTGTCGAGCGTATTCATCACGGTTTCTGTACCGTCTTCTATAATACCGTTGTAGATCTCAAGGTCTATATCGGATCTGCGGGCGGCGATATTTTCAACAAGATCGCGCATGCCTTCATAAGGAGGAACACATAATATCTTGAATTTACGCATCTTTTCACCTCATATAATTCAGCAATATAAATTGACTGTAATATTTTGCAACTGCAGTGTCTCTCAGGACGGATATATCAACGGATTCCGAAGCTGAAATGAAACAGCTGCAGGACAAACAGTGGCAAACTAATCATAAATAACATTCGTTAAGCTGATTTTAGCTGTAAGTGTTCAAATTTACAACACTTTATTGCTTTTTGTTTCTGATTTAGTCGTGCATTTTTGTACAGAACAATTGTCATAAACACTTGTTTTAAATATAATTCAATCGAATGTGAAAATTATGTCAATACATAATCGTGAAAGTACAAACGGAGGAAATTCAAATGCTTACAAAGTATAATCTTAAGATGCCTCGTGAGGTATACAGTGGAGAGAACGCTCTTGAGAACATCAAGCCTATCCTTGAGAAGAACAATGCAAAGAAGGTTGCAGTCTTCACAGATAAGGGTATCGAGAGCACAGGACTTATGGACTATCCGATCGAGCTTATCAAAGAGGCCGGTGCAGAGGTAGTATTATTCGACGATCTTCCGAGAGAGCCAAGCTATATCCAGGCTCAGGCAGTTATCGATCAGTTTAAGGCAGCAGGCTGTGACTTCATCGTTGCATGCGGCGGCGGAAGTGTACAGGATACAGCTAAGCTTGCTTCTATTCTTATTACAGACGAGTACGGTGTTAAGGAGCTTCTTGACGATCCTAAGAGAGGAAGAAAGCACATCAAGACTCTTATGATCCCGTCAACAGCAGGTACAGGAGCCGAGGCTACACCTAATGCTATCGTTGGAGTTCCGGAGAAGCAGGTTAAGATCGGAATCGTTAACGAGGAGATGATCGTTGATTATGTTATCCTTGATGCTGTAATGATCAAGAAGCTTCCGCGTAAGATCGCAGCTGCAACAGGTGTTGATGCTCTTGCTCATGCAATCGAGTGCTACACAAGCAACAAGGCTAACCCGTTCAGTGATACATTCTCATTAAGAGCTCTTGATCTTATCCTCAACAATATCCTTGAGGCATGTAACGATCCTGATGCTATGGATGCAAAGAACCAGATGCAGATCGCTTCCTTCCTTGCAGGTGTTGCAATTACAGCCAGCGGAACAACAGCTGTTCATGCTCTCAGCTATCCGCTCGGAGGAAAGTATCATATCGCACACGGCGATTCAAACGCTATCCTTCTTGCTCCGGTTATGAGATTCAATGAGCCTTACTGCAGAGACAGACTTGCTTCTGCATATGATCAGTGCGTACATACAGAGAAGACTTGCAAGACTCCTGAAGAGAAGAGTGCATTCATCATCGAGTGGCTCGGCAATATCGTTAAGGAGCTTGATATTCCTACAAGCCTCAGCAAGGCTTACGGAGTACCGGCAGAGGATATCGACTTCCTCGTTGAGGCAGGTATGCAGCAGCAGAGACTTCTTGTTAACAACATGCGCCCTGTAACAGCAGAGGATGCACGTAAGCTTTACGAGGAGATCCTTTGATTCTGATTTTGAATCCAGCAACATGTAAATAAATCTTGTTTCCGTTATGACACAGAAAGGGACTAAACAATTATGAAGACTTGTGACATTAAGGGTATTATCGTACCGATCCTTACTCCATTGAACAATGATGAGGCTCAGACAGTTAACCATGAGGAGCTTCGCAAGCAGGTAGACCGTCTTATCGAGGGCGGTGTTGACGGTATCTTCCCGTTCGGTACAAACGGTGAGGGTTATATCCTCAGCTTTGACGAGAAGGTAGCAGTCCTTAAGACAGTTATCGATGCTGTACACGGCAGAGTACCTGTAGTAGCAGGAACAGGCTGCATCTCAACATATGAGACTATCCAGCTTACAAAGAAGGCTGAGGAGCTTGGCGCAGACTGCGTTTCAATCATCACTCCTAGCTTCGCACTTGCAAGCCAGCACGAGCTCTACATGCATTATTCAGAGATCGCTAAGCACACAGATCTTCCGATTATTCTCTACAATATTCCTGCACGTACAGGAAACAAGATCCTTCCTGAGACAGTACATGCTCTCTGCAAGGATGTTGAGAATATCGTAGGTGCAAAGGATTCTTCGGGAGATATCGAGAACCTTAAGGCTTATATCGCTGCTACAAAGGATCTTGACAAGAAGACATATATCCTTGCAGGTAACGACGGTGCTATCCTTACTTGCCTTAAGGAAGGCGGAGTAGGCGGAATCGCAGGACGTGCGAACATCTATCCGCACACTATCTCAAGCATCTATGACAAGTTCTGCGCAGGAGATCTTGAGGGAGCTCAGGCAGCTCAGGATGCTGTTACATCTATCCAGAGAGTATTCAAGTTCGGCAACCCGAACACTGTTATCAAGAAGGCAGTTGCTATGCTTGGCTACAATGTCGGAGATAACCGTCGTCCGTTCAACTACCTTTGCGAAGAGGGCGTTGAGGAGCTTAAGAAGGTTCTTGCCGAGAACGAGGCTAAGGGTCTTAACTAATCAATAGTTTATTGATCGGCGGTATCTTCCGTTCTATACGGAAAATGCCGCCGTGTTCTTTCTTACATTGATGTCGGAAAACATCTTATATATTTGAGGAAAAGTCTTCGGTATCAGTGTTGTGAAAATGTATTCAGTCCCGGGTTGATGTCGTGAAGATGCATTACGGGAGGAATACTAAGACTTATTATTGGGAAACTAAGGAAAGGAAGTATTTTTTCATGAAGGTTACCATGACAGAAGCCCTCGGACCGGAGGGAATGGCTCTCGTTGAGAGCAAGACTAAGGATATTTTTGTTGCGCATGATGCACATCCGCATAACTATCTTAATGAGCTTGAGGACTCAGACATTTTCATCGTCAGAGTTGCAGACAAGCTTGCTATCGATAAGAAGGTTATGGAGTGCAAGAACCTTAAGGTTATCGGACGTACAGGTATCGGCTACGACAGCGTAGATGTTGAGGCTGCAACAGCTGCAGGTATCCCTGTAGTTATTACTCCGGGTGCAAACAACAGAAGTGTTGCCGAGCATGCAATTGCACTTATGATGGCACTTTCAAAGAATATGGTTGAGAGTGATGTTGAGCAGCGCAAGGGCAACTGGAAGATCAGAGATGCCAAGAAGGCATTTGAGGTTGAGGAGAAGACCTGCCTTATCATCGGACTCGGAACTATCGGTAAGATCATTGCTCATCTTGCACAGGGACTTGATATGAAGGTTATCGGCTTTGACTCATTCCTTACAAAGGAGCAGATGGCTGAGCTTGGAGTAGAGAAGTATGATGACAAGATGGAGGCTATAAAGGCAGCCGATGTAGTTATCGTACAGATGCCGCTCATCGACGGTGTTACAAACAATACTATCGACAAGGCTGAGCTTGATGCCATGAAGAAGACAGCAGTACTTATCAACTGCAGCCGTGGTGAGATCGTAAATGAGCCTGCTCTTTGCGAGGCACTTAAGAGCGGAAGCATTGCAGGCGCAGGTCTTGATGTATTCTATCATGAGCCTACACTTGTTGATGATGAGATACTTCATTGTCCTAATGTTATCGTTAGCCCGCACAGCGCAGCTCAGACACGTGAGGCTGTTATCAGAATGCATACTATGTGTGCAGAGGGATGCTTTGCAGTTGCAGAGGGCAAGAAGTGGCCTTATGTTGCCGATAAGAAGGTCTATGAGCATCTGCGCTGGAAGGATGCCGAGTGGGCAGAGGTTTGATCTTACAACATTTAGGTAAATATTTTATCTGATAAAGATCCATAAATATATAAAAGATCCGGGAGTTTGCAGTAATCAGCCTGTTTTCAGTCGGTCGGGTTTATATCCGATGAACTGAGGAAAGGTTAAATTACTTAGCGTTCCCGGGTCTTTTATGTTAATTATTCTGAAACAAATACTACAGGGTAGTCATAAAGCGCAAATTATCCCTGTGGATTTAGTATTGGAGTATTCTTCTTTTTTTATAGATAAAACTAAAGTATATAAAATCCATATGTTAATAATATACAAAACAGATGTTTCAAAATTGTATATTTAGACAAAATATACTTTACCTTAGTCAAATACTGTCGTATCATAGACACAATGGAAAAAGTTATATTTTATGCGAAAGGAAAGCAAATGAATAAGTATATCGAGAAAGTTATAAACGATAATAAACTTAAGAATGCACATGAGCCGGAGTTTCTGCAGACCGTTGAAGAGGTGCTTACATCTCTCGAGCCTGTGATCGATGCGCATCCTGAGTATGAAGAAGCAGCTCTCTTGGAGAGAATGACAGAGCCTGAGCGTGTAATTGAGTTCAGAGTTCCGTGGGAGGACGATAACGGTAAGATCCATGTAAACAGAGGATACCGTGTACAGTTTAACGGTGCTATCGGACCGTACAAGGGAGGACTCAGATTTGCTCCTACAGTAACACTTTCCATGATGAAGTTCCTTGCCTTTGAGCAGACATTCAAGAATAGCCTTACAACACTTCCTATGGGAGGCGGAAAGGGCGGATCTGATTTCAATCCTAAGGGTAAGAGCGACAGAGAAGTTATGAGATTCTGTCAGTCATTCATGACAGAGCTTTATCGTCATATAGGACCTGATGTAGATGTACCGGCAGGAGATATGGGTGTAGGCGGAAGAGAAATCGGATTCCTCTTCGGTCAGTATCGCAGGATCCGCGGCGCATTTGAGAATGGAACACTTACAGGTAAGGGAATGTCTTTCGGCGGATCTCTTATCCGTCCGGAGGCAACAGGCTACGGTGCCGTATATTATCTCCAGGCAGTTCTTAAGCATCAGCATGATGAGCTTAAGGGTAAGAAGGTAGTACTCTCAGGTTACGGTAACGTAACATGGGGCGCTGTTAAGAAGCTTGCAGAGCTTGGTGCAATGCCTATAACCATCTCGGGATCTGCAGGATATATCCTTGATGAGGCAGGTATCACAACAGAGGAGAAGATCAACTTCCTTCTTGATGCAAGAGCCGGTAAGTGCAAACTTGCAGATTATGCAGATAAGTTCGGAGCTAAGTTCTTCCCGGGTGAAAAGCCTTGGGGCGTTAAGGGAGACATCGTTATGCCTTGCGCTACACAGAATGAGATCGATGTGGAGGAAGCTGAGCAGATCCTTGCAAACGGCGTTAAGTACTACATTGAGGTATCTAACATGCCTACAACCAATGCGGCACTTAAGCTCCTTATGAGCAAGGATATCGTAGTTGCTCCTTCAAAGGCTGCGAATGCAGGCGGAGTACTTGTATCCGGTCTTGAGATGAGCCAGAACTCAGAGAGACTTGCATGGACTGCCGAAGAGGTTGATGAGAAGCTTCATCGCATTATGACAAGCATCCATGACAGCTCAGCAGAGGCAGCTGAAAAGTACGGTCTCGGCTACAATCTCGTTGCCGGAGGTAATATCGTAGGCTTCCTTAAGGTTGCAGATGCTATGATGAGCCAGGGTATTTATTGATAAATAAAACTAATAAAATAATTCATATCAATGCTGTCTGTGCATACAGCTATGCAAGATATAAAAGTTATATGGTGCGGTTTCAGAGATGGGACTGCACCTTTTGTGATACGGGAAAGGTCAGGAAAACATGAACAAGGGACAATATGAACATATAACACATCCTTTTGAGCCGCTTTTTAATGCGGATGCAAGGGTATTGATATTGGGCAGCCTGCCGTCTGTAAAGTCGAGAGAACAGAATTTCTTTTACGGACATCCGCAAAATCGCTTCTGGAAGCTTATAGCTGCTTTATTTGATGAGCCGGTACCGCAGAATATAGAGGAGAAAAGATTGCTTATATTGAATCACAAGATAGCTTTATGGGATTCGATATACAGCTGTGACATAATCGGTTCGAGTGACAGCAGTGTTAAAAATGTGGTTCCGACAGATCTCAGACGTATTACCGATAATTCAGCCGTCACACGTGTGTTTTGCAACGGCAAAACATCCGGAAAGTATTATGAAAAGTACCATGAGGCAAGACTTGGGATAAAAGCGACCGTACTGCCTTCGACAAGTCCTGCTAATGCAGCGTGGTCCTTGGATAAACTTGTGACTGCATGGAGTGTGATAAAGGATATTGAAGTATAAATGATAGGTATTGATTCAATGAGCGCGGTTACTTGCAAGTAACCGCGCTCGGCTTTGAGATGTGCCAAGGCACATTCTTTTCAAATCAATAACCTAACTCGTCATTTACAACTATTACATGCATACGATCCGGCTGCTTGTTGCATCTTGTAACAAGGAATTTACTGCAGATAGTCTTAGGGTTAAGACAGTTTGCACAGCTTCCGAGAGTCTGACACGGAGTGTCGAGATCGAAACGTGCACAGTTTATAGGAGCGGCTACGTTTCTTGCTCTGTGCATTGCTGATTCGAAGTCCTTTGTTATCTTGTTAACGCCTACGATAAAGATGACCTTTCTTGGTCCGTAGCTTATAGCAGATACTCGATTGCCTGTTCCGTCGATATTTACAATGATTCCGTCCTCGGAAACAGCATTGGCACTCGTGATATATACGTCAGAGCCGTAGATCTCGATATACTTCTCTCTGGTCTCTTCCGGAGTTTTGGCAAGCTCACGACGAATCAGATTATAGTGCTCATTGTCAAGCGCTGTCTTAAGACCTATCTCATCGAGGGTCATTGAACCGCCGTATCCGATGGAGCTGCCTTCAGGGATAAGCTCAAGTGCTATCTTAAGAGCATCCTCTTTTGTCTCGGCATAATAGCCTTTGATCCATCTTTTCTCAAGGGAATTAACTAAGTTATGACATAGAATAGTGTCGATCTTTTTCTGATTTGCGTCACGCATTATTGTGTCCTCCGTATGAAAATAAAAGATTATAAACTGATTAGAGCCTTGTCCGTATGCGAACAGAACCAAAATTAATCGTTCAGCATTTATCTGGAAGCTGCGCTGCAGCTCCTCGATAAAGAGCGTCCGAGGCTCTTCGAGCCTTGTACGTATGCGAACAGAACCAAAATTAATCGTTCAGCATTTATCTCGAAGCTGCGTTGCAGCTCCTCGATAAAGAGCGTCCGAGGCTCTTTGAGCCTTGTCCGTATGCGAACAGAACCAAAATTAATCGTTCAGCATTTATCTCGAAGCTGCGTTGCAACTCCTCGATAAAGGGCGTCCGAGGCTCTTCGAGCCTTGTCCGCACATAGTTTGTACATAAAGCGACTGCTTGCAGGCGGCTTTATGTACGAACTATGTGTGCTGAACGATATATACATTGTACCACAAATGTACCTTACTTAAAAATCCAAATTGCTGGGCGGGTGCATTTGACTGCACCGAGAGAGGCTTGCAGTTTTGCGGAGGCTTCATTTTCATAGACAACATGCATAAACGGTACGTGCCCGGATTTGAGCTGTTGATCGATCATATAGCTCTCAAGCAGTCTTGCGTATCCATGGCGTCTGAAAGCAGGGAATACCTGAAGCAGTCCTATGCTGCCGGCTTCGTGGGTGCCTATAAAACCGGCCGCTTCGTCACCGACATATAATATATACATGGCTTGTGATTTAATGCGCTCTTCAAGATATGATAAGGACTCGTCCGAGTGCTGTGAGATTATGTCAAGCTCGGAAATATCTGCGGTACGTATGACACGGTCGGACTGATTGGTGACATTGGTATCTGACGCAGGTGTTTTGCATACGCAGGAAGCTGATGTCAATGCCGCATTTTCATTACTGCTATAAGAATTTTTTTCGTTATACGGAAATGATGAATGGGGGTAAACCCACTGATGCGTGTGGCATATACCGGAAAATAATCCGGCTGATATCATAGCACGGGCCGATTCCTCATTATGCACACAAGCAAGCTCTATATCCTTAACCGGGAGCTGTGGATATATCCTCAGCATATCTTCGGAATTGTCGATATCGGTAAGCAGAGTATCACCTAAAACAGCTATACGTCCTTCGGGACCTGTATAGACAGTCTTGCCGCCGTGACTGAGCAGTTCCTGTATGTCGATATATTCGTAGTCGATATTTTCTTTTTTCAGTAGTTCCTTATTCATGATAAAATACTTTCTCTTTTCGAAGACGAAAACTTATTGCTTCCGGGTGATGCTGCCTGACACAGGCAATCGTATTTTGTAGTCGTAAAACAATCACTTTTAGGTGACCGGCAGCTGACATCAGTAATATATCAGAAATTCATATTGACCGCTATAAAAAAGCAAGCATAAAAAAGAAGTTCTGATTGACACTTAATTGTCATTTGTGCTATAGTGATTGAGCTTTGCAATAAGTGATGCTGATATAGCACAGGTGGTAGTGCGTCGCATTGGTAATGCGGAGGTCACGGGTCCGAGTCCCGTTATCAGCTTTATACAACATTCAAGACCCATGTTCTGCATTTTAATATGCCGGGACATGGGTTTTTAAGAATATAATGCGGCATTAAGGAGCAATTCATGGCACAGTATATAAGTATAGCTATAGACGGTCCTTCGGGAGTAGGTAAATCAACCATAGCCAAGCTTTTGGCAGACAAACTTAAGTATACATATATAGATACCGGAGCTATGTTCCGTTCGCTTGCGGTATTCTACATAGATAACGGAGCGGATGCCGATGACAAGGAGACTGTAACAGAGCTGACATCAAAGGTTAAGCTTGGTATAGAATATATCGACGGAGTACAGCATATGTTCGTCAACGGCAAGGATGTAACAGACAGACTGCGTACAGAAACGGTTTCACGTACAGCCTCGGTTACGTCCCAGTATCCTGAAGTGAGAAGCATGCTTCTTGATATGCAGAGAGCTATAGCAAAGCAGCAAAATGTGATCATGGACGGACGTGACATAGGCACTGTCGTACTGCCTGATGCCACATTAAAGGTATTTCTTACAGCTTCGTCAAAAGTCAGAGCCGAGAGGAGATTCAGACAGCTCAGCGAAACAGGTAAGCTTGAAGGCGCAACGTTTGAGAGCATACTTAAGGATCTTGAGGAAAGAGATTACAGGGATTCCCACAGAGAGACCGCTCCGCTTAAGGCTGCCGAGGATGCGATGCTTATAGATACCTCAGATATGAGCATTGAGGAAGTTGAAAATGCCATAATGAAGGAGCTTCCATGAAAGTAAAACTTGCCGAATCTGCCGGATTTTGCTACGGAGTTGAGCGTGCAGTAAATGCTGTGTATGATGAAGTTGAGAAGAGATCGGGTAAGATATATACCTACGGCCCTATAGTACACAATGATATAGTTGTAAATGAACTTGCGGCAAAGGGTGTGGAAGTGATATCGGATCTTGACGAGCTTACAACAATGTCCGATAAGGGCGAACTTCATGATACTACAGTAGTCATCAGAGCTCACGGCGTAGGAAAAAATGTTACAGATCTGCTTAATTCCGATAAATGCGGTGCACGTGTAGTAGATGCTACCTGCCCGTTTGTGAAAAAAATACATGATACGGTAATAAAACATCACAAAAACGGTGAGAAAATAATCGTGACAGGAACTGCGACACACCCGGAGGTGGTGGGTATTCTGGGTCAGATAGGATCGGATGCCACGGTCATAGAAAATGTCTCTGATGCCGAAAATGTGAAACTTGACGAAAATGCCGAGTATTGCTTGGTTTCACAGACAACATTCAATGTCCAAAAATTCAAAGATATTGTTGCAATTTTAAAGAAAAAATCGTATCATGTTAATGTTGTTGATACTATTTGCAATGCTACACAACTGAGACAGAAAGAAGCACGAGAATTGAGCCGGGAGTGTGACGCGGTCATTGTCATCGGCGGCAGACATTCTTCCAATGCCTCAAAGCTCTATGATATCTGCTCTAAGGAATGTAGTATGACCTATTTTATAGAGTCTTTACAAGACTTTACAGAGAAAAAGCTCGATAGTTCCGTGCGTTGCGTTGGTATTACTGCGGGGGCGTCAACCCCGAAAACCATTATTCAGGAGGTCCTAAGTTATGTCAGAGATGAGTTTTGAAGATATGCTCAATGAGTCTTTCAAAACAATAAGAACAGGAGAGGTGGTTACAGGCAAGGTAATCGACGTTAAGCCGGAATGTATATTACTTAACATCGGATATAAGTCAGACGGAATCATCAGCAGAGCCGATTACTCAGCAGACAACTCTCTTGATCTCACAACAGTAGTTAAAGTCGGTGATGAGTTGGAAGCAAAGGTAAGAAAGGTTAATGACGGCGAGGGTCTCGTTGTTCTCAGCCACAGAGACATTCTTACAGAGAAGAACAACCAGAAGATCCAGGAGGCATTCGAGAACAAGGAAGTCCTCACAGGTACAGTAGAGAAGGCTGTAAGCGGCGGTCTCTCAGTTATCTATGACGGAGTTAAGCTTTTTGTTCCTGCAAGCCTTATTTCAGATACATTTGAGAGAGATCTCACAAAGTATGTTGGTCAGAACATCGAGTTCATCATTACAGAGTTCAATCCGATGAAGCGCAGAATCATCGGTGATCGTAAGAAGATCATCGTTGAGCGTAAGTCAGCTGCCAAGAAGGCACTTCTTGAGAGCATCAAGGAAGGCGATGTAATCGACGGAACAGTTAAGAATGTTACAGACTTCGGTGCATTCGTTGATCTTGGCGGAGCAGACGGTCTTCTCCATATCTCAGAGATGGGATGGGGCAGAACAGAGGCTCCTAAGAAGGCATTTAAGTCAGGCGATACAATCAGAGTTATGGTTAAGAGCATCAGCGAGGATGGCAAGATCGCTCTTACACGTAAGTTCCCTGATGAGAACCCATGGGTACTTGCTCTTACAAAGTATGCAGTAGGCAACGTTGTAGAGGGTAAGGTTGCAAGACTTGCAGACTTCGGTGCTTTCGTTAACCTTGAGCAGGGTATCGATGCACTCCTTCACGTTTCTCAGATCTCAACAGACAGAATCGAGAAGCCTTCAGATGTTCTTAAGGTTGGAGATGTTGTTAAGGCTAAGGTTACAGACCTTGATGCTGAGAACAAGAAGATCTCACTTTCAATCAAGGCTCTTCTTAACGAAGGCAAGAAGGAGAAGGAAGCTGACGGAGAAGTTGTTGATGCTTATACAGATGAGGCAGATGCGGCTGAGGAAGAGTAATTCTCTTATATTAATGAACTATTGAACTTAATTGGGACTGCCTTTTGGGCAGTCCCTTTTAGTTTCTTGTTGCATAGGAAATTGTGCCCTGCAGAATAAGAAAACGTCCTGTGGGGGCGTAATTGAGTTAAATAGAAAAAGAACATAAGCGAGTGTGCTTGGTGTGTGAATATACCGGAAAGTTTTTGGAAATTTGACATTTACATTAACAAAAGGAAAATAAAAAAATGGGAAAAGAAATAGAGAGAAAATGGCTTGTGGAGAGCTTGCCTGAAAACACTGAAAACTATCCTTATACCGACATAGTGCAGGGATACCTATGTGTGGAACCTGTAATAAGAGTCAGAAAAGACGGGGAAGCATATTATCTTACTTATAAGGGCAACGGCAAGCTTGAACGAGAAGAATATAATCTGCCGTTGAATGCCGCTGTATTTGAAAACCTGCTTTTAAAATGCGACGGAATAATACTTGAAAAAAGAAGATACCGTATTCCGGTTTCGGAAGGTAAGCATACAGCTGAATTAGATATATTCAAAGGCGCTTACAAGGGCTTGCTGTATGTTGAGGTGGAGTTTGAAAATACAGAAGAGGCGAGTGAATTTAAAGCCCCTGACTGGTTTGGAGAAGAAGTGACCGGAAAACCGGGATTCAGTAACTCGGAACTTGCAATGCGAAGATAAGAAACAAACCGGAATATTATAGAAACCGTTGTTTGCATCTGATTTGAAGGCGGTTTAGGACTAATCTTAGAAACACTTATTTGAAGCTTAGTGTGGACGATGTAAAGTACTAAACAAATGAAGTACAAAGCGGTATAATTTTTTCAAACATATTGAATAAAATCTGAAATTGGAGGAAATATAAATGGAGTTAGAAACATTACAGAAGGCTATGATAGAAGCAATGAAAGCCAAGGACAAGGACAGAAAAGAATCTATATCCTCGGTTATTCAGGCGGTTAAAAAGGTAGCGATAGATGAGGGCCATAGAGATGATATATCTTCGGAATTGGTTGATAAAGTGATACTTAAGGAACTTAAGAGTGCTAAAGAGCAGATAGATACCTGCCCTGATGACAGAGCCGAGCTTAAAAATGCATATAAAGCAAGATATGAAGTTATCAGTGAGTTTGCTCCAAAGCTCATGAGTGCCGACGAAGTAAAGAAAATCATCGATGAAAAGTTTTCCGAGCTTATAGCAAGCGGCGAGAAGAGTAAGATAATGAAGACTGTCATGGCTGAATTCAAGGGTAAGGCAGACGGAAAGATGATAAATCAGATAATTTCTGAGATGCTTAAATAAGATTCGGGGAAAAGTACTTAATTTGACAGTCGGGACAAATTTAGATAGAATTGTTCCGGCTGCTTTTGTTATCATAGGAAATTTTATTATGAGAAGCCTGAAAGAATAAAAAGTAAAAAAATATATAAAAATGCTTGCGAGAAAATTACAAATATGATATCATACATGAACGTCGCATGACGTACCAAACTTCAAGATTAGGTAAATAACTTTCAAAGGAAACGAAAAAAGTTGTTGACAAAGCTCTGTAAGTTTGATAAAGTAAATAGGCTGTCTCAAAGGACAGCAGCACAATAAAAACCAATAAAGAATTAATGCACAGACCCCGAAGATTCCAAAAGAAAAGAAATCTTCGGAAGAAGCAACAGTAAAGAACGGAAGCTAAGAAAG
>Ga0129312_1001206_pt1 | contig 16095 bp, 11 predicted proteins | sample O827metagenome_FD_94434 | JGI IMG/M metagenome (GOLD analysis project Ga0129312, IMG submission 94434) | Orangutan group fecal microbial communities from Wisconsin, USA - O827 metagenome | ecosystem: Host-associated > Mammals > Digestive system > Large intestine > Fecal | place: USA: Wisconsin... | reverse complement strand
TTCTGAAACTGTAAAACAAAAGTGCACGCTGTATCCGTTATAGTTAAAACAGAAGATAATGGATGGTAATATACCACAAAAAAGGAGCGTGCAGGATGAAAGATAAAGATATAGAACTGCTGAAGCAGTATTTTACAAAAGCAGGGGAGGAGAACCGCCGGCATACAGAAGTATGGACAGAGCAGGCAGCAGAATGTCTCAGAAAGGCAGGAGCAGGTGATATCATTGTGGACCATCAGCAGGGCAATATCATGTTTCAGGTTCCTCTTCAGGCAGAAAAAGGAAAGAAGATATGTTACAGGCTCCGTATTGCAGCCGGTTCCAGACAGATCTGGCTTGCCCAGAAGAGTATATGGGAACAGGCTGTGAGAGCAGGCAAGCTTATGGGCTGGTACGCGGACAGGCGTAACAAAAGTTTTTCCGGAAATATGAGATACAGCCTTGCGCCGGTTTTTCTTGAGGGAAAAATTCCGCTGCGCAGCGGCTGGGAGGAAGAACTGATACGCAGGATCGGTGAAATGAACCGGGTGATCGCCCAGGATTACGATATATTTGATGCTATGGACAATGGAAGTGTGCCGGAGATCATACGGGAAAAGGTACGCCAGGAATACAGAGAGTATGAAAGGGAAATAGAGAATGACATCAGTATTTGAAAAAATGATAGAAGATTTCAGGAAAAAAGATACCGCTCAGATGTTAAAGGAATGTATGAGCCCGGATGCCCGAAAGATCAAAAAGATTCCCATGCGATATCGGATCATAGCGGTAGGTTTTGTTACACATATGACGCTGGAACAGCTTGACAGCAAGCTTCAGGAGAATGGCTGTGAGAGCCTGTATGCCAGAAACCCCATTGAAGCCAGCCTGATCTATGCTTTTGGAAACGGGCTGTCCTACGAGGAATGGAAGCGCCTGGAAATGATCTGTGAAAATATGGCGCAGGAAAGAGGGGTAGAGGATCGCTGGTTTCAGAATGGAAGTGTTACGTACAGGGAACTCAGGGAATATGTGGAAAGTAATTCCGTCCGGAAGGGTGAGGAACTGGAAACTGCCAGAGTGACCAGACGGCTTCATAAGGAGCTTGCAAAGAGCAGCACGGAGGAAGAATTTCTTCGTTTTATGGAACTTAACTGGAACGATTTCTGTCAGGTAAGGGAAAAAGCCAGATACTATTTCTGCAAATATCTCTGTTCTTATATCCAGGAAAAAGCGGAGGCATATTTAAGTGCAAAAGAAACCGGCTTTGGACTGGAACAGGCGGCAATGGATCTGAATATCCTGAAAAGTGTTGTAAAGATGCGCAGGCATTATGAAAACCAGGATGCTGTGCGGGAGGCACTTCTGGATTCAGGGATTTCTTTTGGGAACCTGTATGATGCTTTTAATTATTTCTATTTTGGGTATATTTCCATGGACTGGCTGGAAATTCTCCTGGAAAGCTATGAGGGAAATTTAAGTGAGATGAGCGCAGAACAGAAGGCAAGTCTTGCAGGAGCGATACGTTCTTATGAGAAAGGCTGGGAAAGACTGTCAGATGAGGAAGTGATCCTGAAAAGGGTTGCAGAAGCAGAGGAGAGGGAGCTTCAGATGGATCTGGAATATTCCCTTACAGAAGACGGAGGAAGCAGCAGGTCCTACCAGAAGAACCGTGCAGGGAAAAATCCGTCCGGAATTACATCAAGGGCGTTGTGGATATAGACAGGACCACACTGATATGTTTTCTCCTGTTTCTGGGGCAGAGAGAAGTTACAAAGGAACGTCTGGATGAGATCCTTACAGAGTGCGGATACGGAAAATTAAGGGAAAAGGATGATTTTGACCAGTTTCTGATCCAGTACCTGATGGCTGACGACCGTGTGGAATATCTTATGGAGAGTGTTACCAGAAGTGCAATGGAGGAGAAGAATTTTTATCTTTATCACATGTATCAGGGAGCTTCAAGTGAAGATCAGAAGCTGAAAAAACTGTTACATAAATAAAAGCCGGAAATAAGAAATCCAGGTGTGAGTTTATTTGGAAAATCAGCTTGCTGGTACAGTAGTATCAGTAACAGAAAGAGATTGGGAAGAGGATGGAAGAGAACAGCAGCAGACTTGATTATTTTCTGCCGGAAAATACTATGCTGGATGGCAGATACCACGTGCTCCGTGTGCTTGGAATGGGTGGATTCGGAATCACCTACGAGGCAGTCAATGAAAAAGTGAACCGCCATGTGGCAGTGAAGGAATTTTTTGACCGGAATATTATGGTACGCCAGGGTGGGGAAATTGTTGTGGCAGACAAAAATGAGAACGAAAATTTTCGTGAAGCCAAGGCTAAATTTCTGAAGGAAGCAAGGCGGCTGGGAGATTTTTCCGCAGAGCCGGGGATCGTCCATGTGCTGGATTATTTTGAGGCCAATAATACAGCGTACATTGTTATGGAATATGTGGACGGTATCAGTCTGTCCAGATATCTGGAACAGCGTGAAAAAGTTCAGCCGGAGGCCATGTTCCGCCTTCTCACACCTCTTATGGAGACACTGGACAAAGTTCACAAAAACGGTGTGATCCATCGTGACATCAGCCCGGACAACATTAAGCTGGTGAAGTCAGAGAATGGAAAAACCAGTGTGAAGCTGCTGGATTTTGGTTCTGCCAGAAGCTATATGGATAATGCTACCTACACCATTGAGCTGAAAAATGGCTATGCGCCGCTGGAACAGTATTCCAACAGTGAACAGGGACCGTGGACAGATGTGTATGCTCTGTGTGCGGTGCTTTACCGTGGTATTACCGGGGAAAAACCCATCAGTGCAACAGCCAGGGCAATGAATGAGAAACTTCTTATGCCATCCCAGAGAGGTATCCATATTGATCCCAGACTGGAACGCATCCTGAAAAAGGGCCTGAGCCTTCACAGGGAAAACAGATATCAGTCTGTCGGGGAACTTCTCGGGGAGTTGGATCCCATTCTGACGCCAAAGGAAAAAAAGCCTGCGGGAAAAAAGAACCTGATATTTCTGGGAGTAAGCTGTGCAGTGTGTATTCTGGGTGCAGGGGCCTTTTTTGGATGGAATTATTACAGAAATCATGAGGCGTATTTCAAATTCCATGGAAAAGAAACTGCGAAGGTTCTTCTGGCACCTTATGATAATGTGGGAAGCCAGGATTACGAAAATGATATCAGACTGCTCAGGAAAAGACTGGATTATACACTTGGAAAAGACAACTATCTTTTTACAGAGCAGGAAGATGGAGTGGAGATTGAGACTCCTCTGGATTTTTTTGAGAAGAAACAGGCAGATGACAGTGAAGATATGCAGACACTGAGCACTGGAGAATATGTGGAAGAGTATCTTACGGAGACTGTGGCAGCGGCCAGAAGAAAGGCACTTACTGTGATCCGGAGAAATGATGATGGAACGCTGGATATTGCAAGAAGTACTTTGAAAGAAGATGAGATCCTTTCCGCAAAAAAGAAAATGGGTAAGCTGCCGGTGGAGTATGATCTTCCGGATGACCTCGGGGTGGATCCGGATGAAGCAGTTGGATATGTGGAAGTAAAGATCTCAGAAGATGCGGCAAAGCGGATAAAAAAAGAGCTGGCAGACTACCTGAAACCAGGGACGGGTATAACAGACAGCTTTATGTGGTTTACAACAGATCCATGTTATCCGGAACTTCAGAATTATACATTCTGTACAGATGTTGACGGTGACTGGACTACTTACTATAATCTTCTGTTTTCTGATGATGACAGATGGAAAAATCTGTGGAAGGGTTCTCAGCTAAGTGAGACTTATCAGGTACTGAATACACTTTCTCCGGAGTGGGAAACCAAAAGCGACATGTGGGGAAAGTACCAGTGCAGGGAAGGGGATATCAAAGGCCCATCTGTCTGTGCAGAATATGAAAGCAGTGAAACAGCCCAGGAGATGAAAAACAAAGGAGACGGCAACTGGCTGGAGACAGTTTATGATCTGAAACAGCGTCTGGATACACTGGAGATACCCTATGCGTTTGGAATATCTTCTGAGGGCAGAAATAAGTTCGTGATCAAAACCGCTCAAAAGGATGTGAGCAAAACACTTCTTAATAAGCTTACAGAAGGTGTGAACAGTGCGGATATCAAACTTTCTTCAGCAAACAGTGAGGAGGATTTCGGAAACTGGGACTGGAGCCTTAAGGTTGATGATTCTGATGGCATTAAACTGAAATATGTCTGTGATTCTGCCGTAAGTACAGGCGTGGAGGACAGCAGAAATGAGCTGAAAAACTGGGAGCAGAAGGCAGAGGGAGATAAAGTTGCTTTAAGTGTATGGGGATATGAATTATCTTCTGTGAAGGTGGATAAAGAAAAACAGGGAGAGGATCTGGAGTTTGAAGAAAATCTCTGGAATGAAGGAAAACCTTTTGGAAAAGAAGATCTTCCTCTTCTGAAATTCATGGCAATGCTGGAGGAACAGACCAGCAGTCCTCTTAGCCGGTATCAGTTGTCAGAGGTACGTTACAGTTCCCAGGAAGGAGAACTGGAAAGCTCTGCCAGTGAGGAAAAGACACGCTATGCACCGGAATCTGTATGTCTGCAGGAGCTTAAATCACTCCTTAGATATATCAATGAGGATGCCGGGGCGCAGGAAGATTCGTCTGCATATATGAATGAGATCAGTGTGTGCCTGAACAGAAACACTGCAAAAGAGTATGGAAAACAGACCGTGTCAGATACAGAGGAGCTTCTGAAGGACACTGACTGGATAAGGAAAGATATATGGCTCAAAATTTATCCGGGAAACCGTATGGCTGGAGAATATATCTGTTTTTATCCGGGGAATAAGGAGAATGGACAGGAATGGACTATACAGTATAACTATACTGATGATTCTGATCCGGAGCAGCAGAAGATACGCACAGGCATAGAAAACAGCGACATTCTGAAACAATATATGACAGATGAAGACAGTACATTTACCTATGCAATATGGTAACAGAGGAAGGATACAGACATATGGAAAAGAACAGCACCCCTGCAGGAAAAGTCCTGGATGAACGTTATGAGATCAGGCGTGTCCTTGAGGCAGATACAGACGCGATCCTCTATGAGGGCTGGCACATAAGAGTAGAAAAAAAGGTTCTGATCCAGGAGATCGATCTTGGAAAAGATGATGTAGAAGAGATACTTTCCAGGGCAAGACAACTGGGGGATTTTTCGGATATGCCGGGGCTCTGCCATGTGTCGGATCAGTTTGAGGAAAAGGATAAGGCGTATATTATCTATGATTATCCGGAAGGGATAAGCCTGGAGGAATATTTTTCCGGGAAAAAAAGGCTTTCGGAGGATGAGCTGGCAGATATGTTCCTGCCCATTCTGAGAAATCTGGATAAACTTCAAAATGCAGGAGTACGGGATATGACCGTATCCATGAAAAGCCTTTACAGAAGTGAAAGCGGAACGCTGTGTCTTGTTCCGGAGATCATGGACTATGGAATGACAGACGGAGATTATCCATATGCTGTCAGTGAGATCTTTTATGAATGTCTTTCCGGGAAAAAACCTCCCAAAAAACTGGTGCGAATGCTCCTGGATGAAACGGAACCTCTGGAAAAATGTGATCCAAAAGGAGATGCACAGTTTCATAGAATTGTGAAAAAAGGCATGAGTACGGATCCGGATGAGGGCTTTCATACACCGGAGGAAATGTATCAGGAAATTGAAATATGGAGGCAGTCCCGAAAAAGTCATAAGGGAAATGTGTTTTATCTGGCAGCAGGCTGGGCGCTTCTGGGGATACTGACAGTTGGGATCCTTTTTGGCGTATACAAAAAATTCGAGGAAAAGATCCGCTTTCTGGGAGTGGAGACAGAGACGGTCATGCTCACACCTTCGGAGGATATGAAGCGAAAGGATTATATCAGCTCCATAGATGTCATAAAAAACAGAGTGAAGAAACTTACAGGAGATAATAAATACTGGATTGAAGATGAGAACGGTAAGATACGGGTGGTGCTTCCCTGGAAGGTATATGAAGAGAATGAGGATAACGGAGAACTGGAGGCGTACCTTACTGAACCGCTGAAAATAAATATCGGCGTGTTATCCAGGGATAAGGATTCGGGAGATATCCAGTGGAATGTACAGAAAGTCGGTGTGGAGCTCAGTCCTTACTGTATTGTAAATGTAAAAGAAATGGAGGTAACGGAAGAAGAGAAAGATAAAATCCGGATGATAAGTAAATATATGGCTTATAACATCAGAAAGAAGCTTGAGATCACAGTTTCTGATGAGGTGGCACAGGGAATGAAGGAGAGTCTGGAACCGGAGCTTCAGAGTACTGCCGGGGAAGAGCGGGAGCTGTACAGTTCGCTGGCGGGTATCAACAGTGTTTACAATACAGAAGTGAAGGACGATGACTGGCATAAGATCTATATTTATGAATCTTCTTTTTTTGAAAAAATTGCGCCCATCCTGATGGATGAAACTTTAAAAGCAGATTTTGAAATGTCAGAAGAAATCCCGGCAGACTGGAAGGAAAGAAGCTCAGATGTATTTGAAAACTGGGTTGGTGAAGAGGAGATCAAAGAGCCTTCTGTGAAACTGGAATATAACAGTTATGTTACGGAGATGGATGACGGAGACTACTACCATAATATCGGTGATCTGGCAGGACGGCTGGAAAGTCTGGGTATCTCATACGCTATCGGAACCGGCAAAAATGACAGAAACGTTTTTGTGGTAAAGGTTCGGCAGAAGGATATGTCAGATTTCGTGGCAGATGTGTTGTGTACAGAGGGCGGTTCCGGTGAAGTAGCTGTTTATGACAGATGGGGAAATGCGTTGTATATGAATGACTGCCAGATCAGAAGTGAGTCCGGGAAATGGATCGTAGAATTCACCGGCACCGAAAATAATATAAATGAATTTATGGAGCCGGTTCTTAAGGATAACGGAAATATTTATCTGAGGATTAAATACAGCTACAATGTGGCAGAGCTGCATCTGAAGGAAATTCCGGCTGGAACGGATATAGATGGTTATTACAGGAGATATGAGTTTGTTTTTGAAGATTGTCTTCTTGGAACATCGGGGAAATTCACGAAAGAGATGGAACCTCTGACGGATCTCTTCGGACTGCTGTGGCAGGATGGAAATATGAATACCAGTTTTTCCCTGAGCAGGAAGCAGTATATCAGCAAAGGTTTCCTGGTTGGAGAAAAAGAAGAGGAAAAAGATGCCTGGGAGCCAGGGTATACAGATGTAGAGAAACTTCAGGAAAAAATAAAGGAAATTGATTCCAATGTAAAAGTCAGTCTGGCGGATTCTTTTCGTGATACCCTTTATATCAGTCTGGGTATGGATACGGATCTGGATTATACAGAGAAGGCAATGGAAAAAATTAAAGAGATCTGGGATAAATGTGAACTGGATAAAGGGAATTATTCCATTTATTTCTATATAAAAAAATCAGGCAGTGGCCCAATGGTATATATGGACAAAAACAAGGAAAGGAGAAAATGGCTGATAACTGCTGAGGATTACAGCGGAAATACTTATGCGGAGAAACTTCAGGAACTGGTAGTGAAGGCTCTGGATAACAAGGCTTTTGGAGAAAATGCAGAGCTGGACGAAAGAAAATAACAAATGTGCAATCAGGGACAGGTATAATTCTGGCATAAGCTGAAGGAAATGAATCCGGAGAAAAGCAGTCAGAAGAAGAAGCGCTTACAACAGCCATTGATCGTACACAGGAGCGTGTATATTATTTGCTTGACAGATTGCAGTAAGACAATTTTTTGTGTATACTTGAAGTTATAAGATAATAGAAAAAGGGGTCCTAATGAAAGGAGAAAAGGTATGAAATCTAAGAAATTAAATGCAATGATTCTGGCGTCTGTTCTGGCAGTGACAGGATGCTGTGTGACACCGGCAACAGCGGTTTTTGCACAGGAAGAAAGTGTTCAGGAGGGCTATAAGTTATTCATGGAACGGGACGGCAAGTACAAGGTTCAGATTCCTGACACCTATAAGGAAATGGACAGTCAGGTTATGGCGGATGCTACAGAGACCATGATCGAGGATGATATGCTGGATGAGTACGGATACAACACAGATTCGCTGGAAGGCGGCAGTAATGCGTCAGCAGCAACCTACCTTTATCCGGATGGCGGTGATATGTCAGTCAGCATAAATGTACAGATCAGTGAAGCACTGGCAACCAAACCGGAGCTGGCAGTAGTTTATTTCCCACAGCTTCTGGAAGAAGTAAAGAAACAATACCTGGATATGGGAGTACCGGAAGAGGATATCCATCTCCTGGACACAACCAAACACGGTGACAATACCTGGGCCGGCCTTACTGTCAAATTCATGGAAACAGACATGAGCCAGTATATGTACGCAGCCGAAGATGCCACCTATATCGCTACTTTCACCGGCATTGAAGACGAAACCATCGAAAAATTCCTGAGCACATTCTCTACGGATACAGGGGAAGTGTAAGGTAACAAAAGATCTTATAAAAAGAAAATGAATCAGAATGACTTGATAGGGAAGTTCTGAGCTGATGAAAAATATTAATACAAAGGCAGTAATTAAGATTCCTGGATCAAAGGTAAAAGTTTACAGTAGACTATTTACAAATAAAGGTCAGGCATCGACAGTAAAAATTATAAAGTAGTAAACTATTTAAGTGAATGTGAAATGTGAGGATCTATTTACCCCAGTCAGGAGGAGGAGCATGGAAAAAAAGAAAAAACTCCCCATAGGAATTGATGAATTTGAAAAACTGCGGGAAGAGGACTTTTATTATATTGATAAAACGGGTCTGATCCGTGAATTGCTCAGTGACTGGGGGATGGTGAATCTTTTTACCAGACCCAGGCGATTTGGAAAATCTCTGAATATGAGTATGCTGGAGAGCTTTTTTTCCATAAATGGAAAACATTCCTGCTTTGATGGACTGGAAATTACGAAAGAGACAGAAATTTGTAAAGAATATATGGGGAAATATCCGGTAATCGCAATATCCCTTAAAGGTGTGGAGGCAGGAGATTTTGAAACTGCAAAGCAAATGCTGGTTATGACCATTAACAGTATGGCACGCAAGCTTCAGAAGCTGCAGGAAGGAAATGTTCTTACCGAGATTGAAAAAAATCTTTATATGCGGCTTCTGGACTATAAAATGAGTGATGCACTGCTGATGGACAGTCTGCGGATCATGTCAGAACTTCTGAGAAAATATTACGGGCAGAAGGTTATTATCCTCATTGATGAATATGATGTTCCACTGGCAAAAGCCTTTGAGAATAATTATTATGACCAGATGGTGACTCTGATCCGAGGATTTCTGAGCCAGGCATTAAAGACAAACGAAAATCTGAAGTTTGCAGTACTGACAGGCTGTATGAGCATTTCAAAAGAGAGCATTTTTACGGGACTGAATAATCTCAGAGTGCTGTCTGTGGCAGATGTGGAATTTGATGAATACTATGGTTTTACAGAAAAGGAAGTACAAAATCTTCTGAAATATTATGAACTGGAATCTGTAGGAGATGAAATAAAAGAGTGGTATGATGGCTATCTATTTGGAAAAGCAGAAGTATATTGTCCGTGGGACGTGATCTGTTTTGTAAGCAAATTAAGATCCGATCCGGAAGCCAGTCCCCAGAACTTCTGGATCAATACCAGCAGTAATAATATTGTCAGGAAGTTTATCCAATGTGCTGCAGATAACGGGACAGTAAGAAAAGAGATAGAATGTCTGGTAGAGGGAGATACAGTTACAAAAGAGATCCGTCAGGAACTGACATACAGGGAAATGTATGATTCTCTGGAAAATATATGGAGTGTTTTGTTTACAACAGGATATCTCACCCAGAGAGGAAAAACTGCGGATAATAAATTTGATCTTCTGATTCCAAATATGGAGATCCGGAATATTTTTGTTCTGCAGATTATGGAATATTTCAAAGAAAATGTTCGCAGAGACGGAAAGACATTGAATCAGTTCTGTAATGCTCTGGAAAATGGAAATACAGAAGAACTGGAACAGTGTCTGACTTCATATCTGAGAAAAACAATCAGTATCCGGGATACCTTTGTACGAAAGAGTCTGAAAGAAAATTTTTATCACGGGATCATACTTGGGATACTGGGTATGAAAGAACAGTGGAGTGTTGCATCCAACCGGGAAGCGGGGGACGGGTACAGTGATATTCTGGTAGAAACGGAAGATATGGAAAAGGGAATTATCATAGAGATAAAATATGCTCATGATGGAGATTTGGAGAAAGCCTGCAAAACTGCACTGAAACAGATTGAAGAACTTAATTACGAAGAAGAATTACATGATGAAGGCATTTATAAAATTCTGAAATATGGGATTGGATTTTATAAAAAAAGATGCAGGGTAATAGTATCATAAAAAGTGTAAAGTAACCACGGAGGAACCATGAAATGTCATCCATATTTGAAAAAATGATCGAGGATTTCAGCAAAAAGGATACAGCCAGTCTTCTTGAAGAATGTATGAGCCTTAATGCGAAAAAAATGAAGAAGATACCGGTGAGGTATCGACTGATCGCGGTGGGGTTTGTATCTCATATGTCTCTGGAGCAGTTAAATGACAAGCTGGAGAAGAATGGATGCGAGAAGCTTTATGCGCGAAATCCGGTGGAAGCCAGCCTGATCTTTGCTTTTCAGAACGGACTTTCTTATCAGGAATGGAGCAGGTTGGAAAAGCTCTGTGAGAAGCTGATCAGCAGAAAAGGAATGGAGGATCCCTGGTTTAATCATCCCAGAGTTACCTACAGGGAACTGGAGGATTACATCAGGGAAAATTCCAGGCAGGAAGGTGGTCAGATGAACACCGGTATGGTGACACAGTTCCTGAAAAAAGAACTTGAGGGAAAGCGCACAGAACAGGAATTCATGGAATTCATGGTAAGGAACTGGAGCCGCTTCAGACCTGTCCGTGAAAAGGCCCGTTACTATTACTGCAAATATCTCAGCTATTACATCGAAGAAAAAACCGAAGAATATCTGAATGCCCGAAAAGCAGGATTTGGCCAGGAACAGGCATTTATGGATCTGAACGTACTCAAAGGAATATCCAAACTGCAGCGGACCAGGTATGAAGATCCGGAACTTCGTCAGGAACTGAGGGAATACAGCATATCTTTCGGAAATATTTACAATGCCTTTAATCAGTTTTATTTTGGGTACATATCAATGGACTGGATGGAAGTCCTGATGGAAAGCTACTCTTTTGATATTGACCGTATGAGCCCGGAGGACAGGCGTAGCTTTGCGTCAGCGATCCGGTCTTATGAAGATGGCTGGGATGATCTTTCTGACGAGGAAGTCATCCGCAGAAAATGGCAGCAGGCAGAGGAACGAGAGAGAGAACTGGATATGGAATATCAGCGAGGCGAGGGGGAGGAAGAGAATCTTTCTGCCCGCGGCTATCAGAAAAACCGTTCCGGCGAAAAATCTGTGAGGGGCTATATCAAGGGAACTGTAGATCTGGATAGAACCACTCTGATCTTTTATCTGCTTTTTATGGGCCGAAATCTTTCCCTGCATAAAGACATGGAGATCACCAGAGAGAGACTGGACGATATTCTGGAAAAATGCAGCTATGGAAAACTGCGTGATGAAGATGAATTTGATCATTTTCTCATTGAATATTTAAGTTCTGAGGATCCGGTTGGTTACATGATGGAAAGCGTCACAGAGGTAGCCAAAAAAGAAAAAAATTTCTACCTTTATCACATGTACCAGGGTGCATCCAGCGAAGATGTCACATTAAAAGGTCTGCTGAAATAAGAGGTGAAGATGATATCAGGAAACGAAAAACCAGGTGTATTTCAGCGGATATACAGCAAAACTCAGGAGATGGAGAAAATTCTGGAACGTGCCAGCCGGCTGTATCAGCTTCCTCCGATTCCCGGGCTTTTTGGTGTGACGGATTTAAGTGAGGATGAGGATCAGATCTGTGCAACATTTGAATGTCCCCGGGGTACCTGCCTTGCAAAATATATGGAAACTCATGAAAAAATAACACAGGAATGGATTATCCGGAGTTTTTCCTATCTGCTGATAGCTTTGGATAAACTGGAAAAAAGCGGCCTGTGTGATCTGGCTGTGACACCGGATAAATTATATATTCAGGATGGTGGCTGTATGTGGTTTTTTCCGGAACTCAGGAAGGATCCGGAGGAAATGACGGATTATACATATACAGTAAGCGGGATCATGTATAACTGTCTCACAGGAAAAACAGTTCCTGATAAAGCAGTCAGGATCCTGTTTGATGAGCTGGAGCCTCTTGATGAGGCAGATCCGGAAGGAGATACCAGACTTCACAAGATCATAGAAAAGGGACTGGAGACAGACCCTGATCTGGCGTACAGAACACCCCTGGAGTTTGCCGAAGCTCTGAAAAAACTGGAATTAAAATTATGCCGGGATACTTTATATGAATAACAAAGAGACTGTTCCTTCAACGAAAAGCTCGTGAAGGGAACAGCCTCCTTTTTTGGTTTTGAGAAAAATCAGATTCCCATACCGGCTACAAAGAAATACATAACAACAAAGTGGCATGCACTTCCCAGCATCACAAAAATGTGGAACACTTCATGGGAACCAAAATTCTTATGTTTTGCATTGAAAACAGGCAGCTTCAGTGCGTAGATCACACCGCCGATGGTGTATATGATACCTCCTGCCAGCAGCCATCCGAAACCGGCGCGTGGCAGTTTGTTAAAAATAGGGATAAATGCCAGCACACATAACCAGCCCATTCCGATATACAATACCGAAGAAAGCCATTTCGGACAGTTGATCCAGAAGCCCTTAAGGATCATTCCCAGAACGGCAACGGCCCATACAAGAGCACAGAGGATATAGCCGATGCGGTCATGAAGAACGATCAGACATACAGGAGTGTAGCTTCCGGCGATCATGACAAAGATCATCATGTGATCCATCTTACGCAGCCTGCGGTTCACCTTGTCAGTAGAGTCGACAGAGTGATAAAGAGTACTTGCCATATACAAAAGGATCATAGTCAGGATAAATACGCTCAGCGCAAAAACATGAAGGATATCTTCGCTTCGTGCTGCCCTGATGATCAGCGGGGTAGCACCGGCAATGGCCAGAAGCATGGCTATTCCGTGAGTTATGGCACTTCCGGGATCTTTTAATTTAAACATCATAAATAAAACGCCTCCTGTCAGAAATGATGTAGAATCTGATAAAATATCATGTAGTATTAAAAACTACATATCAGGTATACAGATACTATAGCACAATCTGAGAAAAAAGCAAGGGCTTTTTGTTTGAAAATAAAAGTATTTTACAGGCGTAAAATGAAAAGATATTTTGACCCTGATATTATTATATGCTACAATAAGAAGAATGAATTTTTAGAAGAAATTTTCTGTCTGCAGCTCAAATAACTGTAGGTAAAGAAGGGAGTGTTTCATGAAACGGAAAAAATTAACAGTCTGCCTGCTGGGCGCAGCGATGGTGAGTTCTTTATTTACTGCCGGCTGCAGACAGAAAACGAAGGATCCCGTTACAGTTAGCGTATGGACATATTACAACGGAGATCAACTGGAAGCATTTAATGATCTGGTAGATAAATTTAATGATACCACAGGTAAAGAGAAGGGCATCACAGTAGAAAGCCAGAGTCTTGGAACTGTAGAGGAACTGGAAAAAAGTGTGCTGGCAGCAGCCAACGGAGAAGTAGGTGCGGAGGATGTGCCGAATATCTTTTCTGCATATGCAGATACCGCCAACACCATGAATCAGAAAGATATGATCGTAAATCTTTCCGATTATCTTACAGACAAAGAAAAGGATGCCTACGTTGAGGAGTATCTCAGGGAGGGAGATTTTTCCGATGACGGAAGTATCCGGATCTTCCCGACTGCCAAATCTACAGAACTTCTTTTCCTGAATGATACAGACTGGCAGAAATTTGCGGAGGCCACCGGTGCAGCCTACAGGGATCTGGAAACAATAGAAGGTCTGGTAGCTGTCGCAGAGAAATATTATGAATGGACAGACAGCCAGACTCCTGAGGAGAATGACGGCAGGGCACTGTTCGGAAGAGATGCCATGGCCAACTACATGCTGGTAGGCGCAGAAGAGCTTGGCTGTAATATCTTTGATGTTAAAGATGGAAAGATGACTCTGAATTTTGACGAGGATGTAATCCGTAAGCTGTGGGATAATTATTATGTTCCGTTTGTGAAAGGATATTTCGCTGCATCCGGACGTTTCCGAAGCGATGATATCAAAACAGGAAATGTTATTTCCTATGTGGGATCCACTTCAAGTGCGACATTTTTCCCGACAGTTGTAAGTATTGATGATGATCAGACTTATAATATTGACCTGAAAGTCCTTCCATGCCCCAAATTTAAAGACGGTGAGGACTGGGCGGTACAGCAGGGTGCAGGAATGGTTGTGACCAAGGCATCCGAGGATGAGATCAGGGCCAGTGTTGAGTTCCTGAAATGGTTCACAGAAGCAGAGAATAATATTACATTTTCCGTTGAATCCGGATATCTGCCTGTAACAAAAGACGCCAACAATATGGACAAGATCAAATCTGTGGATTTAGATCTCGACGATTCCATGAGTGAGATCCTTACAGAGGCTGTAGCACAGGTAAATAACAGAACATTATATTCCATGAAGGTTTTCCCTGATGGAAACAGTGCAAGAAGTATTCTGGAAACATCCATGAGTGATATAGCTGCAGCAGACCGTGAAACTGTTCTGGAACGTATAAGCCAGGGACAGAGTGTGGAAGAAGCAGAAGCGGATTTTCTTTCTGATGAGTATTTTGAAGAATGGTACAAGGACATACTTTCCAAACTTCAGGAATATGAAGGATAAGCAGAGCTGAAGTCTTCGGGAAGGGGATCCTCTGAATGAAAATAAACAAAAAAGAAAAATCTATTTTTCGTACAACTCTGATGGGTATGCTATTTGTTGCAGGTATTGAGATCCTGTTGCTGGTGATGGCTATTTATACGAGCAATGTGGGAAATCAGCTTAATCAGAATGCAGTAGATATTCTGAAAAAGCAGGTGGAGAACCGAAGCAGCTATCTGGAAAATATACTGCGTAATGATCAGGATCTTGCAGTGCTGTCCGGGCAGATCAACAATACTGTTCAGGAAATGAGCCAGGATGGAACCATAGATCTGCAAAAAATAGATAAAGACAAGGACAGTTATCTGCCTGTAATGAAAGAGATCAGTGATATGCTGATCAGCACAATGAGGCAGAAATCAGTCACCGGAATCTTTGTGGCATTTAATACAGAGAATCTGGATGAAAAACCAGAAAACAGTTATATTCCCGGAATTTATTTCCGTGATCTTGATCCGGATTCAGCAGTACCTGACAATAACACTGATCTCCTGCTGGAGAGAGCACCCAATGAGCTGATAAAAAGTATGAGTATTTCTACTGATAAAGGATGGATGCCTAAATTTCAGTTAAATACTGATGCAGTAAAGGATATTATATATCCGGCATATCAGGAGGCATGGAAGGATCAGGCCGGCCTTGATGCAAAGGAGTACGGACACTGGACAAGAGAACCGTACATCCTTGAAGGAGACAGTCGTTCGGCCATTGCATATACAGTACCTCTGATCCTTAAAGATGGAACTGTATATGGTGTTCTGGGAGTGGAGATCCTGGAGGAACATCTCCAGACTCTGATGCCTTATACAGAGCTGCAGAATGATGAGGCAGGTACTTATGTTTTAGGTTTTACAAAGTATTCTCTGAAGGAAAGCAAAATAAAAGTACATGCAGTAGGATGCTTCGGTAAAAATGGTCTTGCTGACTCGGATGATAATAAATATATTGTTCTTAATGAAGAAGAATACGGAAACTATCAGGCCCGCGTTGCAGCACAGGATTATTACTTTGTGGCATATCCGCTGCAACTGTATAATAAAAATGCACCGTTTTCCGATGAACAATGGCTGCTGATCGGAACAGTGGCGAGAAATCAGTTGTTTTCTTTTACGTCTCATGTACTGAGACTGCTTTTTATGACAGTAATGCTCACCCTTGCAGTGG
>Ga0129312_1001202_pt1 | contig 16132 bp, 9 predicted proteins | sample O827metagenome_FD_94434 | JGI IMG/M metagenome (GOLD analysis project Ga0129312, IMG submission 94434) | Orangutan group fecal microbial communities from Wisconsin, USA - O827 metagenome | ecosystem: Host-associated > Mammals > Digestive system > Large intestine > Fecal | place: USA: Wisconsin... | reverse complement strand
CACGTTTTAATACCTTGAAGATCAGTTTCTCATTTTCTCCACCCTGCTTGTTGCTCAGGTTTGCGATATCTTCCATACAAGGTGTCTCAATCGGGGTAAATCCGAATGCACGATAAGTCTCTTTGATCACGCTCTGTACATAATCACGGATCTGCATCTCATCCGGCATAATATCTTTCATACCGTTTACCGGTTTTTTCTTTAAAGCCACTGTATATCCTCCATTCCATACAGATTGCTCTGTATAATATATTCCTTAAAAACAGACTTCCGACATCTGCTTTCGTATACACTACAAAACACAGATATTTCTCATTTTCTGTGTTCACATACATAGTTTATTATACGTTTGTGAGTTTGATATAGCAAGTGTTTTATCTAAGCTGACCACAGTTTTTCAGCAATTCCCGCTTCCGCTCTACCATCTCATCCACACGATCCAGATAATTTATAATATCTTTTACATTTCCCACACGCTCAATACGCTTGCCATCCTCAAAAACAACTTTTGTGGTGGCACCTGCGCCAAGTGCCATAATAGTCTGTTTCTCTTCCATGATCAAAATGTTGTACACACCGGCTTTTCCCGGTTTTGCGTATCCGACATTTTCAAAATTACCTGCCATATTTTTCTGGCGATACAGATAATATGGCTCCAGGCCTATCTCATGGCAGCACTCTGCGGTCAGATCAATGGTCTGTGCAGTATTTTCAATATGCAGGTTCTCATACTGCTCTTTCTGCATCCGAAGTCTCGCTGCACGTTTAATAGCCAGCGAATGAACTGTGATATTATCCGGATCCAGTTCTTCCAGCTGTCTCATAGTCTCACGTACATCCTCGATAGTCTCCTCCGGAAGTCCCACGATCAGATCCATATTGATATTGTCAAAACCAACCTCACGTGCCAGTTTGAAACTGTCGATGGTCTGTTGCACCGTATGCTGACGGCCGATGAGACGTAATGTTTCTTCTTTCATCGTCTGAGGATTGATAGAAATTCTGGAAATATTGTGTCTGTGGATGACTTCCAGTTTTTCTCTTGTGATACTGTCCGGTCTGCCGGCTTCTACCGTAAATTCCAGAAGCTGCGTCTGTTTCCGCGCTTTTCCCATTTTATTTTCGGCATCTGTTGAAGCATTTTCAGTTCCAGCTCCAGCCATAGGATTCTGCGCTTCATCTATCACTTCTACTTCATTCACATGTTCATCCGCATAGATCATTCTGCCCTGCTCATCCGCAATTCCAAAATAGTTTCCGATCATAGTCAGCAGTCGGTCCATCTGCTCTGCGGAAAGTGTTGTCGGTGTACCTCCACCAATATAAACGGAATTCAAAACTTTATGTTTGCAGGCCTCTGCTGTAAATGCAATTTCTTTTTCCAATGCGTCCAGATACTCATCCATACGGTTTGCCCATTTTGCCAGCGGATAGGAGGTAAAAGAGCAATATAGACAGGTGCTCGGACAAAACGGAATGCCCACATACAGACTGTATCCGTTCTCATAATCAATACGACTCAGCAGTTCCAGCTCCCGCTTTGCAACTGACAGACTCAGCTCGATCTTTTCATCCGAAGCAAGGTATGTTTCCTTCATATAGGAACGAATCTCATCTTCGCTTTTTCCTTCTTCCAGCAGTTCCATCGGAATCTTCGTCGGACGGATACCGGTCAGGGTTCCCCACGGAAGTGTCTTTCCTGTATACAACGTCAGCAAATAATATAACTTCTGTTTTAACTCATTTTTTGTCTTTTTCCGATCTGCAAAATCAACCAGAACGCTGCCGCTCAGCGTCATTTTTTCCTGTTCATAAAATTTAAAATCAATCATGTTGTTTTTCCGGTCATAATTTACCACAAGATGAAATACACTCTCCGGGAACTCCTCCCGCGGCATGGCTTTTACAAGCACGTCATGCTGTGGATAAAAGGCTTTTACCAGAGAATGAATATCGTATTCAAAATCTGCCTCATTTAACTGTACTGTAATCATACTTGTTTCCTTTTCAAATCCTTCTTTTAAAATGCTATTATCCTTAGTATCTTTTTACGCCACAAAAGGAATTTCCATAAATACAAACGCTCCTGTCTGTTTCATGAAAATTCCTTTTCGTTTATTATGCTAAATACATATTATACTGTTTCTCATATCCAATTGTGGTACGCGCCTCATGTCCCGGCAATACCGCAGTATCATTTGGAAGTACAAACAGTTTTTCTTTTACGGAACGCACCAGATCTGACATGCTGCCCCCTTCAAAATCCGTTCTTCCGACAGAACCACAAAACAGGGTGTCACCACTTGCCAGCACTTTGTTTCCTTCAAAATAATAACAACATCCGCCCTCTGTATGTCCCGGTGTAGAAAGGACTTTGATCTTAAATCCTGCTAATTCAAGTACATCTCCGTCTTTTGCATATACATCAGCATCATACGTTTCCGGATTGCCAAACATTGCAGATACATTTTTCTGAATATCATGCATGGTAACTTTTTCCTTTTCACTTGCATACACAGAAACACCAAATGCATCTGCTACCATACGTGCGTGATGTGCATGATCATAATGTCCGTGTGTCAGCAAAACGCCCTGTAATTTTAATCCACGCTCTTTGATGCGACGGATCAAATCTGCTCCATCTCCGCCCGGATCAATGATCACCATTTCTTTTGTGTCGGCATTTACGATAAAGTAACAGTTTGTTCCGATATCGCCAACGTTATATTCTTCAATTCTTAAATCTGCCATATACGCTCCTGTCTAAATACATCCCACATATTACGCATGCAGTAAATGCGGTCATTCATATCTATACTCTGTTCAAACATTTTACTAACCATACTTTTTGCTTATCAGCCAGTTGTACGCTCGATCTCAAATACGCTTTCAATCTGGCGCAGCTTCTCACTCAGCATACTCAGTTCATCTTTTCCCTTTGTGTAAAAAGAAACCACAATGGTTGCAATTCCTTTTTTACTGGTCCGTGAATTAATGGAATCAATATCAATGCCACGCTCGGTAAAGACTTTTGAAATATCTACCAGCAGACCGGTACGGTTGTTTCCATAAATTTTGAGTTCTGCAAGGTAACGGCCATGTCCGCCATTTTCCTCCTCTGCAGCCCCCTGCTGCCATTCTGCCTCGATGAGACGCTGTCTGTCAAAATCCGGCAGCTGCATGATATTAACGCAATCCGTTCTGTGGATAGACACGCCGCGGCCTCTGGTGACAAATCCGACAATCTCGTCTCCCGGAACAGGACTGCAGCATTTGGAAAAATGTACTGCGACATCTGTCAGGCCTTTGACGATAATACCACTTTTTTTGTGAGTCGTCCGCTCAGTTTCTGCATGTTTTTCTTTCTGTTCGGAAGCATTTTCCACAACCTGTGCATCCGTCAGTTCCTTTTTATGTTCCTTGCGGTACTCCTCCATCATGCGGTTAACGATCTGTGACTCTTTCAGTCCTCCATGACCAACCGCTGCTAATACAGAATCCCAGTCGCGGAATCCATATTTACGCTGCACTTTTGCCTGATATTCCGGCTTATTGAGTTCACCAAAATTAATGGATTTTGCTTTACAATAATTGTTCAGCAATTCTTTTCCGCTGACAATATTTTCTTCCTTAAACTCATTGCGGAACCACTGGTTGATCTTATTTTTCGCCTGGGTACTCTTTACCAGGTTGAGCCAGTCACGACTCGGTCCCTTGGAGTTTGCTGATGTCAGAATTTCAATTCTGTCACCATTGCGGATATTATAATCAATGGTTACCAGGCGACCGTTGACCTTTGCACCGATCATCTTGTTGCCGACTGCAGAATGAATCGCATAGGCAAAATCAATTGGTGTGGATCCCTTCGGCAGGCTCTTGACATCTCCGCTCGGTGTAAAACAGAATACACTGTCCGAAAACAGATCCAGATCACTCTTTAACAGGCTCATAAACTCTCTGTTGTCAGACATGTCCCGCTGCCACTCCAGAATCTGGCGCAGCCAGCTTAATTTCTCTTCCTCACCATTGATGCTGTTTCCATTATTTGCTTCTTTGTATTTCCAATGTGCGGCAATACCATACTCCGATGTACGATGCATCTCCTCTGTGCGAATCTGAATCTCAAACGGCTGACCGGTCGGACCGATCAGTGTCGTATGCAGAGACTGATACATGTTCGGCTTCGGCATTGCAATATAATCTTTAAAACGTCCCGGATTCGGTTTGTATTTCTCATGGATCACACCAAGTGCTGCGTAACAGTCCTTCACATCATCCACGATAATACGGATGGCAAACAGATCGTAAATCTGATCCAACGTCTTGTTCTGGTTCACCATCTTTTTATAAATACTGAAAAAATGCTTTGCACGACCCATAACCGTTGCTTTGATGCCAGCTTCCTTCAGACAGGCCTCCACATCAGTCATCAGTCTGTGAACATACGCATCCCTTGCTGATTTTCGAACCGCAATTTTTTCCACCAGATCATAATAAGCTTCCGGCTCCAGGTATTTCAAAGACAGATCCTCCAATTCGATCTTGATCTTGGAAATACCGAGACGCTGCGCGATTGGCGCATAGATATCCATGGTCTCACGGGCTTTTTCCTTCTGCTTCTCCGGCTTCATATATTTTAAGGTACGCATATTGTGCAGACGGTCTGCCAGCTTGATGATAATGACACGGATATCCTTTGCCATGGCAAGAAACATTTTTCGCAGGTTCTCTGCCTGCACCTCGATTTTGTCCGCATCATAGGCAATCTGCCCCAGTTTTGTAACACCGTCTACCAGCAGTGCCACTTCCGGTCCAAATACGTCCTTAATCTCCTCATCTGTCATAACGGTGTCTTCCACTACGTCATGAAGCAGTCCGGCCACGATCGTCTCTTTATCCATCTCAAGTTCTGCCAGAATAATGGCCACATACAACGGATGAATAATGTACGGTTCTCCGGATTTGCGCACCTGTGTCTTATGCGCTTCCGCAGCAATCTGATATGCTTTTTCCATCATGGAAATATCCGCTGACGGATGATACATCTGTATGATTCTGATCAGATCTTTATGCAGTTCCTCCGGGCTGACAAAATCCCTGATTGGAACGATTGCCGAATCCAGAACTGCTGCCGGCTCAATTGACTGAAGTGCAGCTTCATCTATCTGCATTTTTGTCTGCGGTATGTTCTTTTTTTCTGAATTTATCTGTTTTTCTTTTGTTTCCATCTCGATCCCACCTATTCCAACATTATAATGAAATTTGTCATAAATTGCAACGCTTTCCAAATGCAGATGCTGCCTGTAGCGCTGTCCACAATACCCGGACAGTAACCTGACTGTTACTTTTTAGAGTATCACACGAATCGCTAAAAAAATAGCTATTTTTTTGAATTTTCTTGAAAACAAGAGACTTTTCAGATACAATGCATAATAGAAATGCCAATTTACTATATTTTTTGGCAATTATAAGGAGGCAATTATGGCACAGAATCCAATCGTAACAATCGAAATGGAAAATGGCGATATCATCAAAGCAGAGCTTTATCCTGAAATCGCCCCAAATACAGTAAATAACTTCATCTCTCTGGTAAAAAAAGGCTTTTATGACGGTGTCATCTTCCACCGTGTCATCAAGGGGTTCATGATCCAGGGTGGCGATCCGGAAGGAACCGGAATCGGTGGTCCTGGCTACAGCATCCACGGAGAGTTCTCCCACAATGGTTTCACAAACAATCTGAAACATACGCCGGGTGTACTTTCCATGGCTCGCACTATGATGCCAAACTCCGCAGGAAGCCAGTTCTTCATCATGCATGCAGCTGCACCACATCTTGACGGTGAGTATGCAGGCTTTGGTAAAGTCATCGAAGGTATGGAGAATGTAAACAAGATTGCAGAGACACGCTGCGATTACAGTGATCGTCCGATGGCTCAGCAAAAAATGGCGAAAGTAACCATTGAGACTTTCGGTGTGGACTATCCGGAACCAGAGAAATGTTAATCGGCTAAAAATTTAATATTTTAAAATAATACGAAAACGAAGAATCCTGTCAGGATAGCTAGACGTTCGACTACCTTCATTTCACTGCGGTTTCATCGCGCTCACTCCCGGCTCAATAAAAGCTGGTCGCCTACCGCTCGCGCAAAACCTTGTGAAAATCAGTCGCTCACTTAATCGCTTATCCCAACAGGATTCTTCGTTTTCTTATTCACATTATGAGAATTAATAACTTTTTATTCCATAGCACTGCGTGCCACATACGCATCTACCATTGCATTCAAGTCGAACGCACGTGAGACTTGGTGCGTGATTCTGGTCAGCGAAAGCTGACATATTCTTCTCAGAATCACTGCACATCTACACTTCGTTTCGGTCGGCGCAAAACCATTGTCTCCCAGACAATGTGCGCCCTCGCGGAGCATTTATCTCAGTCGGAGATTGTACTCCCACTGAGAAAGGCTTGTTATTACTCACCACTTGCAGAAGTGGGAGTCTTCTCGACTGAGATAAAATCAACCCTGTGTTATGCATGCAACCTAATCTATCTATATAAAAAAGTATTATACATAGCCCACGGTACCATCCTGTATAAAACTATTCTATATAAAACTGAAATAACAAAATCAGAGAAAGTTTCCTCAACGAACGATTAAGCGAACGACTGAGTTTTGCGAGTTTGGCGCGAGTGGAAAACGACCAGCTTTTATCGGAGTTGAGAACGAGCGCGATAAAACCGAAGCAAAACGAGGGGAGTGAACGACTAGTGAGTGAGGAAACTTTCTCTGATTTTGTTTTCACATATTAAATTTTAACCGATATCATAAACAAATAATTTTAGCGATGTCTGCGTGCCCGCGCCTTATATTTTTTTTCGCCAAAGATCCAAAACAATATCAGCGCGATCAGCGTTCCAATGATCATTCCCACCAGCACATCACTCGGATAATGCACCCCCACGTATAATCTGGACAGCGATATTGCAAAGGCCAGAACCAGCGCCGGCACTCCTATTCCCTGGTTGCAGCTCTTGTAGATTATCACCGCTGACGCAAAGGACGCCGATGCATGTCCGGAAGGGAACGACCAGTCCGGCTGCGCCTCGATCAGGCACTGTAATCCCTGTACGACTTCGTATGGCCGAACCCTGGCCACATAATTTTTCAGCAGAAAATTTGTCACGCAAAGGGAACCAAGCAGCGCCAGCAAAGACAGCAGTCCTGCGCGCCTCGTTTTTTTCGGAAAAAGCAGAACAACAGACAACACAATCCACACAATTCCGGAATTACCGAGGTTTGTAATGGCGATCACGATTGGATCCAAAGTTTCCGAACGCAGATGATTCTGAATAAACAACAGAATCTGCCCATCCCATATATTCAATTGTTGAAGTATCGTGTCTAAAATTGCCATTCTACGCAATTCCTTTCCCCTTGTATTTTAAGTCCCACTGTTCAAAAGTCGTCATCAACGGAACTCTCAATCATTCCTTAGAATTTAAATATTGCCACTCCGTATGGTGGAAGTTCATAAGCAAAGGAGTACGGTCTGCCGTCACACTCTGATTTTTCTGACTGGTAAACAGTTGGCCGTTCTGCACCTTCACCTCCGAATTTCGCATCATCACTATTTAGCAGCAAAGTGTATTTTTTCTTTTTGGGTACGCCTACACGATAATCCGGACGCGCCATCGGTGTAAAGTTGCATACGAACAACAGGTTGTTTCTGCCGGATTTTCCATGACGAACAAAACTGTAAATACTTCGATATCCATCATTTGGATTAATCCACTCAAATCCTTCCAGCTGATCGTCCAGTTCGTACATAGCCGGATATTTTTTATAAATGGTCAGCAATTCTTTCACAAATGCCTGTAAATGGCTGTGTTTTTCATCTTCCAGAAGATTCCAGTCAAGTTCACGCTTTTCACTCCACTCCCGCAGCTGTCCGAAATCCTGTCCCATAAATAACAGTTTCTTGCCCGGGTGTCCCATCATAAAAGCATATCCAGCCATCAGGTTGCGGTATTTATCAATACCAAGTCCCGGCATTTTGTTGAGCATGGAGCACTTCAGATGCACTACTTCATCATGAGAAAGCACCAGAATGTACTTCTCACTATAATTGTAACTCATGGCAAATGTCATCTTATGATGGTTATCTTTACGGAAATACGGATCCAGTTTCATATAATCGAGAAAATCATGCATCCATCCCATATTCCACTTATATGTGAAATTTAAACCACCATCTTCGGCTTTTCCGGTTACCATCGGCCATGCAGTGGATTCTTCTGCAATCATAATTGCTCCCGGATTTCTGCCACAAACCAGTGTATTTAAGTGGCGGAAGAACTCAATAGCCTCCAGGTTTTTATTTTCTCCATATTCGTTTGGTACCCACTGACCAGCCTCTTTGCCATAATCCAGATACAACATGGAAGCAACGGCATCCACGCGAAGTCCATCGATGTGATACTTTTCTACCCAGAGCAGTGCGGAATTCAACAGGAAGTTCTTAACTTCTGTCTTTCCATAATCAAAAATCTTTGTTCCCCAGTCCGGGTGCTCACCCTTTCTCGGATCAGCATACTCATACAGACAAGTTCCGTCAAACTCAGCCAGTCCATGTGCATCTCTCGGAAAATGAGCCGGAACCCAGTCGAGGATAACACCAATTTTGTGTTTGTGCAGATAATTTACCAGATATGCAAAGTCCTCCGGCGTTCCATAACGAGAAGTCGGCGCAAAATATCCGGTTACCTGATAGCCCCAGGAACCGTCAAAAGGATACTCGGAAATTCCCATCAGTTCTACATGGGTGTATCCCATCTCTTTCACATATTTTGTCAGTTCCACAGCCAGTTCACGGTATGTATAAAAACCGGTATCTTCATCATAGCCTGCATGACGTTTCCAGGAACCCGGATGCACCTCATAAATTGACATCGGCTGACGGTATACATCATCTTCTTTGTGCGCTGCACGGGCTTCCATCCACTTTTCATCGGACCATTTCAGTTTGCTGATATCCGCAACTTTTGAAGCAGTTCCCGGACGCATTTCTGCATAATTTGCATATGGATCTGCCTTATATAATTTTCTGCCATCCTGCGTCTCGATCAGATATTTGTACATATCACCGATCTTGACACCGCTGACAAACAGTTCGTAGATTCCGTTTGGCTCCAGACGTTTCATTTCATGGGAAGTCTCATTCCAGTCATTAAAGGAACCGATGACCCAGACACGCTTTGCATTCGGTGCCCAGACAGCAAAGTTAACTCCCTGCCATCTGCCTTTTTTGCATGGATGTGCCCCAAGTTTCATGTACATATCATAATGTACGCCTGCGCCGAACAGATACATATCATACTCAGAAATGTTCCCCATAGTGTTTCTCCTCCTTAAAAACCACTTTAATTCTCAAAATCCTTCTCATGAAGAATCAGATAATCGTTCTCATTATATTTCTTTGAGAAAATAGAACCGAAGGCTCTTTTGATTCCGCCACCCTCAGCGCTCTCAATTGCCTCATCCACAATATCCTTTACCTCAGCCAGCGTCGTTGCGCGCTCCAGCTTCTGGATATTGTTGATGCGGTTATACAGGGCAAGTACACCCATTTCATCAATCGTACATTCCATCTCTTTTGCATAGGATTTACCAAAATCAACCAGCTCATCGATAGTAAAGATCGGAATATCCACTTTCTCAGTAAATTTCTTTGCAAAACCAAAATCAAGCTGCATTGCCTTGCGGATTCCAGCTCTGGTGTCCTCCAGAACCACAACCATCCCCTGTGTGTTCTGCTCCATCAGCTGAGACATGCGGACTGCAGTCTCTCTGGTCAGTTCTCCTGCTTTATCAATGATCAGATAACCACCGGCAATCTTCGGAATCAGTGCTGCAAAATCTTTTTTGTTCAGTGATTCTGCGCTGATCTTTCCGATCTTGGCATCCTCATTTCCAATCTCCTGCTGAATTGCTTTGATCAGGCTTGTTGCAAATACGGTTTTTCCACTTCCCTCTTCCCCCTGAACCAGAATGTTTCCAGCCAGAGATGTGACGGAATTACCGATTCTTGATTTTGCGCCAAGTAAAATCTGATGGATCTGATCTTCCATACCAGGAACAGGGAGAAAATAGGAGAATAACTCTTTCTGCTCCTCTGTCAGCTGATATTTCTGCTGATCTGCCTCGATATCTTCCGGCATTTTAATCTCCGGTAATACACCGGTATTCTGAGAAAGTGCTGCCTTTCCAACCGGGACTTCCACGTTGGCATTTTCCATAAACATCTGTGTGGCCTGTGCAAGGGTTTTCTCAAGTTCCTCATCCGGAACCGGTTCTATAACGCGGAGAGGATCTTCTTCCTTAACTTCCGATTCAGCAGATATTGTTTCCTCTGTTGTTTCATCTGCTATAACTTCTTCTGCTCCAACATCAGAAGATTCTTCTGTAACAGTATCTTCTACTTCTTTGTCTGCAGCTTTCTGTATACGATAACTCTGTACATCCGGCATTTTTCTGGTTTCATAAGAATCTGCTGTTTCTGTTTCTTCTGCAACTGCTTCAGATACGCTTTCTTCATTCTGAGCCTGTGCTGTATCTGCAGATTCAGTCTCAGTATATGCATTTGCCTCATCTACAGGCTCTGCATTTTCATCAGAAGAAGTGCTTGCATCCTCCTCAGATTTTGGCGTTTTTTCTGTTTCTTCTGAAACTTCTTCCGTTGTCTTCTCTTTCTCGGATGCTGCCTCCAACTCAGATTCCTCTGCTTTCTCAGATGCGTTCTGAATTTCTTCTGAATCAGCTGTGTCTTCTGCCTTTTTCTCAGTCATTGTCTGCGTTTCTGCCAATACAGTATCATCCCTCTCAGCCTCTGCAATTTCTTCTGAATCTTCGCTGTCGTCCTCTGCAAATGTCTCATCGGAAGCAAGGGTTGCCGCAACGGTCGTCTCCTCCGGTGCCGGAAGATCCTCTCCCGGTGTCGCATCCAGAATCGGGATCAATGTTTTCAAACGCTCCATGATCTGCCCTGCCTCGATGAGCGCATTTTCCTTCGCCATTTCCAGCTTCTTCTGCTCCGCTGCTGCAATGGCAGCTTCTGCCGCACGTTTTGTCTTCTTCCAGTCTTCCAGTACCTCCTCGATACTTGCCTGCGCGGAAGCAACCTGCTCTGCAGTCTCTTCTTCAGCTGACTTTTTCTCAGATGCTTTCACCACAACCGGAATCTCTTTTTTCGGCTGTTCCGCTTTCTTCTCCTGCTCTGTCTCGCTCAGAAGCTCTTTAAAGTCTTTTTTCAGAGATTTATCAACCTGCGCATTGATCTTTTCTTTGTCAAATGCGGGCTCGGTATCTTCTTCATGCTCGCCGTTCAGATATGGAATGTCGCTGACGATCTTCTTGATGTTTTCCATCGTATCCGCAACGGTTTCTTTCTCTGTGGCATTCATAATCTGTTTCATGCTTTTTGCCAGTTCTTCTTCCAGGTTAGAAGTATTAAACTTACTTGCTGTCACAGTATTTTCCGCAGATTTTACCATCTCATGGATCACATTTTTCGGCTCCGTTGTCGGTGGGATGTTAATCTCCACCATGCCTTTTTTCTCCTGAAACTGCTTGTATTTGTCCTCCTGAGATGCGGTCAGCGGCTGATACAGGCGTTTCAGATCCAGTGCTTTCTCCACATACTCGCCATCGCCAAACCAGAGGATCAGCTCATCACAGGCTTCCACACATTTGTCACGCATCTGAGCCTGTCCATACAAAGCAGCCAGCTCATATGCCCATTTTTCCGTATATTCATGGTCTTTCAGATCTTCCAGAATTGTGATGCGCACCGGAAGCGGATCATCCTTCAGGCAGCTGATTTCATAAGCCAATACATACCGCATATTGTCCTTTGGTGCAATCTCAAGAAACTCATTATAGTATTCCTCTGCTTCATCAATTTTCTTTGCTTTGATGGAAACCTCTGCCAGTTTGCTGACAATATTTCTTCCAATCGGAGAATGGTCATAAGCCTGCAGCAATACGGTTCTGCATGCCTCATATTTTCCTGTTTTTTCATAAATCTCACCAACCATACACAACGTATTGACACTGCGTACTTTCTGCCAGTTGATGGTATCCGCCATCTCTGATGCTGTGGCATAATCGCCTGCAGCCACTAAATTCTGAAGCTGCTCAAGTTTTAACTTATACTCATACTTATCCACCGTTTTTCACCTCATAACTGTTATTTTTTATTGCGTTATATACAAAAGTTTACTTTTTTTCCTTTTTTTCTTCAGATCTGCGGATGGATTCTTCCGGCTCATCTGTCACTTTCATTTTGACTTGATTTGTCACGATATCTACCGTATCCAGTTCCGTATATTGTTCCGTCTCTTCCGGCAGCTGTCGTTTTTTTAATATATGTTCAACCACTCGTTTAATAGCATAATATAAAACTGCAAAAATCGGTACACCGAAAAGCATTCCAACTACACCGAAACTTCCACCGAAAAGCAGAATTGCAAAAATAACCCAGAATGGACTCAGACCAGTCGTATTTCCAAGGATTTTGGGACCTATTACGTTTCCATCTACCTGCTGTAGAATAATGATAAATATGATGAAATAAATTCCTTTCATCGGATCCACCAGGAATATTAAAATCGCACTTGGGATTGCTCCGATATAAGGTCCAAAAAACGGAATAACATTTGTCACGCCGACAATCACACTGACCAGTGCCACATATGGCATCCGCAAAATCGCCAGACAAACAAAACAAATACATCCGATGATCATTGAATCGATAATTTTTCCAATAAAGAAACCTCCGAAGACCTCATCAGCTTTTCGAATCACTTCCATAGCTACATTGCCCAGACGTGGACGAAAAATCGCATATACTATTTTCTTGAGCTGACCAATAAATTTTTCCTTCGTCATCAATACATAAACAGCAACAATAAATCCGATGATCACATTGAAAATAGTTTTTACTACGTTATATACTCCGGTGGTAATATTTGCCACAAAATCGGACTGTTCCAACACACTCTTACGCAGCCAGTTTTCCAGATAAACAGATGCATCTGCAATAAATGTATCCAATTTTCCGGCAAGTGGACTGTCCTGTCTCATCAGACGATCCACCCACTCAGTTAAATTCTGAACTTTTTCGTTCATACTAAGTACAATATCTTCAATACAAACTATGAGCTGAGGGATGATCAGCCAGATCAATCCAACGATGATCGCAAGAAATACCGCCATCGCAAAACCTACAGATGCAGCCCTGATCTTCTGACACTGCTTTGCTGTCAGTTCTTTCCCTTTTTCTTTATTTTTCTTATATAAAAAACGTTCAAACCATTTCATGATTGGATTAACAAGATATGCCACAACCAATCCGATCAAAATAGCCTGAATACTCTGTATGATCTTCTGAAAACCAGAAAATAGTCCGTCAAATCGAAGTACTACAAAAAAGATTGCGATACAGACCATAACTACCAAAATAGCCGTCAGTCCTATCGCCAGATATGGTCGAATATCCAGATTTACTTTCTTTTTCTCCGGTTGTTTCTCAGTTACAGTATGCTCTTTTTTTGTCTCTTCCTGCATGCTAAAATTGCCTTTCTAAAATTCCCGGAATCCTTTTGGGAGAGTCCTGTTAAAATATGCAATAAGTATACCATAATTTTTCTGCATATAACAGAATTGTTCACAAAAAAATCAAAAAGAATCCCGTTTCCAGGATTCTTTTCGTTTTTCTTTATCAGTTGTTTATACAACCTTAAGGTTCTTTTTAATCTCTGTAATAATTGATCAGGCAGCCTTTCAGAATGATGGTTCTCTCATCCTCTGTCAAATCACCCATTTTCAGAGTAAACGGTTTCATCTCACCGTCTTTTACCACATATGCCTCGATATCTGTCAGCTTGTCTTCGATAGCTTTACGCACATTCGGTACAAACAGATAATCACCGTTTGCAAACGGGAGATCTCCTTCTGGAATCAGGAATGGAAGCATACCCCAGTTAATCAGGTTGGAACGATAACGTTTCGTTGCGTATTCGTTTGCGATATTTGCCCAGCCGCCCAATACTTTCTGGCAGGAAGCAGCCTGTTCTCTGGCAGAACCGTCACCCGGTTTTACTGCAAAGATCGTACTTCCGATACCGAAGTTCTCACGGTTGAGATCCGGGTATTTTGTCTTGATCGTCTCGATGATTGGTGCAAGCTCCGGAAGTGCCTCGACTGGTTTTTCACCGGCAACTCTTGCTTTCTCTGCTCTCTGAACCTCTTTTGCACGGCCTACGTACTCCGGATCCTTTCTGGACAGGGCAAATTCAGCCAGTGCCAGTGGATTGGAACGATAAGATGAAGTCTCACCGGACGGAATCAGTTCGTCAGTTGTAGTAACCGGATCGTGAATCTCGGATACTACTTTCAGTACCAGGTTATCTGTCAGAGCGCTCATTGCCGGCCAGTCTTTGATGTTTGGTCCGAATTTGAGTTCCTCGGTCGGATCTGCCACACCTTTACTGTCAAATACACGATTATCGTAAATTGTCTTGTCGAAGAAATATTTCGGTCCTGTATATTCTACATCCAGAGCTGTTGCAGGTGTCAGATATCCTTTATTTGCAGCGGTTGCAGCGATAGAACGTGCATCCATCAGTGCTACGGAAGCGATCTGACCGTTCTGAAGTTTGGAACCTTCACGGTTCGGGAAGTTTCTTGTAGTATGACGGATACTGAATCCGTTGTTGTTCGGTGTATCACCTGCGCCAAAACATGGTCCGCAGAATGCTGTCTTCATGATCGCACCTGTCTCCATGATCTTGGCTGCTGCACCATTTCTCACTAATTCCATGTAAACTGGCATACTTGCCGGATATACACTTAAGGTAAACTCATCCGGTCCGATGCTCTTGCCATTCAGAATGTCTGCTGCTGCACAGATATTTTCAAATCCGCCGCCGGCACATCCTGCAATGATACCCTGATCTACATACAGTTTTCCATTGCGGATTTTATCTCTTAATTTATACTCTACTGCTCCATCCAGACTTACTAAAGCATTCTTCTCAACTTCAGCCAGAATGTCTTCCAGATTTGCATTTACTTCATCAATAGTATAGGTGTTGCTCGGATGGAACGGCATTGCGATCATTGGTTTGATCTCGCTTAAGTTCACCTCAACACATCCATCATAGTAAGCAACTGCTTCCGGTTTCAGTTCTGCATAATCTGCAGATCTGCCGTGGATATCATAAAACTCTTTAATCTTCTCATCGGTTACCCAGATGGAGGACAGACAGGTGGTCTCTGTGGTCATAACATCCACACCGATACGGAAATCAGCACTTAAAGAAGCCACACCCGGTCCAACAAATTCCATGACTTTATTATTTACATAACCATTTTTAAATACAGCACCGATAATAGCCAGAGCCACATCCTGCGGTCCGACACCTTTCATTGGCTCGCCGGTCAGATAGATGGCTACAACACCCGGCATTTTGATATCATAGGTTTTGCAAAGCAGCTGCTTTACAAGCTCCGGGCCACCCTCACCCATTGCCATAGTACCAAGGGCACCGTAACGTGTATGGGAGTCAGAACCAAGGATCATTTTGCCACCGCCAGCCAGCATCTCACGGGCAAACTGATGGATAACTGCCTGATGAGGCGGTACATAGATTCCACCGTATCTCTTTGCACAGCTCAGTCCAAACATATGGTCATCTTCGTTGATGGTTCCGCCAACGGCACACAGACTATTGTGACAGTTTGTCAGTACATACGGAACAGGGAATTTTTCCAGTCCTGACGCCCGGGCAGTCTGAATGATACCAACAAAGGTAATATCATGGGAAGTCAGCTTGTCAAATTTAATCTGCAGCTGATCCATGTTTCCTGAAGTATTGTGCGCTTTCAAAATACGATATGCCATTGTACCTGCTGCAGCTTCAGCAGTAGTCACTTTCTTTCCTGTTTTTGCCTCAAGACATGCTGCTGCTTCGTGATTATCTTCGATAATCTCTGTTCCATTCAGCAGATATACACCATTCTCATGTAATTTTATCATGGTTTCTGGCCCTCCTTAAAAATCTTTTTTACAAACT